>MDTE01104727.1_pt1 | contig 38020 bp, 32 predicted proteins | sample 811231 | NCBI WGS metagenome assembly MDTE01 (sample SAMN05326651, study PRJNA326480) | marine metagenome | isolation source: seawater | place: Indian Ocean: Red Sea | collected 2010 | reverse complement strand
CTGCTGACGAAGAAGAGTCCGCCGACGAAGGGGCTGCTGACGAAGAAGAGTCCGCCGACGAAGAGTCTGCTGACGAAGAGTCCGCCGACGAAGGGGCTGCTGACGAAGAAGAGGCCGACGGCGAAGGGGCCGAGGACGCTCAGGGCGAGGCGGATGGCGAGAAGGCGGACGACGCGTAGCCGGTCGCCCCGGATTGTCCGGATCGTGGACTCCCGGTCGACGGCGATCGGCTTGGTGGAGTCTGCAAACGCCTTGGTCGAATTCGATTTCTGTGCGGCGATGCGTGGTTTGTGTGAGGACATTGCCGACCGTGTCCCCACGTTGTCGCATGTTCGAATGAGCGAAGTGGCTGTCTGTGTGACGCGTGCTCGCCGTAGTGGTCGGACAGGCCTTTGGGCCAAGCTGACACCGATGCGGTTTGAGGGCGGAGCGAGTGTGGGACTACGACAGGGTCGTCGTTACAGGATTGAGCCGTTGATTCTCGGCGGACATGAACGGCTCTACATTCTCACCTTCTGCCTGCCACGGTTTTTGGATCTGACGTATCGTGAGAAACTGGAAACGGTTTTTCACGAGCTGTACCACGTCGGGCCTGGCTTCGACGGTGACTATCGTCGCTTTGCCGGCCGTTACCATGTCCACTCGGCACGGGCTTCGAAGTTCGATGATGTGGCCGAGCGATTGTGCGACGAGTACCTGTCGACAACGCCGGCTCCGGAGGCCTGCAAGTTCCTGCGACATCGCACTGACACGTTGCTGGCCCACCACGGTGCGATTACCGGGTTGAAGATCCCGGTCCCGAAACTGGTATCGATCGAGGATGCGGCCTAACTGCTGGTCACCGATGCGAGGGCTTCACAGGCCTCGTCGATCTCCTCGGTCGTCGAAAATGGTCCGACGCTTAGCCGCACCGTACCCCCATCGTCAAACGTCCCCGCGGCGCGGTGCACTCCCGGCGCACAATGCAATCCGGCCCGGACCTGGATCCCGAACGACTCGTCGAGCACCGTGGCCAGTACGTGTGGCTCGAACGTGGCAGAGACGAGGCTGATCACTCCGACCCGGGGTGCGCCAGGAGCGGGACCGATCACTGTCACATCGGTGAGTGGTTCGAGTCGGGAAACCAGTCTTTCGATCAGTGCCTCTTCGTGGGTCACCAACTCGTCGGTTCCCTGTTCTTCGATCCATGCCAAACCAGCGTCGAGTCCGAACAGCGCCGGGGCATTGGGATTTCCTGCCTCGAATCGGTCGGGCATGGATGTGGGCTGCCGATTCTCCTGGCTGAAGGACCCGGTGCCACCCTGGCGGAAACCCGCCATCTGGTCTTCGATTCCGGGACGGATATACAGCAGCCCGGTGCCCAGTGGGCCGAGCAAACCCTTGTGTCCCGCACAGGCCAGCAGGTCGACGGGCCAGTCAGACAGGTTGATCGGTCGGTGTCCGGCTGTCTGTGCCGCATCGACGAGGACGAGGGTCCCGTTTTTGTGTGCAATTGATCCGATGTCGTCGATTGGCTGAATGACCCCGGTCACATTCGACGCGTGTTGCACCGCCACCAGTCGCGTGGAGGGTCTCAGGGCGTTTCGGACCGCCATGGGGTCGACTTGCCCAGTCACGTCGACATCGACCACGGTCACCTCGACATCCCGGCTGTCAGACAGGGCACCGAGCGGTCTCAATACCGAATTGTGTTCTGCGGCAGTGGTGACGACATGGTCACCGTCGTCGAGCAGACCGTGCAGGGCCAGGTTGATCGCGTCGGTGGCGTTGAAGGTCCAGACCACCCGTTCGGGCGCTTCGGCCTTCAGCAACTCGGCTGCACGCTTGCGGCAACGTCTGAGGACCGTATCGACCTCGACGGCAGCCCGGAACCCGCCACGGCCGGCTGCGGCTCCCAACGAGCGGTTGTAGTGATCGACGGCGGCGTAGACGGATTCGGGCTTCGGATAGCTCGTGGCCGCGTTGTCGAGATAGATTTGGGGCACGGACGAGATTCCGGGTGATCCAAAGGGGCCGGTCAGCCACCGATCGAATACATCGGTCGATCGGGTTGGATGAAACGGGCCGTGTTGATTTCGTGCCCCTCGGCCTTGGCATGGATGGACGCGGCGATAGCCTCGACGATCTGCTCGTCGGTTCCGGTCTCGCGAATCAGTTCCTTGACGTCGGTTTCTTCAAGGCTGAACAGGCAGTTGCGGAGCTTGCCGTCGGCCGTCAGGCGGAATCGATTGCAGTTGCCACAGAAGGGCTCGCTGACCGAGGCGATAAAACCCACTCGTCCCACACCGTCGGCGAATTCGAACTGGCTGGCCGGGGCGGTGGGATCGGTACGTCCGCGGGCCACCAGTGGTCCGAATTCTGCTTCGAGCCGTTCACGAATCTCCGAGGCGAACAGCACGCGGTCCCGCTCCCACGCGTTGTCCGCATCCAGCGGCATGAATTCGATGAATCGCACCTCGATCCCGGTTTCCCGGGCCAGGCGGCCAAAGGGGAGCAGTTGGTCTTCGGTGAGGCCACGGATCGAGACCGCGTTGATCTTGATCGGGTCAAAACCCGTCTCCCGGGCGGCCTCGATCCCCTCGAGGACCTTTTCGTAGCCTTCTCGTCGGGTGACCTCTTTGAAACGAATTGGATCGAGTGCGTCGAGGCTGATGTTGATGCGGGCAAGTCCGGCCGCGTGCAGGTCGGCCGCCTGATCGGCCAGCAGGATGCCGTTGGTCGTCAGGCCGATGTCGTCGATGCCTTCGATGGTCGACAGACGCCCGATCAGTTCCGACAGGTTTCGCCGTACCAGCGGCTCTCCGCCGGTGAGTCTCAGTTTGTTGATTCCCAGCGGGGCCGCCACCCGAACGAACCGTTCTATCTCTTCAAATGTCAGCAACTCGCCGCGGTCCATGAATTCGACGTTGTCAGCCGGCATGCAATAAAAGCAGCGGATGTTGCAGCGGTCGGTGACGCTGATTCTCAGGTTGTTGTGGAGTCGGCCGAAGCTGTCGACAAGTGGGCGGCTGTCAATCATGGTGCGGTTGCTGCTTGTCTGGGGTGTTCAGTTGGACACGGGCGTGTCGGTGGCGGCATCCAGGCCCGGATGGACCCACTCGGTTGTCCCGTCGTCAAAGTTCTCTTTCTTCCAGATTGGCACGATCTCCTTGAGGGTGTCAATCAGGAATCGACCAGCCTCGAAGGCTTCGACCCGATGCGGACAACTCACGGCAACCGCGACGCTGACATCACCGAGGTCGAGGTGTCCGAGTCGATGGATGATTCCGTAGGCGGTGATCGGCCATTTCGTGGAAGCGGTTTCGGCAATCTCCTTGAGTTTTGCCGTCGCCATTTCGGGGTAGGCCTCGTAGTCGAGTGCCAGGGTACGTTTGCCTTCGGTCAATTCCCGGACAGTTCCCAGGAACAGCACAACCGCACCGGCGGCGTGGTCACGGACCGATTCGGTCAGTTGATGAGTGTCGATCGGATCGTGGGTCAGTCGGATCATGGCACTGTGTTGTGGTGCGCGGGTACGTATCGCTTCAGCCGCCGCTGACCGGTGGGAAGCAGACAACTGTGTCGCCGGCGGCGACGGTCAACGAGTCGTCGGCGTAATCGGTGCCAACGGCGATCAATAGTCCTCGAGTCAGAGGGGCCAGTTCCGGGACGCAATCGGCCAGTGCCGTTCGCACATCTCCGACGGAGGCCGGTTCGTTGAGTTCGAGTTCGACCTGGTCGAGACCGGCGAGATCACGTGCACGGGCATAAAGTTGAACGGCCAGTTTCACGTGATCACCAGTCCGCGGGGCATTTGACGGTTTGGGTGGCCATTGGTTTCCGGCAATCGCTTCCTGATTTCCGGGACGAGGCCGTAGGCGAGTGCCATCAGTTTCAGAGGGTGAAGAGTCGGGGTGGAGGTGCTCTGTTGCATTTGCAGCCGACACGCGCTGCATTCGGTCGTGCCGATACCGAGATCCGCTTGTTGCATCCTGCTGATCAGCGGACGGCCGATCTCGATCGAGGTCGCAAAGTTGTCTCTGGCGATCCCCCAGGCTCCGGCCATTCCTGAGCAACCTGCCTCGATTGTAGAAACCCGCAAACCGGGAATCAAACCGAGCAATTCTCGCATCGAGTCGTGGTCACCCAGTGCCTTGAGATGGCACGGAGCGTGGTAGCCGGCGGTCAACTCCAGCGGCTGAAAATCCAGCGACAGTCGGCCAGCGGCGTGGAGTTCGGCCAGGAAAGTGCCGGCTTCGACCACCTGTTCGGCCACCGCAGGAGCGTCGGGATGATCCACCAGTCGGGGATATTCCTGCTGCAGACAGACCACAGCCGAGGGCTCGCTGCAGATGATCCGGTGTCCCTCGCGAGCCAACTCGCCCAGTTCTCTGAGATTCCATTCTGCAAGTTGCTTGGCGGTGTCCAGGTCGCCAGCGGTGACGAGTGCCATTCCCGAGGGGTGTTGGTCACGAGGGACATAGACGGGAATGTCGTTGTGTTCGAGGATTCGAACCAGTGCGGTGCCGAGTTCGGGATCGTGGTGGTTGGCAAAATGGTCAACGAAGTAGACGACCGGTCTGGGCCGTGTTCCCGGTCTCGGCCGGAATGTCCACCGGCGCGGCAGATTTCGCAGGAACGATCGCCGGGCCAGGGCCGGCAACCGGCGTTCTCGATGAATTCCCAGGAGTTTCTCGATCATCCATCTGGCGGGTGGCTGAGCCAGCAGCCAGTTGGTCACCCGCGGGACCAGCCCACCCAGGGCGCCGAGTTCGTGGATTCGGGAGGCGGCCCGGTCGGCTCGGGATCCTCCATCGGTACCAACCCGTGCCGACTTGGTTTCGACCATCATCTGGGGAACATTGACGTGGCCGGGACACTCGATTTGGCATTGTTTGCAGTTGAAGCACAACGACGCGAGTTGTCCGAGTTCGTCGGAGGCCAGAGACAGGGGGGCGCGAGAGTCGAGTACGGACCGGATCGCATTGGCTTTCGCCCGGGGGCTGGCATGTTCGGACGGGTCGATGCGAAAGAAGGGGCACATCCGTTGCAACGGGGAAACGGTTCGGCAGGCGGCACAGCCGTTGCAATCTCTGGCTGCGTCGGCCAGCTCCTGGAGCCCCCACGAAAACCCCAGCGGGACCAGGTCGGGGGCGTTGGAAACGGGGTTTGCCTCGCCAGAATCGTCCGAGGTCTCCACGGCTCCGTCGGTCCGGAACTCGAGTCGGCTCAGCCGGTGATCGTCGGAGATGATCTTGCCGGGGTTGAGCCGTCCCTGGGGATCGAAAAGGTCCTTGATCAACCGGAAAACGCGGTAGAGTGCTCCGTGCTGGTCTCTGACGAAGGGTGTTCGCGAGAGTCCGTCGCCGTGTTCTCCGCTGATCGTCCCGCCTATGCGGAAGACCTCCTCGTAGAGGCTGGCGGCCAATCTCTCGAGCCGGGCACCGCCGTCGGAGGACGGAGAAGGCAGGAACGGTCGCAGGTGCAGTTGTCCGGCGGCCGCGTGAGCGTACAACGATGCGGTGACCTCGTGCTCCTGAAACACTCTGTGTGCAGAGGTGAGGAATTCGTGAAGATGTTCGGGGGGAACTGCGATGTCTTCGACGAACGGCAACGGGCGGGTTGTGCCCTTCAGCCGGGTCAGCAGCGGAACCACCCGCTGGGGCAGCGACCAGAGAAATTCGACGTCTTCGAAGTCATGGGCTTCGAAGGCGACTCGAGTGGACTGGGCCGTGCCGCGTGCTGCCGAGACGACTCGAGCAATTCGATCTCGGGTCTCTCGTTCACTCATTCCAGCCTGTTCGACGATCAGTGCGGCCTCGCTCCCGGCAGGAATCATCGACTCGAACCGGGGATCCGAGTCACGTCCCAGGCTCAGCACTCGTCGGTCCATCAGGTCACAGGCCGACGGCTGCAAGGCAGCGATCGCCTGCACACACCGGGTGGCTTCCCCGAGTGTCCCGAACAGCAGCAGCACGATTCCGCGATGTTCCGGTAGCGGAGAGGTGTGCAGCGTGGCCTGCGTGAACAATCCGAGCGTACCTTCGGAACCGACCAGGAGGCGAGCCAGTTCGATCCGGTTGTCGGCGAGAACGCCGCGGAGATGATAGCCGCTGCAATTTCTTTGCAGGCTGGGTTGCCTCTCTCGGATCAACTCGTCGTTCTCCCGCAGGACCCGTTCCAGGCCGTCGCAGAGTCTCTGGTGGGGATTGGTGAGATCGACACCTCCTGTGGATTTCTGCACCAACGGTTCGCTCGCGGCCTCGATCACTGAACCGTCGCCTGTGACCAGTTCCAGCCGTTCGACATGGTCGCGCGTCGAGCCGACTCGCACCGACCGGGACCCCGCAGCATCGACGGCCAGCATTCCTCCGATGGTTGTGACCGGTCCATTCGAGGGGTCGGGAGGGAAGTAACGTCCCAGGGGCCGAAGTTGCCGGTTGAGTTCGTCCAGGACGACGCCGGGCTCAACGGTCACCGTGTCGGCGTCGATCGAGAGAATGTGTCTCAGATGCCGAGAGAAGTCGACGACGATGCCTGCTCCCAGGCATCCGCCAGCGACGCCGCTTCCAGCACCTCGCGGAAACACATCGAGTTCAGCTTCGTTCGCGTACTTGACGATCGCGACGACATCATCCCGGGATCGGGGGCGTGCGACCGCCAGCGGCTGGATCTCGTAGAGGCTGGCGTCGCTGGCGTACAGGGTCGTCGAGAGCGGGTCGACGAGCAGTTCGCCGTCGAGCACGCTGCCCAGGTCCTCGATCATCCGCTGGCGTTGCTCTTCCACGCGTGCGCAGCTCCGGAGGGACTCGACGAAGATTTCGTTGTGGGGTGTGGCCGGGCCATCATCCCGCCGGACAGACTCGTTCCCGTTATGGGTCGGTGTCACCGTTTGGACGCGGTGCAGAAGCGGTGGGAGGGTGGCGGAGCGCCTCCTGGCGGTACCGCTCGGCACGCTCGTGGTTGAACCGCTCGTAGCCGTCGGTCGGACCGTCCAGGCGGTGACGAGACTGGCAACGGTAACAGACCAGCACGTCTTTCATCAGACTATACAACGCCAAATCGACCAGTGCGAATCCCATCAGGATCCCGATCGCCACACCCGGCAGGTACTGGTACCAGGCGACGGTCGAGAGGATTCCTCCGAGCACGACCAGGCCCAGCCCGATGGCATGGGGGAAGTCCTTTTGTCGCCAGAGATCCCGTTCGCCGCACAGCAGGCACTCGGCCAGCCGATCCTCCTCCCAGGCCGTGGCCGGAGTTGTGGTCGCGAAGTCACATGCCGGGCAGTTGAGTCGGCCCTCGTCCAGCCCTTCGGAGATCCGGCTGGTTTGCTCGCATTGCGGGCAGGTGAAATCGAGCTGCATTGTCGAGTGGGTCTTGGCGGAGGAACGTGGAGAGGCTGATTGCTGTGGACGGGGGGCTGGTTGAGATCAGACCGGCAGGGACAACTCGCGGGACAACAGGGTGGCGGCCAGTTCTCCAGTGACCGTCAGGAGCACACCCGTGTAGAGTACCCCGGTGGCGGCCTGTGTGTTGCGGTACTTGAGAATTCTCCAGACCATCCCGACGACGACCAACGGCCCCAACAATCCTACCAGCCACCGGAGTGCCAGCAGTGTCACGTGGTAGTCGGTACCGGGCAGCTTGTCGACGAGCCACAGCCCGGTGGTTGCCAGCACGATTCTCAGCAGCGTGGCGATCCCGAAGACTGTGTTGAGTCGCCACAGGGGAGCCAGCGACATGCCCGTGGCTGTCAGGTACCAATGGCCCAGCAGCATGCTGACCATCGCTGCTCCCAGCAACAGGGCTGTAGCGAGTTCGGAGGTGATCACCAGCAGGAGGTGCGCTGAGGAGATCGGGGGGGTGGGCCAGGCCGGTCCGATCAGCAGCACCAGGGAGAGTCCTGTGACGGCGGCGATGCAGGATGTGCCCAGGTGGCGTCTTCCCAGGGCCCAGGCGATGCTGCCGAAAAAAGCCACCACGGCAGTTGCCGTACACAACCAGGTGTTGGCGACGGAGCCGAGCAGGATGTCGGCTTCTGACGGGGACGTCTCGCCGGTTTCACGCAACGGTTCGAATCCCAGCAGGGCGGCGAGGACGGCGAGACCCAGGACGATCAGCATCTGGATCCGGAAGAAACCGTCGGTGATCTGTTTGCGCGGTGCGAGCCACCACACCAGGCTCATTCCGCAGATCAACCGGATGGCGAACTGGGCGATCACGAGGATCCTCCGACGCAGACAAACCGATTTCAGCTGCGATTGATCAGCGACATGACCTCGGCGCGGCTTGACTGGTTGGTCTTGAACAGACCTCGGACCGCACTGGTGACCGTCAGGCTGCCCGGCTTGCGTACTCCGCGGATTGTCATGCAGGTGTGAGTGGCCTCGAGAACCACCACGACGCCCTTGGCATCAAGCTCCGTGTCGAGCAGGTCGGCGACCTGCTCGGTCATCCGTTCCTGGACCTGGGGCCGGTGTGAGACTTCTTCAACAACTCTCGCGAGCTTGCTCAGACCTGCGATTCGCCCATTGGGCAGGTAACCGACATGGGCCACTCCCATGAACGGCAGCAGATGGTGTTCACAGAGGCTGTTGAAGCTGATCTCGCGGACCAGCACCAGCTCGTCGAACTGCTCCTCGAAACACTTCTGCAGATGCCTCGCGGGATCGGAGTGCAGGCCGGCAAACAACTCGGCGTACATTCTCGCCACACGTTCAGGTGTTTCGAGCAGGCTTGAACGCTCGGGGTCTTCACCGATCGCCTCGAGGATTTCTCGCACGGCGAGGGCAATCCGCGGTTGATCGACCGGCGAGGTGGGAAGGGCGGTGCCGGTGGCGTGGACTTCGTCGGTGCTGCTGGACATCTTTGGCTCGTACGTTGGGACCCGCGAAAAATGGGGTCGGGAGTGGCTCAAGCGAGAAAATTGCGGCAGGGTCAGTTCAGGCTGTAGGGAGGTGGGAAGACCGAGGGGCGGCCAACACCAGATCCGATGCAGTTCCTGAGTTCGTCGAGGACCAGCAGTGAGCGGGCTGCGACGTCGGTTTCCTCGAGAATGGACTGCGCCACTTCGGGTTCCAGTGGAAGCGAGTAGGCGATCACGTCGCAGAGACCACCGAGCGGAAGATCGGCATCGAGAGAATCGTGGAAGGTGCGATCGAAGTCGCAGCCGGCTGCCACCTGCTGGAAACCGACCAGCAGTTCGCGCTGCCGACGGAGACGCTCGTCGCGAGACAGCCCGGTCGGCATGTCCGGGCACAGTTCGGTGCGGGCTACCCGGTACTCACTCGACGACTGGTCCTCGTCGAGAATCTCAGCCCGGGTCAGACCCTCGAGCACGATCTGGTAGCGGCCATCAGGGAGCAGCTTCGACGAGGCGATGCGACCGATACAGACCGTCGAACGGATCGGTGCCGACTTCGTCTCATAGCTGTCTTCCCAGCCGGGTTTCAGCAGTGCCATCGCGATCAGGCCGTCTCCGGCCAACGCGTCGGCAACCATCTGCCGATAACGGGGCTCGAAGATCATCAGTGGCAGCAACGCGTTGGGAAACAGCACTGCGTCGGGCAAGGGAAACAACGGCACGTGGCCGGTGAAATTTCGTAGCTGTTCAGGATCTGAACCGAATGGAGTCATGAAGTCGGGACCGTGACACGAGGAATGAGAGCTTCGTTGATGGTCAGGTCGGTGGGATATTCGTTGCCGGCGTCAAGCAGGTCCTGGAAGCAGGCCTGGAGGTCGTTGAGCAGTTTGTCGAGGTCGAGACCCATGTAGGGTGACGAGTAGTCTTCGAGGTAGCTTCGGGAGGAGTGGTAAAGCTTGCGGGCACCTCCGAGATTTCCGTTGCCGAAATGAAACAGCGACACTGCGACCTGGATCAGTCCCTGGTAGAACCGTCTTTCGTCACCGATGACGTCCGACCAGAGCTCCTCCAGGACGTCGTGGCATTCGAAGAACTCTTGTTCATTGAATAGTTCCAGTCCCTCGAGGTACTGGGATGGAAAGGGAGGGGGTGGGTCTTGTGGCATCAGAGGATTGCGGTCGGACTGTCGCCGCGTATGATCTCTGGAGTGGTCACATCGGACCGACGTGGTCCGATTCCGGCTCGGGTTTTCCGGGTCTGGTGCTTCGATTCTAAGGAGCCGTCGTCAGCGGTGTCCATCGGGCGGTTCTCTGCTGTCGTGGTTTGATTGATGGTCAGGTCGGGTTGTAGTGTTCCCAACGATGAGGCCAGGTCCCGGGCCAAAAAAGTCCTGCGGGGACTCAAACGGGCGTATCCTGATGCCGAATGTGCGTTGCACCACGACGGCCCTTTTCAACTGCTAGCCGCCACGATCCTCTCGGCACAATGTACCGACGAACGTGTCAACATGGTGACGCCAGCGCTTTTCGAGAAGTTTCCGACGGCTGAGACGTTGGCCAAGGGGCGGATCCGTGACATCGAGCGGATCGTGAAGTCGACCGGGTTTTTCCGTGCCAAGGCCAAGAGTCTCAAGGGAATGGCTCAGGGCCTGGTCGCCGATCACGGCGGTGAGTTTCCCCGGGACGTCGAGGAACTGATCAAACTGCCCGGGGTCGGCCGCAAGACGGCCAACGTCGTGCTGGGGGTCTGCTACGGCATTGCCAGCGGAGTGGTCGTCGACACGCACGTGAAACGGATCAGCAACCTCCTGGGGCTGACCACCGAAGGCAATCCCGAGAAGATCGAGAGGGATCTGATGGGTTTGCTGCCGAAGAAGGAGTGGATCGCTTACTCTCACCGGATCATTCACCACGGGCGGAAGATCTGTATCGCCAGGCGGCCTCAGTGCCCGGAGTGTCCATTGTTGAGGTGTTGCGAGCGGGTCGGATTGCCGCCGCTGGAGTCCTGAGCGGGGACCGGTTCCTGTGCAACCCGGGTGAGAGACCCGGGTTCTTGAGTTTTCACGGCTTCGGGGAAAAGGTGGGGATTGTCGTGTTGTGTTCTGCGACCGGACGGGGGGTTGTTGCAACCGTGACCAATTGGGACTACGGTGGCTCGCGTTGTGGTTGGCCCCGCGTGGTTGACCGGGCTTGGGGACACAGGTCGGAAGGGACGCTGCCATGATCCTGACCGGGTCGGAAATCACCGCCCAACTGGGAAACAACATCCTGATCGAACCGTTCGACCAGGAGCGTCTCAATCCCAATAGCTACAACCTCAGCCTGCACAACGAGCTCCTGGTCTATGAGGAGATCGTACTGGACATGCAACGGCCGAACCGTTTCCGTCGTTACACGATCCCCCCCGAGGGATTTGTGCTCAATCCCAACCAGTTGTACCTGGCGCGGACGGTTGAACGGACCGAGACACACAACCTGGTTCCGATGATCGAGGGGCGCAGTTCGGTCGGACGGCTGGGCCTGTTCGTTCACTGCACCAACGGGTTCGGCGATGTTGGGTTCAGCGGCTACTGGACGCTCGAGATGTTCGCCGTGCAGCCGGTGCGGGTTTATCCGGGAGTGCCGATCTGCCAGATCTCCTACCATTCCATCTCCGGAGATGTGACCGAGTACCAGAGCGACAAGTACCAGCACAACGAGGACATCCAGCCGAGCCTGCTGTTCAAGGAATTTCAGCAGCAGTTGGATCCGCAAATGCGGTTGAGCTTTGGGCAGGAGATGGCGGAGTAGCGTTCCCCCGCGGAGCTGCTCACTTCTTTGACGGCGAGGCCGCCTCGGGTTCGGATCCGAACATCTCGGGTTCGACCGGGATCATCTCCATCGGCCCCACGCTGTCGATCAGTTCCAACGACTTGTTGGTGATCTGCGAGATGTAGAACTGGGCGAGCGGTCGGAGGTGCGAATCGGGAACGTCATCGAGGAGTCGGGTCAATTCGTCGCCGGCCTGGTTGACTCTCCCGGCTTCGAGGTGGCACATCGCGACGTTGAACAGGATCTCGCTCTGCATGCTCGGGTGCAGCAGCACGAGATTCATCGTCGAGTTGAGTTGATCGAATGGCCACTGCAGGGGTGGCAGGATCAGCGGCAGTTTCCTGAGCGCGTCTCCCAGCCGACGTTGTTCGAGCTGGGCCAGTTCACCTTGCCACAACTGGTTGGCCTGTTCGTAGTCTGCGTAGGCCAGCCGACTGATCGCCAGCGTGGTCCGGCTGGCCCCCCGATCTCCCTGCTCACCGAGCTCCTGGAACATCTCGTCAAGAGTCATGGCGGTGGTCTCGTCCAGGAAGATCCCCGCTTCCATCATCCATTGTGCCTTGAGCAGCCGAACATCCGGGCTGGCAGCCAGTTGTGCGTCTTCGTTGACCAGCTTGAGTGCGGTGCCGATGAAGACTCCACGGCCGGGTTGCTCCTGGGTCAGCAGCATCGCGTGTTCGAGTCGGTTGGGCGGTTCGCTGCCGTCTTCGGGATGGAATCGCTGGTCGATCTCCTTCTTGATCCCTTCGACTTCACTGATCAGTTCCTGCAGGGGATCGTCGACCTCGCGTCGACGCAGTTCGACCTGTTCCTCGCCGGCTCCGTTGGGCAAGGGGGTGAGTTCGTCGAAGTCTTTCAACGAGTCGAGGGCGAGGTCCCGTCGATTCAGTCGCCGGAACCGCTGGTAGCGCGTGAACAGCGCTTCGGCGTGTTGGTGGTCGAGCTCGATGGCCTGGTTGAGTGCAAGGATCGACTCGTAATATCGCCGCTTGGCCCAGGGGGAACTGAGATCTCCGCCGCGGAATGCCGATTCGATGTCATCGAGACAGGCGTAGGCGATTCCCAGGACCATGAAACCGTTGGCATCGTCGGGCACCGCTGCCAATCCCTCGTTGGCCGAACGAATGGCCATGTGAGCGATCGCGGCGGTCTGGGCCAGTATGGCCAGTGCCGCCCGACTGTTTGGACTTCCGGTCAACTCCTGGTTGGCCACTCGCAAACCGACCTCCTGCAGAGCCTGCTGGTATCCGGGGTTGGACTGGCTGCTCTTGAGGATCTGTGCCAGGTGGGACGCCCGGGCGATCGACGGCACCACGGCAGTGCGTTTTTGCGTGAGGAAGCTGGTGTAGGAGCTTTCGCTTCGAGCCAACTCGGGACGAGGTTCGAGCTTGTCGGTGACCGTGCGAAACGCCGTCTCGACGAAATCGCTGGAATGAGAATCCAGGAACGGCACGATCTCATTGACGGCGTTGACTTTGCGATAGAACACCGCGGTGGTGGACCCGATCTTCACCAGTTGCCAGTGGTTGGGATACTGCAGCAGGTCGAACATCGAGAGATAGTCGGGAGAGGTTGAGCCGTGGAGCCGTGGCAGCACGTGAGTGATGCCGAATGTCTCGAAGGTCGACTGCCAGAGACGGGTGTCGCCGGTGTGGGGCGTGTCGCTGCGGATCGAGGCGGTCGAGGCAGTGGCATCGAGATCGGATCGGTCGAGTCTCTCGCGAGCCTCGGCGCCACCCGGTGGCAGAATCACCTCCAGCGCATCGGAAGTCTCGTTGGCCACCTGCACGCGGACCACTTGCCGACCCTGGCCGGTGCCGACCACCAGTCTCCTCAGTCGCAGTGCAGCCCGTGTCCGACGGTGGAGGCTCAGCAGATCGTCGTCACCGCTTCCGGCGTACAGCCTCATGCGGCTGTCGACAAACGGTCGATGTCCCACCCAGATCATCAGGTCTCCCTGGTCGGGAACGAAGTTGAAGCCGCGGTGCCTGTCGTCCTGTCCCAGGTCACGGAAGACGGCCAGACGGCCCGCTGAACGGATCACCAGGAAATCGTGTCCCGGCTCGGACGCCCGGATGGTCCAGGTCGAACCGGGTCGGCGGCTGGACAGACTCACCGTCTCGGGGAGGCGGATCTTGTTGGTCGCAAATTGTTTGCGGAGCGTGGTGTTCAGATCGCCCCGATCGAGGTCGTCGGCGAGATCACCGGAAACGGTGAACAGGCGTTCGTTGAGGTCGGCGGTCATGCCTTCGATGGCCGACGCCAGTGTCGGATCGAAGCCCAGTCCGAGTTTGCGACCTCGTTCGGGAGTCAGCCGGCCACTGATCGCCAGAAAGGCCACCGCAAAAAAGGCCAGCACCGTCAACGATCGACCACCGCGAGAAAATACCAGTTCTCGCGGCTCGATCGTGTATTCCTGGGGAAAGGAGGCCTTGTACCAGTCCTGGGCGTTGAGGCTTGCCAGCACCGCAGCGACCACCGCGGCCGGGGCCAGTTCCCGGACCGCCAGAAGCGACAGCACGAACAGTCCCGCCAACACGGTCACGTGCCCGTAATCCGTGCGTCGTCGGTTCAGGCAGATCGTGACCGCTGCGGCGATCAACACCAGCAGGCCGGCGATCACGTGGTAGTTCAACCACGACCAGTTGCCCCACGCCCCCCGGTGGTAGACGATCGACGTCAGCGGGAAATACTGCAGTCGCTCGATTGGAGCCGGTTGGTCCAGTCCCAGAAGGTTGTAGGTCTGTAGAGCCGGGTACTCGGTTCCGTACAGAACAAACGGGGCCAGCAGTGCGTCGATGTGGAACGGGTTGATCAGGCAGGCCACTGCCACTCCGCCGGTCACCAGCCAGTACAGTTTCCGTTGTTCGGCTGAGGCCAGCCCGGGACGGTTCGACCGGTTTCCCAGGGACTCGCCGATCCCGTAGAGCAACAGCAGCAGCAGGCCAATCCAGGCCCGGGGGTCAAGGTTGACCCACAAGAGTTGAACCCCGACCAGGGACCACAGGTCACGCGATCGGCCGGAGAGCCCGAAGCGGTGCAGGAGCCACAACTGCAAGGCCAACCCCAGCAGGGTTACCGATTCGGGGCCGGCCACGAATTGTGGGAATGCGGCCAGCAATGCCACGGAGGCCATTACCGATGTCCACCAACTGGGCAGGCCTGGTCGAGAGATGTGGACCATCAGTCCCAGTGTGAGTCCGGCCAGCACCGCTGCGAAAAGCGTCAGGCAGATTTCCTGCCCGGGCAGAGCGTAAAGGCCGGCCAGGATCAGATCGGTGCCCCAGCCGAGGTTCACCCAGGTGCGATTGGTGGCCGTCAGGCTGAAGACGTCTGACGACGGAGGGAGCAGGCCGTGCGAGGCCATGTACTGGCCACTGGCGGTTCGAAGCAGCGTCGTCGTCTGGTGGATTCCGTAACAGCCCAGCAGAATGGCCAGCAGAACGACGGCCCAACGGAGCATGAAGTCGCCGCGCTCGGCTTCCTCTTCGACCAACTCAGGTGTCAGAGGTTCCCACTCGGGGAGGTCGTCTTCGGAATCCCCATCTGTTTCCGACGAATCGTTTTCCGGAGGGGCCTCGGAACTGTCCGGTTCGGACTCTCCGTCCACGGGATCGGTCGGCACTGGTGCATCGTCGATCGGGTCGGCGTTGTCGTCGTTGCGGGTCTCGTCGTCGAGTCTCACGGCGATGATTCCAGAAGAGAGTTGAAGGGGGCACGTTGTCGTGGGAGTGTGTCAGCCGATTTGATCGGATCCGACCCACGGGCGGAGGGCCTCGGGAATGTGGATCGTGCCATCGGCCTGCTGATGATTTTCGAGCAGGGCGATCAGCGCTCTCGAGGTGGCCACGGCGGTGCCGTTGAGCGTGTGCACAAATTCGGTGCCTTTCTTGCCCGGTGTCCGACAGCGGATGCCCAGTCGCCGGGACTGGTAATCCGTACAGTTGGAAGCCGAGGTGACTTCTCCCCAGTCCCCTCCGTCTCCTCGTCCAGGCATCCACGCTTCCAGGTCAAATTTCCTGTAGGCTGGTCCACCCAGATCGCCCGTGCAGGTGTCGACGACACGGTAGGGGATCTCGAGTGCCTGAAACAGGCCTTCTTCGATTTCTACGACCTCGTTGTGGAACGCGTTGGAAGCCTCCAGCGTCGGTGCGGTGAATCCGAACATCTCGACCTTGGTGAACTGGTGGACGCGGTAGATTCCGCGGGTGGCCCGGCCGTGAGCTCCAGCCTCGGTGCGGAAACAGTGGGAGATTCCGGCGCAACGGAGCGGGAGGTCGTCGATTTCGAGAACCTGGTCTTTGAGCGCACCGCCGAGGGTGATTTCCGCCGTGGCGACAAGACTGAGTTCGGAGTTTTCGATCGAGTAGATCTGCGATTCGGGACCCCGGGGCAGAAAACCGATCCCTTCGATGATGTCGTCTTTTGCCAGGTCGGGCGTGGTCATCAGGGTGAAACCGGCCTCACGGAGTCGAGTGACGGCCAATTGCATCAGGGCCAGCTCGAGCAGCACCGCCTCGTTTTTGAGGAAGTAGAACCCGTGTCCGGCGACACGGGAACCCGCCTCGAAGTCGATCAGGTTGTGTGCCTCGGAAATCGCCACGTGGTCCCGGGGTTCGAAGTCGAATTCGGGCACGTCGCCCCATCGTCTCAACTCGACGTGGCCGTCGTCGCCCAATGCGATCGGGGCGTCGGGATGTGTCATGTTGGGGATGCGCGACTGACCGGAACGCAGATCGGCTTCGACCTCGGCCAACTCACCATCCAGTCCCTGCAGTTGCTCACGCAACTCCCGACCGCGGGCGATCAGGGCCTGCTTGGCCTCGTCGCTCTCGGCCGTGGGGATCTGAGAGGAGGTTGCCTTCTGCTCGCGCCGCAATTCGTCGCCGGAAGTGATCAACTCACTACGACGTCCCCTGAGAGCGACGATCCTGTCCAGGTCGACCTCCACACCACGGTTGCGGCAATTTTCGGCCACGGGTTCGAGATTGTCACAAATGTACTGCAGGTCGAGCATCGATCCGCACAGGCTCCGACTTTGAGGTAAGGGAGTGGAGAATACTGTCTGAGACGAATGGGACAGCCGGCGAAGGATCACCGGCAGGGGGGCTCGGGCTCAGCTGGGCGCCAGCTGATGAATCGGGAGGGCGAGGGGAGGGTTCATTTGGTACGGCCTCGTTGCTAGTCGTCGTCACCGAGTGGGATCACGTCACCGTCATCGATCTCGGCAACTCGGAGATCTGGCAATTCCGGCAGGTCTGAGACCGACGCGGGTTCGGCCACCAACAGTTCGCCGTCCGGCTCGGACACGGCGACCGGAATGTCCTGGCTGATATCGGGTTCGGGGGCCGCGGCGTCCTCGTTCACAAACCGGAAGCGGACGTCTCCGATGGCCAATTCGTCACCCGGACGCATCTTTCTGGACCGTTCGACCCGTTGTCCATTGATGTAGATGCCGTTCATGCTCCCCAGGTCACGGACCACCAACTGGTCGTTGACAATGGCGAGGCAACAGTGCTTTCGCGACACGCGGCGGCTGTCCGTCAGTACGACGTCACATTCGCTGTCTCGGCCGATGAAGATCACCGGCTTGTCGAGCGTGATCGACGGGACATCGGTGAGCGATTCGAGTTGAGCGGCCATGGCGTGTCGGGGTTGAGGCTGGTGTGGAGACCGCCGGGAAATTGAGAGGGCCGACAGGAACACCCCAGGGGCCGTTTCTGTCCGTTCGGCAGGTTCCACCGTTGCGTACATTCTACACTCTAGGTTCAGACCGATACACATGCGGTTGTCGGGGACACGTGAAGTCCCGAACAACGCAGCTTGCGTCGAGTCAGGCAATTGGGCGAAACCGGGCGAGAGGTGACGAGGTGACCGGTGGTGCCGGTTGTGCCGTCGCCGGAGCGGCCCGGTGTTTTTCGAGCGGTTCAGTTGACCGGTGGGGGGACGCCGAGGGACTTGCCGCCGTCGATGCCAATAGCTGTTCCGGTGACCATGGCAGCCTGGTCGCTGACCAGGAACAGCACCGACGCGGCTATCTCTTCGGGGGAGATCATTCGGTCCCAGGCAGCGGCCAGCGGGCTGGCAGCAATCATCGCCCGGGTCATTGCGTCGGGGTCGGTGGCCGATTCGAGATCGGCGTTCATCATGGCCGTGTCACCGACCGGTCCCGGGCAGACGGCGTTGACCCGGATTCTGTCCGGAGCCAGGCACAGCGCCAGGCTGCGGGTCATGCCAACCAGGGCCAGCTTGCTGATCGAGTAGATCGGGTCGTGGGACCGGGGCAGCAATCCGGCATTGCTGGACATGTTGACGATGGCACCGCCACCGGTGGCTCGCATCGGTCTCACCGCGTGTCGGCAGCCAAAGAAGGCCCCTTTCAGGTTCGTGTCGATGCACGCGTCCCAGTCCTCCTCGGTCACCTCCTCGACTGGCTTCACCATGCCGATTCCCGCGTTGTTGACCAGGATGTCCAGACGCCCGGTCCGCTTGACCGCCTGGTCAATTGCCGAGGACAGCTCCGTTTCCCGTCGTACGTCGCAGGGGAGGTCAACAATCCCCAGTTCGCCGAATCGCTCGGCATTTTCCCTGGCCTGTTGGAAGTCGGCAGCCAGCACCGTCGCGCCGTGTTCGGCCAGCAGAATGGCTGTTGCTCGTCCGATTCCGTTGGAAGCTCCCGTAACGATTGCCGTTCGTCCCGAGAGATCGATGGTGACGGTCATGTGTTGTCCCCGGTTGTCGTTTCAGACGAATTCTTGGGCATTCCGAGCCGTCGTGGAAAGTGTCTCCAGATGCTAGCAGATTGCCGGAAGGTGCGAATTCTCTCCTGATCTGGAATTGGATGCGTTCGTTTTAAGTTGCTTCCAAGTAACAGGTTGCGACGAAAGTTTTGGTTTCGGGCAAAAAAAAATGACAAAATGGAGACGAAGGTTTTCGGTTCTATTGTGGTTAGTAGGATGACGTGGGAGCCTGTCCGGACAGAACCGTCTGATATTGGTTCACAAAACGGGGCCGAGGGAGACTGGAAGCGATGCAATCGAGGCGGGAAACAGACAGAAAGACTGCGTGGTGTCGGTCGCTTTTGGCGGCGGCATTGATGGCCATCCTGGTCGCCCCCGGCAGTGGTCAAGCTGCTGACCGGAAGAAGTCGCAGGGGAAGAAGTCCACGGCAAGAAAGTCGACGGCCGGGAAGTCGTCAACGCGTCGACGTGCCGCCCCCACAGCGGCCCTGACCGGTTCGGCTCGCGAGATTGTTGATTACACAAACAGCCAGATCAAGCAGGGGTGGACCGACAACGAGATCAAGCCCTCGGCCTTGGCGAGTGATGCTGAGTGGATCCGTCGGGTTCACCTGGACCTCGTTGGCGCGATTCCGTCTCTGGAGACAGTCGAGGCGTTTCTCAAGGACCGTGACACGACCAAGCGGACCAAGTTGATCGACAACCTCCTGGATGATCCGGGGTACGTCCGCAATTTCACGACGATCTGGAGCAATCTGCTGATCGGTCGCCAGACGCCACGTCGCGTCAGCCGGGGCGGCATGCGAAAGTTCCTCCGTGAGGCGTTTGCCAGAAACCGTCCGTGGGACAAGGTCGTGTTTGACCTGGTCTCGGCCGAGGGCCACTTTGAGCGCAACGGAGCCGTCAACTACCTGCTGGCACAGATGACGATGCGGGATGACGGTGTCCAGGCGACCGCCAAGACAACGCGGTTGTTCATGGGGATCCAGGTCCAGTGCACGCAGTGTCACAATCATCCGTTCAACGACTGGAAGCAGAACCAGTTCTGGGAGTTCAACAATTTCTTCCGCCAGGCCCGTCGGGTCGATCATCGCAAGTACGATCCCAAGAGCGGTCGCATGGTTGATGATTACTCGGAACTGGTCTTCACCGATTTCAACGAGAAGGTCTTTTTCGAGCAGCGGGCGGGCACGCTCCAGATGGTCGAGCCACGATTCTTCAAGACTCGCGTCGATGCCAAGCCGTCGACCGACTTGCGGAAGGAGTTGGCCAGGCTGATGGTGGCCGGCGAGAATCCGCTGATCGCCAAGGCGATGGTCAATCGGATGTGGGGGAAGTTTTTTGGCTACGGTTTCACCAAGCCACTGGACGACATGGGGCCGCACAACCCGTCGACCCACCCGGAACTGCTCGATCGGCTCTCACGGGAATTCGTCAAGTCCGGCTACGACATCAAGCAGTTGATTCGCTGGATCTGCAATGCCGAGTCGTATCACCTGACCAGTCGGCTGGGAGCTGACAACGCGGTCGACAACCCTGCCGCCGGCGAGGCTCCGTTGTTCAGCCACATGTATGTCAAGGGGCTCGAAGCCGAGCAGCTCTACGATTCGCTGATCGTTGCCACCGGTGCTCACAAGGCGGGTGGTTCGGGCTGGGAGGAATCCGAGCGGCAGCGGCAGACGTGGTTGCGTCAGTTCGTGATCGCTTTCGGCACCGACGAGAACGACGAGGCAACGACCTTCAACGGAACGATCCCCCAGGCCTTGATGATGATGAACGGAGACCTGGTCGATAAGGCGACCAGTGCCGAGAGGGGCAGCTTCCTGAACAAGATGCTCTCCGGAGCTGGCACCGACGCCACTCGTGTCCGCCGACTGTTCCTTTCGACACTCACAAGAGAACCCACCCGTCGCGAGCTTGCGGCGGCTCAACAACTGCTCAAGGAAAACCGCAACAGCCCGATCACGGCCTACCAGGATCTTTACTGGGCGTTGCTGAATTCCAACGAGTTCATTTTCAACCACTAAGTCAACACGGACATTCACCAGGCGGGAGAGACGTTCGCGAGTTCGTCTCGGTTTTTGTAGGGGCCGCGCGACAACACACTTCGACGGGCCCCATAGAAAGGGAAAGACTGATGCATCTTCCAACACCCAGCGGCATGAGCCGGCGGCACTTCATGAAACACATGGCGACTGCCGCAGCCACCGCGCCGGCGCTGCAGTTCATTTCGGATCTCAGGGCGCATGCCCAGGACATCAAGAAGGCCCAGAAGGCCTGCATCCTGATGTGGATGGGCGGCGGACCTCCGACGATCGACATCTGGGATCTGAAGCCCGGATCGAAGAACGGCGGCGAGTTCCAGCCGATCGACACCAAGGGCGACTTGCAGATCAGCGAGCACATGCCCAAGACGGCGATGCAGATGGACAAGTTGAGCGTGGTCCGTTCGATGAGCACTCGTGAGGCCGATCACGGTCGGGGGCGGTACTACATGCACACCGCGTTCGTTCCCAACCCCACGGTCGTCCATCCGACGTTCGGCAGCGTGGTCAGCCAGGAACTGGGCGCGAAGCGGTCTGCCCTTGAGATCCCGGCGTTTGTGTCGGTCAACGCCCCTTCGGGCAGTCCCGGCTTCATGGGCGCCCGGCACGCGCCGTTCGTCGTCAGCAGCAACGGCCAGATCCGCAACGCCAGCCTCGGCGACAAGAAGGATCGGCTCGGTCAGCGGCTGCGGATGCTCAGCGTGATCGAGACGAACTTCATCAACTCAAAACGCGGTGAGATGCCCAAGGGACATCGGGAGATCTACAAGAAGGCGGTCAACCTGATGACCAGCAAGCAGATGGAAGCCTTCAAGGTGGCCGAGGAGTCTCAGGAGACCAAGGACGCCTACGGCACCGGTGGGTTTGGTCAGGGACTGCTGATGGCTCGCCGGCTGGTCGAGACGGGCGTGCCCTTCGTCGAGGTCGGCATGGGTGGCTGGGACCTGCACAACAACGTCTTCAACACGTTGAGTACTCAGCGGTTGCCGCAGCTCGACCAGGGCATCGGCGCCCTGACGGCCGACTTGGCCCAGCGTGGCATGCTTGACGACGTCGTGTTGGTCTGGATGGGCGAGTTTGGCCGCACACCGCGGATCAATCAGAACGTCGGCCGCGACCACTGGGCTGCGAGTTGGAGCGTGATGATCGGCGGGGGTGGGCTCAAGGGCGGACAGGCTGTCGGGAAGACCGACCGTGACGGAGTCCGCGTCGATGGGAAGGCCTACCTTCCCGGCGATATCTGGGCCACCGTTTCACACGCACTGGGAATTCCGTCCAAGACCGTCCATCGGTCGAAGCGCGGACGCCCGATGAAGTTGGCCAACGGCGGTTCGCCGATCAAGGAACTGATCGGCTGACCACCCGTCACTGGTCGTGTCACCGCTCGAGTCCTGGCTCGCATCAACCAGGCCCGAGCGGTGATCGCGGCCGGATGATTTTGATCGACACATTTTCCGGTTCTCAACACAAACCCGACACTCCAGGATCGTCGCTCGTGTCCGAATTCCGGATCAGCACCGAGATCGACGGGGCAGAAGCCACGATGCCTGCTGCGGGGCCTCGTGAGGAGTTCATCAAGCTCTTCACGAAGTACCAGCGCCGCGTCTTCCTGTTCATCCTTTCGCAGGTCCCCAATCCGGTGGATGCCGAGGAAATTCACCAGGAGGCCAACGTGATCATCTGGCGGAAGTTTGACCGCTTTGAACTGGGGACCAACTTCCTGGCCTGGGCGTGCCAGATCGCCAACTACGAGGTGCTGAAGTACCGCGAGCGCCAGCGGCGCGACCGACATCTCTTCAGCGACGAATTCGTCCGCCAGGTGGCCAGCGACGCGATCGAGCAGGCCGATGAACTCGAACAGCGACGACAACACCTGGCCGTTTGCCTCAGCAAGCTGAGAAACAAGGATCGGGAACTAATCCAACAGCGTTACTCGGCGGGGGAATCGGGCAAGAGTGTGGCTGAATTGATCGGTCGTCCGATCAATTCGGTCTACCAGTCGTTGTCCCGCATCCGTCGTACGCTGCTGGAATGTGTGAACCGTCAGACCCAGGCACAGGCAACCCCATGAGTGTCGAAAGCCTCCAACATGAAGAGCTCGTGCAGCTGCTCGAATTGCTGTGCGAGGATCGGCTCGACCACGATCAGGCGGCAAGGCTCGAGGAGATTGTGCTCGGTGACCAAGGCGCCCGGCGGATGTATCTCGAGTACCTCTCGCTTCACGGAACGCTCTATTGGGATGCCGCCAGGGGAATCGACGACGAGTCCGAAGTGCTCGAGGTCGGGGGGGCTGCGACCGAGCCTGTTGATCGATCCCCCGCCGCCGGCCGCCGGACGCTGGTAGCCGTGGCCGTGTGGGCCTCCGCCGCAGCCCTGCTGCTGGCCGTCGGACTCTCGTGGAGGCCGGCCGAACCATCCGCCGGTCCGGAAATTGCCGTGGCGGATCCGTCGGGGCTCCCGATCATCGAGAAGAAGGATTCGGCCGCTTCCGGTGTGGATACGGGACTGACACGTCGGCAGCCGGCGACGATCGAGTCGACGCCGGCCCCTCAGATGGCCAACAGGGTGGAGAAGGGCAGCACCGTCGAACGAGTGGTCTCGCCGGACGCGGTTGTGCCGGAATCGAAGTCTTCAGTGAATCCTCAGCCGAGTGCGGGATCGTTGGCCGAGATCGTCGGGTTTGTCGACAGCCGCCTGGCGGCACAGTGGCAAGACTACCAGGTGGCTCCGTCACCGGTCGCATCGGATGCCGAGTGGCTTCGTCGGATTTACCTCGACATTGTCGGTCACATCCCGCCGTCGAATGACGTGATCGCATTCCTGAAGGACCGGCGGCCCGAGAAGCGTGCCGAGGTGGTCGATCGGCTGCTGGATGACCCCGACTACGTCCGCCACTCGACCACCATCTGGTCCAACCTGTTGGTGGGTCGTGTCGAGCGTCGTGAGGTGAACCGACCGGCGTTCGAGAAGTTTCTCCGCGGATCGTTTGCGAGGAATCGGCCGTGGAACGAGGTGGTTGGTGAACTGGTGGCCGCCCACGGTCGCAACGACCAGAACGGGGCCACCAACTTCCTCTTGGCTCATCTGAACAACGATGCCACGCCGGCCACGGCCATCACCGCACGCCTGTTCCTGGGGACCCAGGTCCAATGCACACAATGTCACAATCACCCGTTCAACAGTTGGCGGCAACAGCAGTTTCACGGCCTGAGTGCCTTCTTCAAGAGCACCCGCTCAAAACCGATTCGTGGAACTGGAGCCTACGCATTGGTCAGTGGTCCGTTTGAAGAGCCCCCGTTCTACGAGGATCGACGTGGTGTAGTGCACATGGCCCCGGCGGGGCTGGGTGGTCAGCGAGTGGACCTGAAGGGGAGCGAGCATCCTCGGGGGGAACTCGCCCGCCTGATGACCGGTGACAGCGATCCCCGGCTGGCCCGAGCGATGGTCAACCGCACCTGGGCGAGGTTGCTGGGACACGGATTCACCACTCCGGTCGATGACATGGGGCCACACAACCCACCGTCTCATCCTGATGTGCTCGACCGCCTGTCTCAGGAATTTGTCGCCAGCGGTTTTGACGTGAAGCGGCTGATCCGCTGGATCTGCAGCACGCGGGCCTACGGATTGACCAGCCGGATGACCAATCGGAATCGAATCGACCATCCCGAGACCAGCGGGGAACGGCTCTTCAGCCACGTGTACACCAAGCCAATGAGCGTCGAGCAACTCTACGATTCTCTGCTGGTGGCCACGCAGGTGGATCAGGCGACTGCCAGTGACTGGGAGAGCGTGGCGGACAATCGCCGTCGTTGGCGATCTCAGTTCGTTTATTCGTTCGAGACCGACGAGAACGATGAAGCGGTGACGTTCGACGGGACGATCACCCAGGCGATGATGATGATGAACGGTCCGTTGATTCGTGAGGCGTTGTCTCAACAGCCTGGGTCAGTCTTTCACCACGTTGTCCACGCTCCGGGAAGTGACATCGACCGGGTGAAGAGGTTGTGTCTTGCAGCCCTGGGGCGTTTTCCGTCGTCGTCGGAGATGAGGGCGATCACGGAGATGCTGCCGCTGCGGTCTTCTGCCCAGGCACGCCAGGCCCCTGTTTCCGGGCCTCTGGCCGAAGGCCTGCAGGATGTCTTCTGGGCTTACCTGAACTCGAACGAGTTCATCACGGTTCCATAAACCGTCACTGTCTCGGGTCGGGAGTTTCCGGAATGGCCATTGGCCGTCCGTCCCGATCAGCCGGTCGAATCGGTCAATTCGAGTAGTTGCTGTTCGGAGATGACGCGGACATCGAGATCCCGCGCCTTGGTCAGTTTGCTGCCGGCATCTTCACCAGCGACCAGCAGGTCGGTCTTTTTTGAGACGCTACCGGTCGACTTGCCTCCCTGTTCCCGAATGAACTCCTTGATCTCGTCACGGGTGAACTGTGTCAGGGTCCCGGTGACGACAACGGTCATTCCTTCCAACGGGAGAGAGACGGAGGTGGCGGACTCGGGTACCGGCTCGCCCTGGTTGAGACCGAGTTCGCGGAGATCTTCCACAACCGCCCGACTGATTGGTGAGTGGAAGAACTGGTAGACACTCTCAGCGATTACCGGGCCGATATCCTCCACATCGGACAGTTGCTCGACCGACTGCCCGCCGATGGTCTCCATCGTACCGAACCGATCGGTCAACACCCGGGCGTTGGTACCGCCAACGTGGCGGATGTTCAATCCCGTCAACAGTCGCCATAACGGCCGGGTCTTGGAGCCCTCGATCGCTTCCAGCAGGTTGTCGACCGATTTCTCGCCCATTCGTTCCATCTCGATCAATGTCTCGCGGTGATCACCCAGTCGATAGATGTCGCCCAGAGAGGTCAGCAGTCCCGATTCCAGCAGGCTTTCGATCAACTTGATTCCCAGCCCCTCGATGTCCATTGCTGCACGTGAGGCGAAGAACCTCAGGTTTTCCCTCAACTGAGCCGGGCAGGCGGGGTTCGGGCAGCGGATGTAGACACCACCCTCATCTTGCACGACCCTGGTGCCGCATTCGGGGCATTTTTTGGGGAACGAAAATCTCTTTTCGGACCCGGTTCGGCTGTGCTCCTCGACGCGGACCACGCGAGGGATGATTTTGCCGGCCTTCTCGACGACCACGGTGTCACCGACACGGATCCCCAGTCGCTTCAATTCGTCCCGGTTGTGCAGGCTCGACCGAGACACCGTTGTTCCGGCGATCTCGACGGGATCCATTTCTGCCACCGGTGTCAGCGTTCCGGTCTTACCGACCTGAATGGTGATTTCCCGGACAGTTGTGGTGCCGGTGTAGCGTTCCCACTTGTAGGCGATCACCCAGCGGGGGCTCTTGCTGGTTGTTCCCAGCCGTTGGCGTTGTTCGAGGTTGTTGAGTTTCAATACCAGTCCATCGACCTCAAAATCCAGCGCGTGGATGTTGTCCATCAGTGTTTGAGCGTGCTCACGGGCCGAAATGATGTCGGGACGGGTTTCGACACCCGGAGTGGTAGGCAGTCCCATCCGCGCGACCGCATCGAGGAACTCGGTATGCGTTCGGTACTCCCCACCCTCGATGTGTCCGGTTGAGTGGGCGAAGAAGCGGACCCTGCGTTGGGCACAGAGGTTGGGATCAAGCAGCTTCAGTGCCCCCGCACATGTGTTCCGCGGGTTGGCGAAGGCGTTCTCTCCACGTTCTTGTTGCTCGGCCTGCAATCGGGTGAAGTCCGAATTGGCGATGTAGGCTTCGCCACGGACTTCAATCACATCCGGCCATGGTCCCTCGGACAGTTTCAACGGTACGCCCCGAATCGTGCGGGCGTTGTGGGTGACGTCGTCTCCCTGGACTCCGTTGCCGCGGGTCAGTCCCTGGACCAGAACGCCGTTCTCGTAGATCAGCGACAGGGCCACTCCGTCGATCTTGTATTCGATGGTGTATTCGAGCGATTCGTTCTCTTCGAGCAGCTTGAGGATGCGAGCATCGAACTCGTGCAGTTCCTCGTCCGAGAAGGCGTTTTCGATCGAGAGCATCGGCACCCGGTGCGTGACTGTCTCGAACCCTTCGATCGGTTCGCCACCGACCTTGTGTGTCGGGCTGTCGGGGCGGTCGTATTCGGGGTGAGCCTCTTCGATCGACTGCAATTCGCTCATCATCCGGTCGTACTCGACGTCGGTTGCCCCCGGGGCCGCTTCGACGTAGTACAGCCGGTTGAGTTGTCGAATCGTCTCGCGGAGAGACTCAATCTGCTTCTGGATGGACTGGCTCATTCTCGTCCGTGGAGTCGGAGGCCTGCTCGGGCGTGTTGTCCTGGTCGCCAGCCATGGCAAAGAACGCGGAGGCAAGAATCGCGATCACCTCAGCAGCCAACAACCAGCCGGCGTTCTCGTCGAAAGCGGTCTTGATCGACGACGACGTGGGGCCGAGGGCCGAGGCGATCATCGCCAGGATCGTGACCACAAACAGCCCGCCGGCGAAGATCGTGATGCGGAAGAACGGATTGAGCGGTTCGGGGACAGTCTCGGTGACCGGAGGTGTCGGCAGGGAAGGAACCGGGGCATTCATGACAGGAGGATCCGATGATCCGGCCGTTGCGTCAACAGCGGGTCCGCCATGATCAACAGGGGAATGTCTGTCCGCCACCGTCGACCCGCAAGACCTGCCCGCTGATGAATGCCGATGCGTCGGTGCAGAGGAATCCGACGACACCGGCTACCTCGTCGGGACGTCCATAACGCTCCAGGGTCCCCTGTTGCACCATCATCTCGTCGTCGATGGGGTTGATCCTCAGGAACCGTTCGGTCACGGTGCCACCGGGCGCGACACAGTTGACCGGGATGTTGTGCTGGCGAAGCTGGTCGGCCAGGCAACGGGTGTATTCGTGCAGGCCGGCCTTGGCGACCGAGTAAATGGCTCCGTAGGTGCGACCCGAACAGCCAGCGATGCTGCCGATGGTGATGATTCGGCCGGTATGCCGCTGGATCATCCCCGGCGCCACCTCGCGGCAGCAAAGGATGCTGCCCAGCAGGTTTCGATCCATCACGCTCTGGTAGTCGGCAAGGGAAATGTTCAGGCAGTCGTCGTTTTCGGGACGTCCTCCTTTGCCGACCGCGGTGCCGGCGGCACCGATGTCACCTCCTGCACAGCAGACCAGGATGTCAATTTGCCCGAAACGGTCTCGGACCTCGTTCGCTGCCCGTTGCACTTCCTGTTCGTCAGTGACGTCACACCAGCAGGCCATCGTGTCGCCCGGACCCGATTCGGCCACGTCGGCAGCCACCTGCTCCATCGACTCGCCCTCGCCGAATGTCTTGGGGCTGTCCTGTCGGGTGCCGTGGACGGCCACGTTGGCCCCCAGGCGAACCAGTTCCTCGGCCATCACCCTGCCGAGCCCTCTTGACGAGCCGGTGATCCATGCGGTTTGTCCGGCGAGAGGTGCTGCTGACATGTGGTGGGGGCTCAAAAGGAAGGAGGGGGCAGGTGGGGACTCTAGTTGGGTGTCTCGCTGGTCAGGCCTTGAGCTTCAGCTCGCGCCTCTTCGAGGTCGTGTTCGGTCATCAACCTGGCGAGTTCAGAGAAACTCACCCGCGGCTCCCATCCCAGGATCCGCCGAGCTTTCTCGGAATTTCCTCTCAGGGCATCGACCTCGATCGGTCTGAAGAACTGTGGGTCGATCTCGACAAAGTCATTGTAGTCCAGGTCGAGGTGTCCGAAGACCTCTTCGAGGAAGTCCCTGACCGAATGGGTCTGGCCGGTGGCAATGACGAAGTCGTCGGCTTCGTCGTGTTGGAGCATCAGCCACATTGCCTCGACGTAGTCGCCGGCAAAACCCCAGTCGCGGCGAGCTTCGAGGTTTCCAAGTGCGAGCCGGTCCTGGAGCCCCAGCTTGATTCGAGCAGCGGCGCGGGTGATCTTGCGAGTCACGAAATGTTCGCCGCGGCGTGGTGATTCGTGGTTGAACAGGATCCCGTTGGATGCGAACAACTCGTAGGCGTCGCGGTAATTGACCGTTTGCCAATAGGCGAAGACCTTAGCACACGCGTAAGGGCTCAGTGGATGGAACGGGGTCGATTCGTCCTGCGGAGAGACGGCATTCCCGAACATCTCGCTTGAGGACGCCTGGTAGAAGCGAGGAGAACGGCCGCTGGCATCACGGTGCTGTCGCATCGCCTCGAGCACCCGCAGTGCACCCACTCCGGTGACATCGGCGGTGTGGACCGGCAGGTCAAACGAGACCCGCACGTGGCTCTGGGCACCCAGGTTGTAGACCTCGTCGGGCGACACGTCATTGAAGACCGCCGCGATCCGCGAGGCATCGGTCAGGTCGCCATAGTGCAACTGGCAGCGAGGGTCACACAGTTCGCGCCGCCCGTAGGGGACCAGCCCATGGACGTCGTAGTCGCGTTCGAGCAGGAATTCGGCCAGGTATGACCCATCCTGCCCTGAGAGTCCGGTGACCAGGGCGACGCGATTCACGATGACTCCTGTTTCGTCGGCCGACCGATCCCAGCTAAGATGGTCCAGTTGGGATGAGGTGGCCACCGTGGTTGAGAAATCGAGTATGAATGGCAGCGAGCGAGAGCGTCAAGCGATGCTCCGAAGGCGTCTCGGTGGCCGGTCGGACTCTCGCATGACTCGCTGATGGGCTGTTGATGAGCGATTCCACGAAGCCCGTTTCGTCGGGTCGTTCGACCGAAGGCCCCGCGTGGAAACCGTGGGCGGCATGGTTGGCCGCCTGGGCCGCCGGCCTGGCGTTCGTGGTGCCTGTCGAACTCGAACGATGGCGGGACGCTGCCGGCGACGGCGTCGAAGCCGTTCTGGTCGGAATCAACATCGACACGGCACCCTACCTCTTGTGGCTGGCGTTGGGGCTGTTGCTGGCTCCGTGGCGATTCGAAAGGTTGATGGCCACTGGCAGGCGGACCGGTCGCCTGGCCGCCTGGTGGACGGCACCGGCTGGCCGCGGTGGAATGGGAGTGGCCATTTCGGTGTTGCTGGTTGGAGCGACCTCCCTGACGGCGAGCCTGTACGTTGCGTCGTACCCGGTTGCCGGACCCGGTGCCGCGGAATTCGGCAGCCTGCCGCCGGCTTTTCACGATGAGTACAGCTACCTGTTCCAGGCTCGCACTTTCGCCGAGGGCCAGTGGGTCAACGCCTCACACGCCTCGGCCGCCCGGTTGTTCGACCAGATGCACGTATTGAACGACGAGGGTGTGTTTGCCAGCCGGTATTTCCCCGGTGTCGGGGCGTGGATGGCCCCGTTTGTCGCTTGGGGAAAACCGACATGGGGGCACTTCCTGGCGGGCCTGATCACGGCTGTCGCGATCCTGGGCGTGGGGCGTGAACTGGCAGGCAACGGGGTCGGCCTGCTGGCCGGATTGCTGACAGCCGCGGCTCCGGGCATGGCCCTGTTCAGCAATCTGCTGCTGTCTCACCATCCGGCCCTGGCCGGGTTGTCGGTGTTCGTTTATGGGTTCCTGAGAATGCAGCGGTCCGGGACAGCTGTTTTCGGCCTGGTTGCCGGTTTCGGCCTGACCCTGGCGATGCTCTGTCGTCCGTTGACCGCCGCCGCGATGGGGTTGCCGTTTGGTTGCTGGCTGGCGTGGTGGTGGATCCGCGGTGGCGATGACATTTCTGCCGACCGTCGCCGCAGACACGTGGCCTGTGTCGGAGTGCCGGTGCTCCTCGGGATGGCCGTGATGGGATGGTACAACCACCAGTTGACCGGCGACTGGGCGACGACGCCGTACCGGGTTTTCACCGACAAGCACACGCCCCGTCACATCTTCGGGTTTGACAATGTCGTCCATGGGGAACAGCGGATTGCCGAAATGGACGCCGCATCGCGCGAGCGAGTTCTCGAACACTACGACCGGTGGGCCGAGAACCTCGATGGCGAACTGGCGGTTCGCAACGTGGTCAGTCGCGTGATCGAGTCGGGCAAGTGGACCGTGGGACTGGTCACACTGTTGATGACCTCTGTGGTGCTGTTGGTCGGCTTCCTGTTCGGGGCGTTGCCGTTGCCCGGACGGCGTTGGCTGCCGATCGTGCTGGCCATCGTCTCACTGCACCTGGCTCACGTTCCATACTGGTACGCGGGGATCATGAACTGGCATTACGTGTTCGAGAGTGGCCCGTTCTGGTGCCTGCTGGTGGCCGGTGTGACAGTGGGGTTGTGGCAGGTGGCGAGGCGTGTTGGCCGCCCGGGGCTGGCGTTGGCGTGGTCGGGGCTATTGCTGGTTTCGCCAGTAACGTCCTACCAGTCGTTTGAACCGGTCTGGTCTCCGTCGCGAATCGGGTTGGCCGTCGGTGAGGTCGGGTTTGCTCGCAAGAAGCACGAGGAGTTTCGCAGCCTGGTCCGGCAGCGGGTGAAGGAAGATCGCGCGCTGGTGCTGGTCGATCCCGATCCGGCTGATCGGCATATCGACTTTGTCGTCAACGAACCGACGCTCGATGCGGCGGTGCTGGTGGGACGATACGTGCCGAAGGTGGTGCCTTTGTCGAAGGTGCTGGGAACGTTTCCCCAACGCCGGGTCTTCGTCTTCGAGGCCCAGACCGGACGGTTGAGAGAGGTTCGGCGATGAACGAGACAGATACGACAATCCGTGGGCGGACGTGGCGTGTGGGGGACACTACGCACGTTCTGGGCGGTGATCCGTGGTTGATGGGAATCCTGAACGTCACTCCCGACAGTTTCTCCGACGGTGGTGAGTTCACCTCGCTTGAAGCGGCCGTCGATCGGGCTCGAGTGATGGTCGATTCGGGAGCCGCGATGATCGATGTCGGTGGCGAGTCGACTCGACCGGGCGCCGAACCTGTCGGAACGGCCGAAGAACTGCGGCGGGTGATTCCGGTGATCGAGGCGGTGGCTGCCGAGGTGAAGGTCCCGGTGTCGATCGATACGATGAAAGCCGACGTGGCGAGGGCTGCGGTGGAGGCCGGAGCCAGCGTCGTCAATGACGTCTCGGGGCTGGAGGCGGACCCGGAGATGGTCGCGACGTGTGTCGGTCTGGATGTGGCGGTCGTCTGCATGCACATGCGGGGAACACCCCAGACGATGCAGGATGATCCGGTCTACCAGGACGTGGTCGAGGACGTTGCGAGTTATCTCGAGAACCGGCTTGACCACCTGGTGTCCGCCGGGTTGCCGGCCGAGCGGGTGGCCTTTGATCCGGGGATCGGTTTCGGCAAGACCGCCACTCACAATCTGCAACTGCTTTCTTCGATCGACCGCCTGCATCTGGCCGATCGTCCGGTGTTGATCGGTCATTCCCGGAAGCGGTTTCTCTCGAAGCTGCTCGGCCGTCCTGTCGAGGAGCGGACGGCGGGGACGATCGGTGTGGCCGTGGCCCTGGCCGGACAGGGGGTCGAGATCATCCGGGTGCACGACGTGGCCGCGGTTCACGACGCCCTGGTGGCCTGGAGGTTCGTTGACGAGACAACCCGACGAGAGGGACGTTGATGGTCATTCGTCACGCGGCGGCCGCATCATCAGCGAGTTGGTCGCTTCGGCCGCCCGCTTGTCTTCGAACAGTACGCTGAACACCTCGGCGGTGATCGGCATTTCGATGCCTCGCTGTTCGGCCAATTCGTGAACGCTGCGAGTGGTCCAGACCCCTTCGGCCACCGCGTCCATGCTCTCAAGGATCTCCTCGAGCGTTTCTCCGGCTCCCAGTCGTTCGCCCACTTTCCGGTTGCGGCTGTAGGGGCTGGCACAGGTGGTGATCAGGTCGCCCATTCCGGCCAGGCCGGTGAAGGTCTGTGCTTCGGCTCCCAGCGATGTGCCGAAACGGGTCATTTCCACCAGGCCACGGGTCATCAGGGCGCTTTTGGCGTTGTCTCCATACCCCAACCCATCGCAGATGCCGGCGGCGATGGCGATCACGTTTTTCAGCGCCGCGGCCAGTTCGACACCGATGATGTCGACGTTGGTGTAGACGCGGAAGCGGTCGGTGGTGAAGGTCTGCTGCACGCGACGAGCCAGGGCGAGATCTCCGCTGGCTGCCACCACGCTGGCCGGCAACCTGCGAGTGATTTCTTCGGCATGGCTCGGTCCGCTCAACGACACCACCGCCCGGCTGCCCAGGACCTCGCCGATGATCTCACTGGGCCGCTGGAACGTTTCGTTCTCGATCCCTTTGATCACGCTCACGACCGGTCGGTCGTCGGTCAGGCGGACGGAAATCTCGGAGAGGCAGTTGCGGAGGAAAGCGGTGGGAACCGCCATCACCAGCAGGTCGCTGTCGGCAACGGCTGCACCGATGTCTGACGTGACCTCGACCGAATCCGGAATCGTGATTCCCGGCAGCAGCCGCTTGTTTTCACGGGTTTTGACCATTTCCGAGGCGTGGTCGGCGTTGCGGGCCCAGAGGCTGACGCGTTGTTCCGGCTTTTCGGCGAGGACGATCGCGCAGGCGGTCCCCATCGCTCCTCCACCGATGACCGTGATTCGGCTCGACATTGCCTGTTGCCCAATTCCTTCCCAATCCGGCTGTCCGCACCGGTGATGATCTCAGACGACGGCATTCTAGACCAAGGGGGGGTGCAACAGAAGAGAGGGCCCGGAGAGCGGGGTGTGGTGTGTTGAGTGGCGTTGAAAAGGGGACTGGGGGGAATGGGGCAAATCTGGTGTTGACGCAATTGGCGACATAAAGACAATTCGCACTCGCTGCCCTCTCTCCCACTCCACTCCCGCGTTCCACAGGTGCGACTGTGACTGCGCCCGTCAAGATTCTTGTCTCGTTGTGTCTGCTCATTCCCGCAGTGGTCTCGGCGTCCGAGCCGGGCCTGCTGATCGATACGGTGATCCGAGGTCAGTCACCAGCGGCAGCTGTCCCGACCGCACCGACATACGCACCGGTTTATGCTCCAACCTACGATCCAACCCCGGTGACGGGGTATCCCGCGGCCACACCACCGACGACGTGGATGGCCATGCCAGTGATGCAGACTGGAAACCCGATGGGGATTGTCCCGGCACCCGGTGTCCAGGCGGCACCGTGGGCGGCACAGCCCACACCGGGTCAGGTGCCCGGTGGAATGACCTTTGGGGCCCATGCCAGTCTGCAGCCGTATCGTCTGAATGCCTGGACCGGACGGGTTGAAGGCGGGTTTCTTCCCAGGGAAAGCACCGAGGGGCGGCTGGGACAATTTGGCGTGACCGAACTCGACGTGGAACTCGAATTCTCGGGACTGTTCATGCCCGGCTGGATCTTCAGCTTCACACAGATCGCCGATAGCCGGTGGTGGGATGGTCCAAGTGATCCGGGAGTCGATGCGGATCCACCGGCGACACCCCTGCCGACCTCTGGCAACGGATTGCCCGCCCGTGTCTACCGGATCGGCTGGGATCTGGAACTGGCCACGATCAACCAGGGCGGTTACAGCGCCCAACTGGCCTTCACGCCGTCGATGGCCACCGACTTCGACAACGGTGTTGACTCGGACAGTTGGCAGTTTGATGGCCGTGGGGTGATCTACTACAAGTACCCCGGCATGACGATCGCCCTGGGAGCCGGCTACTGGGACCGGGTCAAGGACCGGGTGATCCCCTATGCGGGAGTGATCTTCAAGCCTGATGCGATCTGGGAATGGCAGTTGATGTTTCCTCAGTCGCGGATCAGCGTTTTCCTGGGCAACTACGGTGGAAACTCGAGTTGGATGTACACCAAGGCCGAGTACCACGTTGAATCCTATGACATGACGGTCCAGCGAACCCATGGTGGAGCTCCACTTCGTGATCAGGTCGAGTTCGAGGACTATCGCCTGATGATGGGATTCCGGTCCGAGGCGTTGCAGTACTCGAGTTTCATCGAGGCTGGCTGGGTTTTTGGTCGTGAAGCCCGTTTCGGCGGACCAACTCCGGGGTTCGACATCGCCGACGGGTTCATTGGTCGAGCCGGTATCAGCTTCTGAGCCGGACTCGCGGCGTCGGAAGAAGCTGTGTCCGGGCAGGAGATGCGCGTGAGTTCGCCGGTCGCGATCGTACTGGCTGCCGGCGAGGGCCGCCGAATGCAGTCGGACCTGCCCAAGGTGTTGCATACCGCGGGGGGACGTCGCCTGGTCGACTGGGTGCTTGATGCCGCCCGGGCCGCGGGGGTTGGCCGGCTGGTGGTGGTCGTGGGCCACAAGTCCGAGGAGGTTCGGGCGGCGCTCTCGGACCAACACGACGTGTCGTTCGCACTTCAGTCCGAACAACTGGGGACCGGCCACGCGGTTTCCATGTGCCGCGACGGCCTGGCCGATCATGACGGTCCGGTCGTGGTGCTCAACGGAGACATGCCGTTGATTCGAGGGGAATCGATTGGAGCACTTCTGGACGCTCAGGGACAGGAATCAGCTGCCTGCGTGGTGGGGACGGCCCGGACCGAAGCGAACGTGGGGCTGGGGCGGATCATCCGAGACCAGAGCGGTGAGTTCGTCCGAATCGTCGAGGAGGTCGACGCGACGCCTGAAGAGGCGGCGATCGAAGAAATCAATACGGGCCTGTACGTGTTCGACGGTCCCCGCCTGTGGGATGCGCTGTCCCGGGTCGAGACGAACAATCGGCAGGGGCAGTTTTACCTGACGGATTGTGCCGAAATCCTGTTGTCCGACGGATGCCGCGTGATCGCCTCGTGTTCACTGGACATTGCTGAAGCGATGGGAGTCAACACTCCCGAACAACTGGATGAGGTCGAGGCATCGTTGTCGGGCGCTTGACAATTGTGAGCGGGTCGGGCAGAAATGGTGCGCGTTGAGGATCCCGGGCCGCGGTGACAGCGGTGCCGGAATCGGTTTGCGAAGGGTGGGCATGTACGATCATCTGACGTTGATCAGCGGTCGCGGCCATCCCGCGTTGGCGCAGGAGATCTCCGAACACCTGGGGTTGCCACTCGGGGCGGTCGAGGTGGCAGATTTCCCCGACGGCGAGATCAGCGTTCAACTGGATCACAACATCCGCGGCCGGGACGTCTTCCTGGTCCAGCCGACCGGTCCACCGTCAAATGACAACCTGATGGAGTTGTTGATTCTGATCGACGCTTGCCGACGGGCCAGTGCCGCGAGAATTACCGCGGTGATTCCCTACTTTGGCTATGCACGGCAGGACCGCAAGGACGCGGGACGGGTTCCGATCACCGCCAAGCTGGTCGCCAATCTGATCGTGCAGGCCGGAGCGGACCGGGTGCTGACGATGGATCTGCACGCTGCGCAGATCCAGGGGTTCTTCGATGTTCCCGTCGATCATCTCTACGCCGCACCGATTCTCGACGAGTATTTCCAGTCGCTGGGTCTGCCGTCCGAGGAAATCGTGGTCCTGAGTCCGGACGAGGGAAGCATCAAGCGGAGCCTCTCGCATGTTCGTGAACTGGGGGGATCCCTGGCGATTGTCGACAAGCGGCGGAGCAGTGCGACCGAGACCACGCAGGCGAACCTGATCGGAGGACCGCTTGCCGGCCGCACGGTGTTGATCTTTGACGACATGATCAGCACGGGGGGGTCGATCGTGGGAGCCGTCGAAGTGGCCCGGGAACACGGTGCCCGAGAGATCTACGTCAGTGCCACCCACGCGGTACTTTGTGGTCCGGCTCCAACCAGGCTTCGCGAGGCGGGAATCAAGCAGTGCGTATTCACCAACAGCCTGCCGCTGGCCGGCGAAAAACAGCTGCCGGACATGACCGTGGTCTCAGTGGCACCGCTGCTGGGTGAGGCGATCCGAAGAATTCACCGCAACGAATCGGTCAGCGGGCTGTTCGACTAGGTCGCCTGTCCGGTGAGTCCTGAACCGGGCGCGAAGTCGCGGAGAAATGCGTTGCTGGATTCGAGGTCCGGGATCAGGCAGGGGTGCTTGTACTGTTCGAGACTGCCGCCGGATTTCTGACGCCGCTTGGAGGCGAACCGGGACCAACTGCCTGCGGGAATCTGGGTCAATTGCAGCGGTGCCAGTCGGCCCGTACTACGTTTCTCGCGGTACTCCATGTTCAGTTCCTGCAGGCTCCGGTCAACCCGATCGGCCAACTGGTCCCAGGTCGACAAGGAGGGCGTACCGGTTTCCTCGATCACCAGCCGGTATCCGGGAGGTTCGCCCCAGACGGGCATCGCGGTGAACTGGTCGAGCTCGACTTCCAGCACATCGGCACCGAGTCGGACCGATTCGACAATCTGAGATTCGGAGATTTTTTCTCCGGTGAGGTTGGCGATGTGGGCGCCTTTGTGCAGGAACCTCAGCAGCGGTGTCGTCCCGCAGAAGCCCGTGCAGCGAACCACGTCACAGATGTCGTAGCGGTAGAGTCCTGAGCCGGTTGTCAGCAGGATGTAGTAGTCGGTGTCGATGTCCAACTGGTGAGCTTCGAGTACGGTGGGATCCTGGGTGCCGTATTCGTCGGCCGGGATGAACTCGAAGAAGTTCGACATGACATCCAGGACGCCGTCGCAACAGTTGTCCTCGAGCGGTATGGTCATCCGCCCCTCACTGGCATGAAGGCCGTGATCTCGGGTCGGCAGGTCTCCGAAGCACTCGCGGACGGACTCGAAGTATGCGGCGCAGCTTCCGCCGGTCCAGACGGCCAGGAACTGCGTGTTGTCCCAGTAGTCCTTCGGGTACAGGTGTCCTGTCCGCTCAACGATCCGTTCCAGTTCCGCGGCCCGACGACGTTGCGGCTTGAGACGCCGCGTCAGTTCGGTGCGGATGTCTCCGGCGATTTCGAACTCGCTGCTGAGTGTTCCGTCGGAGATGTCGCGAATCAGTGTTTCCCGGTGTTTGTCGGCGAAACGGGCAACGTGCAACAGCGTGCTGGGGTTGGCCGTGGTCACGGTGCCCACTCGTCCGTCGGCCACCCCTGCCCGCATCGCAGCGTAATACTTGGCCTCAGCGTTCTCGATCCGGGCCACCTCGAAGGGGATGGTGTACATGAAGCGGATAACGAAAGGAGACTGCATTCTTGCAGCCAGTCCGCTGATATTCCCGCACGGCGTGCCGCCTTCGGAATGAAACTGCTCGTGGTGGCTGACGAACTGGACGATTTTCTGGCCGGTGGCGACGAAGTGGTCGTCGTAGGCGAAGATGGCCCACGTTTTCCAGCCACGACGGTAGTCATCAAGGAAACGGCGGCTGACCGGGATGAACTTGGTGTCGGCGGTGGTGCCGCTGCTGAGAGTGAACATCAACAGCGGGTTGTCCGGTCCGAGCATCGCGGCCTGGTGGCCCGTCTTGAGCTTCTCGATCCATGGCCGATAGTACTCGTAGTCGGACACCTGGATACAGCGACGAAACTCTTCGGTGTTCGTCGCACGATCGAGCCCGTGCTCGCGACCGAAGTCACTGTTGCCATTGAGTTTCAGCAGGTCACGCAGAACGGTCTGCTGGGCAGTTCGGCAGTCGGCCGTGGCGGCCAAGAACTGCCGCCCCAGCGTCCGCATCCGTCGTCGAGGAAAAGTGCCCGCCAGCGACTGTAGCGTAGAGCGGATGTCCATCGACGGGGTGGAGGAATGTGTGGGAGAGCGAGCGGGGCAATTCGAGGTGGACTATTCGGACTCCTCTTCCACGTCCATGGCCTCGTCGCCCAATTCCCCCTCTTCCTCTTCCTTCTTCTTCTTTTTCTTTCG
>MDTE01104004.1_pt1 | contig 38030 bp, 22 predicted proteins | sample 811231 | NCBI WGS metagenome assembly MDTE01 (sample SAMN05326651, study PRJNA326480) | marine metagenome | isolation source: seawater | place: Indian Ocean: Red Sea | collected 2010 | reverse complement strand
CCGCTTGTGGCTCGACGCCACCGACCTCGATGCTGATCCCGCCACACCGAACCCCGGGACCAATTCCCCCGTGGGCCGCTGGGCCTGCCGCATCACCGGGCTGACTCTCGCACAGTCGTCACAGGCTCTACAGCCCCGGCTGTCGACACTCGGCAAACGACAGTCTGCTGCCGTGCTCTTCAACAATTCGTTCCTCAAGAGTGGCCTCCAACAGGCCATGTTTCTCGGCGACCAACAGGGCACGATCGTCGCCGTCTTCTCTGCCACGCACCAGGGCGAAGGTTACGGGCTGGAGATCGGGGGGGCGGGGCAGTTTTTCGCCACCGCGGTTTACCCGTCTGCCCGCAAGTCCCAATCTTTGGCTTCTCTCATCAACGACCCCTCCTCCACACAAATCACGGATGAAGAGCGTCATCGTTTCCGCATGTTGTCGATTCGACAACGAGCAATCCCCGGAGACATCAGGCGTCTGCAGCCGGTGGCAATGTCACTCCGACACGCCTTCGGCCCTCCGTACGAACCTGGTGTGCCCACCTCCCGCGTGATGCTGAGGGGAGAGTACAACAACCCCGGCGAAGTTGTGGAACCGGGGTTCCTGAGTGCCGTGACTGGCCATCAAAAGCCGGCCGCCATACGTCTCGACCCCTTCAAACGTTGGCCGACGCGCAGCCGTCGCATGGCACTGGCCAAATGGATCGCCAGCAAAGACAACCCGTTAACAGCCCGCGTGATGGTCAATCGTCTCTGGCACTGGCACTTCGGCCAGGGGATCGTGGCCACACCCAGTGACTTCGGGACCTTGAAGGTCGGCCCCAGTCACGAGCAACTCATCGACTGGCTGGCACGCCACTTCACCAACGGGGGATGGCGGATAAAGACACTTCATCGCCTGATGGTGCTCTCGGCCACCTATCGGCAGGCCTCGCTTACCGAAAACCCAGACGCTCTCCGCACCGATCCGTCCAACCGTCTGCTGTGGCGATTCCGTCGGCGTCGACTCGAGGCCGAAGCCGTCCGAGACAACGTGTTGTCAGTCAGCGGCCGGCTGAACCCCGAACACTACGGGCTCCCCATCTTCCCAATGCTGCCCGACGATGTCGGCGAGCGGGTCAAATGGAATTCCAGCAAGTGGTTCACTCACGATGACCACCGCAGCCGCAAACGCAGCATCTACATTTACCAGCAACGTTCGCTGAGCATGCCCTTCATGCAGGCATTCGATGCCCTGGTCTGTGAACAATCTCGCCCCAAACGAAGGTCTTCGGTGACACCCCTGCAGGCTCTGGCAATGTACAACGGTCGATTCGTCAACCAGGAGGCGGTCCATTTCGCCGCACGTGTCCGCAAACTGGCCGGCGAGAACGCCTCCGCACAGATCGATTTCGCGTTCCAGGTCGCCTACGGCCGGCATCCGACCCCCGAAGAGGTCTCGCGACTCGCCCGGTTCCTCAAAACGCCAAGTTCCGACCCACTTGTCGGTCTTTGCCGCGTACTGCTCAACAGCAATGAATTCGTCTACATCGACTGATCTCGCACATGCACATTCCTCCATCCGCCGCCCTGCCTTTCGCCTCTCGCCGCGATTTTCTTACACGATCGTGGAACGGCCTGGGTTCGCTGGCACTCACCGGCCTTGCAGCCCAAGAGGCCCGCTCCGACGGAGACCTGCCCAATCCCCTTGCCGGCCAATCTCCGCACATCCCACGGCGGGCCAAGCATTGCATCTTCCTGTTCATGCAGGGAGGAGTGAGCCAGGTCGATTCTTTTGAGCACAAACCGCTGCTCAACGAGCTTCACGGCAAACCGCTCAACCGAATCCCCAACCTCACCGGTGAACTCCAGGGACGTCTCACGTTTCCACACTCGGTTGTCGGCAGCCCATTCCAATTCAAGCAGCATGGCGAGTGTGGACACCACTTCTCCGAACTGTTCCCGCACCTTCGGGGACATGCCGACCGTCTCGCATTCATCCATGGAATCAAGACCGACAACCAAAACCACGGCCCGTCAACATTGCATGTCACCACCGGCAGCCAGTTCCCCGGAAGTCCTTCGGTGGGCTCGTGGATGACCTACGGGCTGGGCACTGGAAACCAGGACATGCCGGGGTACGTGGTCATCCAGGACCCTCGCGGTGCCCCAATGAACGGCGCCGCGGTCTGGGCCAACGGGTACCTGCCTTCGGCCTACCAGGGAACACTGCTTCGCCCCACCGGGACACCCATCCTGAATCTGGCCAGTCCCCGCGGTCTTTCGCGGCCACAACAACGGAAAGAACTCGACCTGCTCGGCTTCCTCAACCGGCGTCACCTCCAACAACGCCGCGATGCCACCGATCTTGAGGCACGCATCAACGCGTACGAACTCGCCTTCCGCATGCAAGCTCGGGCTCCCGGCGTGGTGGATCTTGCCGGTGAACCCGCACATATCCAACGGCTCTACGGGCTCGACAACCCCTCCACGGCAGCCTTCGGCCGGCAATGCCTCCTGGCTCGGCGAATGGTCGAACACGGCGTCCGTTACACGATGCTCATCCACGGCGTCCAGAACAACGTATATAGCTGGGATGATCACGGTGATGTTCGCGGACGGATGATTCGCCACAGCAAGGAGGTCGACCAGCCGGTTTCCGCACTTCTGTCCGATCTCGATCAAAGAGGGCTCCTCGAGGAAACACTGGTCGTGTGGGCGTCGGAAATGGGGCGAACACCGTTTGTCAACGGAGCCCTCGGTGGTCGACCCGGGCGAGAACACAACTCCTGGGCGCTGGTGATGTGGATGGCCGGAGGCAACGTCCGCGGCGGCGCCAGGGTCGGAGCCACAGACGAATTCGGGCTACGAGCGGCCGAGGAACAGATCCCCGTCCGAGACGTACACGCAACCATTCTCAACCTGATGGGGCTCGACGACGAGCAGCTCCGATATCTCCATTCCGGCCGTCTTCGGCAACTGACTGACATCGGTGGGACCGTGCTCGACGACATCATCAACCCCGGCCCCACCTCATGACCGCCCCCCTCACGAATCGCCGCGACTTTCTGACGGCATCGGTCTCGGCATCACTGGCGATCTGCGGCACTTCAGCCGTCGCGGCCGGAACGCTCACTTCCAAGGGAAAAGGGGAGGTCCAGACCCCCACATTCCACCGACACGACATCGGTACCGCTCCCGGCCGATTCCACGAACCGTCCGTCGATGACGACGGAAACATCTGGACCAGCCCTCTCGACGGCACGCTCTGGCAATACCATGCCCCCACCGGTTCCCTCGACCAGTTCGACCTGGCCCAAGTCACCGGTCGCAAGTGGGCAGGGCTGCACCTCTGGCCGTTAGCCACCGGAAAACAGATTCTGCTTTGCACACCGTCGCTCGACCGACTGTGGGTGTGGGACCGATCCCGAAAACGTGTCACCCAGCACAATTTCCCCCACACGTCGTCGGGTGTCTACGGAGGGCATCCTGTCCCCGGCCGCCCGCAACTCTGCCTTTACGACACGAAACAGGGTGGCGTTCTACTGTGGGACACGCTGAAGCACCGCGGCACGTTCCACAAGTGCCCGTATCGCCTGAGCAACACCGCCTACATGATGTTTATCGACCGTGGCCGAATGGAATACTGGGGATCCAGTTGGAATGGAAACGACGTAATCCGTTTCGACATCGAACGCCGCCGCTGGAATGGGCATTTCCGCTGTCCGGGAAGGGCAGCCAAGACGGTGGTCGGCGGTGGTGTTTTCAATGAATCCACCATCTACGTGTCAGACATGTTCAATGGCCGCCTGTTCCCCCTGGACGTAACGACCGGCCGCTGGGGCGATCCCCTTCAGGTCCCTGGTCAACGCAAGTGGTACGGTTATCTCAGCGGTGGCCACCGATTTGGCCGCCACCTGTATTTTGACCACTCAACCTGGACCGGTGGAAAAGCGTCGATCGACGGCAGGCCGCATCATTTCATCGGCCGCTGGACGGTGTTCGATCCCGCCCGCAAGGCCTTCTCTCGACTCGATTTCCCTGCCCGGCCCGATGAGACGATCGACGATCTTCAGGCCGACTACGCCGTCACGCACAAAGACGGGCTCTACCTGCTTGCCGTCCATCGCAAGCCGCCCCGCCGGGCACTCGTGCTGCGCAGCCATCCGCTGCCGTCATCCTGACACGCCCCACCCCTCCGCACTTGCGTCCGACGGCCCCTCGCTGTGCAATGATCCACGACAACACCAGGACGATCCAGCCGGAGTGCCCCGATGCGAATCCCCCCCCTGTTTCTGTTGACGCTAGCTATGACCATCCCGACTCAGACCAGTTCGGCCGACGACCAGGTGCTTTACCTGGCGTCGACGGCTGACAAGACGATTGTCGCCTACGACATCGACGGCAAATCGGGCCACCTCACAAAGAACTTCTCCGTAGCCCTGCCTGGCAACGGCGGCGCCATGGCATTTTCGCCCGACAAGAAATTCCTTTACGCCTCGGTGACCGGACTCGAAGGGAACGCTGCTGGAGTGTCAACATTTCGACGCAGCGACGATGGAACACTGAAACTGGTGGACACGGCAAAGATCACATCTCGCCCGCCTTACATTCAGGTCGACCCCACCGGGGGATACCTGCTGGCCGCTCATTATGGCGCGGGCGACGTCACCATGTATCGCATCGTGGACGGCGTCGCGACGTCCAAACTGCTGTCGCACATCAAAACGGAGAAGACTGCCCACTGCATCGAACTCGACCGCAGTGGGCGTTACGTCTACGTACCGCACACCTCTCCGAACAAGCTGTACCAGTTCGTTCTCGACACCAGGGCGGGAACACTCACTCCCAATGACCCGCCCTACGTCGATGGGCCGGACAAGAATCATCGTTACCACGAACCTCGCCACTACAAGCATCACCCCAAGTTGCCGTTCGGGTACACGTCGAATGAAAACGGTGGGGGCATCACGTCATGGGCCTTCGACAAGTCAACCGGGCGTCTGACTCGCAAGGCGACGCTCTCGACTCTTCCGCCCGGCCACAAGGGATCCAGCCACGCCGCCGACATCCAGATCACACCCAACGGCCGTTTTGCTTACGTTTCGAATCGTTGCACGACGGAGTTGAAAGAAGGGCAGAAGCCTGACGACACGCTCTGCGCTGTCGCGATCGACAAAAAGACCGGCGACATGACGATCGTAGGCCACTACCCAACCGGCTTTTTCCCCAGGGCGACATGCATTGACCTGAAGGGCAAGTTTTTCTTCGCCTGCGGTCAGCGCAGCGACGACCTGCACACCTACCGCATCAACAAGAAGACCGGTGCGCTGACCCCGATCAAGGTCTACAAGACTGGTGGCACTCCGATCTGGGTGATGTGCGCCGAGGTCGACTGACCGGACACGATGGTCACTTCGAACCGGCCTTCTTCAGGCGAGCTTGCGTCCGCCTGAAGCGTCTCACCATCTCGGACCGACGCCATTCGAGAAATTCTCGCTCGACGTCGTCCCGCTTGCCGCGATCCCGTTTCACTTTGGGCCCGATCGTGATGGTCCCGAACGTGATCCCCTGTTCCTTTCGGTCAACCGCAGCGATCTTGCCGTCGTTGACAACCAGGGTAACCCCCACGTTCGCCTCGATCACTGGCAGCCCGTTCTCCCTGCCCCGGTTCAGCACGGCCTGATCCTGGGCAGCCGATCGGGACCCAAAAGAGGGAATGACAAGAAACTGTGCACCGTCGAGGGACGGAATTTCGGCCAACCGGGGGTTCCAGCGATCGTTGCAGATCAGGATCCCGCACCGCCCCAACGGCGTGTCAAATGCCCGACTGCGGCGGCCGAGCCGATTGAACCACCAACTGGAATGGTACCCCTCGGCCAACTGCATCTTGTGATACGTGCCGCAAATGTCCCCGTCATCGTCGATGAACACGGCCGCGTTAAACACATCGTCCTGGATCCGTTCGGCAAACCCAAAGACGAGACACATGTCCAACTCCTTGGCCAAGCGTCGAAAGTGTTTGATAGTCGGCGATTCGATAGAAACAGCCACCTGCTTGATCGCCTCCGCTTCGGCCTTTCCGGCGATGATCTCGTTGACGACATATCCCTCGAGAATCCCTTCGGGAGCAACGGCGATGTCAGCGCCACCAGCTGCAGCCTCGCGAAACATCTTCTCGAGTTGAACGGCATTTTTTGAGAGATCGAACTTTTCGGGCACGAACGACACCGCTGCCACTCGCACTGAACGTCCCTTTGTTTCCTCAGCCACGGCCCCACCTCTCGACACGAACAACACCAAGCACACCACCGCCAGACGTCGACAGATCATCGTGCCCCTCCGTTGTGCCAGTTTTTATTGCCGACTCTCTGCCGACGAACGGCATCCTACCTGCTGCCTGTTTGAACCACCACTTTCTCGCCACGCAGGCGGGCTATCTTCCGGAAGTCGCTTCAGTTGGTGTATCCTCGCACCTGTGGCAATTCCCTCGGTACTCCTGTCATGTCCGTAGTCCGCACACTGTTCGTCCTGGCCGGTACGGTCGTCACCGGAGCCACCTCGGTTGAAGCCGAAGCGATCCCACCCAAGGATCGCGACTTCTTTGAGTCCAAGATCCGGCCCCTGCTCGTCAAACGATGCTTTGCCTGCCACTCGGCCAAGGGCAAGAGCATCGAAGGTGGGCTCCGACTCGACTCGCGACCCAGTTGGCAGAAGGGCGGGGACTCGGGTCCCGCCATCGTCCCCGGTCAACCTGCAAACAGCCGGTTGATGCGGGCTGTCGAGTACGTCGACGAAGACTTGGCCATGCCGCCGGACGGAGTGCTGCCAAAGTCGGAAATCTCGCTGATTCGCGAATGGATTTCTCGAGGGGCACCCGACCCGAGATCGGCCGTTGCTCCAACCGAGGCCACTTCGACCATCGACTGGAAACGCGGCCGAGCGCACTGGGCCTTCCAGCCACCCCAGCGACAACCACGCCCCGACGTCCTCGACACCGGCTGGCCTCAAAATGCGGTGGACTCCTTTGTGCTGTCTCGCTTGGAAAGGCACCAACTGCGACCGGTGCCGCCGGCTTCTTCCGAGACCTTGGTCCGGCGGATCACGCTGGACCTGACCGGCCTTCCCCCGTCCCCGAATGACGTCAACACGTTTCTCTCCGACACACGTCCCGGTTCCTGGAACCGGCTCATAGAGCGACTGCTGGCCAGTCCGGCTTACGGTGAAAAATGGGGTCGGCACTGGCTGGACGTGGTCCGTTACGCTGACGACCAGTTGCGGACCGAATACTACTACCGGCCACTTCCCCACGCATGGCGATATCGTGACTGGGTGGTCCGCGCCCTCAACGAGGATCTGCCCTACGACCAGTTCGTCATTCACCAACTTGCGGGCGACCTGGTCCCGACCGGATCCGGTGGCAACGGCGGCATCGCTGTCGGCCTCCTGGCCCTGGGGATGATGTACCAGGACGATGGTGGAACTCCGGACGGGGTGGCCATCGCCAAAGCCGAAACTCTCGACGATCGTGTCGACACCGTCACTCGTGGATTCTTGGCCCTGACGGTTGCATGTGCACGTTGCCACGATCACAAGTTCGACCCCATCCCGACCTCCGACTACTACTCGCTGGCCGGCATCTTCAACAACACCGGTTACATAGACGAACTCGTCCTGGTCAAGCCGGAGGCGGCCGCTGAGTACAACGCAATCCAGGGCCGAATCACCTCTCTGAACAATCAACTCAAGGCCGCCAAGAAGGACGACAACAAAGAACGGATCGCCAGCATCAACCGGAGCCTCGCCATCACACACCAGGAGGCCTCTCTGAAATTTCCGCGAGCCCACTCCGTCCGAGACACCGGCTCTGCAAACATGCGGATAGCCCTCCGCGGAAATCTCCGCAAACCCGGACCCATTGCACCTCGCAGATTTCTTCAAGCCCTGGCCGGGGACTCGCCTCCCCCATTCACTTCCGGAAGCGGCCGCCTCGAACTGGCCCGTTCCATTGCCGACCGTCGCAACCCACTTACCGCACGCGTCATTGTTAACCGGCTTTGGCAACACCATTTCGGGCGCGGGCTGGTGGGCACCGCAAGCAACTTCGGGTTCCTCGGCGACCGACCCACCCACCCCCGATTGCTCGACTGGCTCGCCATCCGACTGATGGACTCCGGCTGGTCCATCAAGCAGGTCCACCGTGAGATACTTCAGTCAGCGACCTACCGACTCGCCTCTACCTCCACCCCAGCCCACATCGCCGCCGACCCGGACAATCGCCTGCTATGGCGGATGGCTCGAACTCGACTGGACATCGAATCGTGGCGGGACGCGATGCTGGCCGTGTCCGGGTCACTCGATGACACTATCGGAGGCCCCGCAGTGGACAATCTCTTTGCGGCCTCCCGCCGGACGATCTACGCCGCTGTCCATCGGGACATCCAGACCGAATCCGACAAGTTGCTGCGGCTTTTCGATTTCCCGAATCCACGGACAGGCAGTGGCGGCCGCATAGCCACGACCATTCCCCAGCAGCAGCTCTTTGCACTGAACAGCCCCTTTGTCATTGCCCGGGCCCGCGAACTGGCAATCCGGGCAGCAATCGGCACGGCATCATCGACCGACCGCATTTCCCGAGCCATGCGTCTGGCCGTCGGCCGCTCACCCACTCCGCAGGAATTGGCCCTGGGCTGCGACTTCCTCGGCGCCACTCCCGATCGGCGTCTCAATGGCCATCTCTCGTCCTGGGAACAATACTGCCAGGCATTACTCGGCTCCAACGAGTTCCTTTTCCGGCCCTAACCCCTCACTTGACGGGATGTCACCCGTGTTCCCGACCAACCCGATTTCCCGCCGCCTTCTTCTTACTCGGGGCACCGCCGGTGTCGGGATGTTGGGCCTGGCCAATGTGTTCGGACAGGAATCGTCATCGCCGCTGGATGCCCGCACGCCACACTCGGCACCTCGAGCGAAGAGAATCATCCACTTGTTGATGAACGGTGGCCCTTCCCACATCGACACATTCGACCCAAAGCCCCTGCTGGCCAAGTACGAGGGCCAACGGCCGTCGACCGTCGACCTGAATACACAGCGAAAGACAACGGGGATACTGAAATCCCCGTACCGGTTCTCTCAACACGGGCAGAGTGGACTGTGGGTCAGCGAATTGTTCCCACACGTTGCACGTCACGCCGACAAACTCTGCCTGATCCACTCGATGCACACCGACATCCCCGAACACATCTCGGGCCTGTTGATGATGAGCGTGGGAGCCAACCAGCCCACACGTCCGAGTTTCGGATCATGGCTCAGCTATGGGCTCGGAACCGAAAACCAGGACCTGCCAGCTTTCGTAGTGATCAGTCACAACGGTCATCCCCGTCCCGGACCCACCGGATGGAGCAGCAGTTTTCTGCCCGGCGTTCATTCCGGGGCCTTCGTTGACACCTACAAACTGGACCCAAAGCGGGTGATCGCGGACATTCGGAACCCGGGGCTGCCGCGCGGCAGCCAGCGACGGCAATTTGAGCTTCTGCAAAGAATGAACCGGCTGGAACTCAATCGAACAGGGCCGGCCCGTGCACTCGAGGCGAGGATCGAATCCCTCGAGCTAGCGTTCCGCATGCAGTTTGCCGCCCCCGAAGCTTTTGATATCAGCCGCGAATCCAAAGCCACCCATGACCTTTACGGCATCGGTCCTCAGCCGACCAAAGGCGTCGCGGGAGGCCGAAAGTACGGCGGATTTGCCGAGGGAGCGCTGATCGCGCGCCGACTGTCCGAACGTGGAGTCCGTGTCGTCCAACTGGCCTTCGCGCCTGACATCCCCTGGGACGATCACACCGACATCAACGACCACCGCCCCAAGGCTTTCGAATGCGACCAGGCTATTGCAGCACTATTGACCGATCTTGAGTCCCGCGGCCTCCTGGACGAAACCCTCGTCTTGTGGGGAGGCGAATTTGGGCGGACTCCAACGACCGACGTGACCGCCAACAAACCTGGACGCGACCACAACCACTTCGGCTTCACAGTCTGGATGGCCGGTGGCGGTGTCAAACCGGGCTTCCGATATGGTGCCACCGACGAATTCGGGATGAGAGCTGTCGAGAACCGCGCGCACGTCCGAGATCTGCACGCGACCATCCTGCACCTGATGGGACTGGATCACCAGAAGCTGACGTTTCGGCATTCTGGCCGCGACTTCCGCTTGACCGACGTCGGCGGACAAGTGATCCAGGATGTCATCGCCTGACCCCGCCGATTGCTGTCTTGTCGCGAGTGATCCCATCTCCCGCAAAACTTCAACACGAGCACACCCCATCATGTCACGCCTCCCCTGGATCCTCGGCTTGGTTCTCGCTGCATCCTGCCCGGCCCGACCTGCGGAACTCCTCACCGCCCCCCTAAAAGACCTCCAGATCAACCCGGACGCCATCGGCAGGGCAGAGGCCCTGATCGCAGAACAGATCCGGCAACAGAAGATCGCCGGAGTCTCGGTGTGCGTGCTGCGGAAAGGTCGCATCGCTCACATGAAGGCCTACGGCTACAGGGACGCTCTATCGAAACTCCCGGCGAGAGTCGACGACATTGTTCGGATCTATTCGATGAGCAAACCGATCGTCTCCGTCGCAGCCATGCAACTCTGGGAGCGGGGCCACTTTCAACTCGACGATCCGATCGCCGATTACATCCCCGCATTTCGTCACATGAAAGTGCTCAAAACCGACAAAGATGCCGCTGGCCAACCCCGCCACCGATTCGTGCCGGCCCGGCGACAGATCACCGTTCGCGACGTCTTTCGACACACAACCGGAATCGCCTACGGTGGAAAGCTGATCGAACCCGTCAACCGCTTTTACGAGGACAACCAGGTCGTCTACTGGTACGAGGGGATGTACCCGCCAAAGTGCTCTCTGCTGGACGGCATGACGCGACTGGGACGCGTGCCGTTGTTGCACCATCCCGGCGAGAAGTTCACCTACGGCCTCAACGTCGACATACTCGGTCGCCTCATCGAAGTCTGTTCCGGACAACAGCTCTCTGCCTATCTCCAGGAGCATTTGTTCAAGCCACTGGGAATGGTCGACACCGCGTTCCATGTCCCCGACAGCAAGCTCTCCCGATTCGGACCGGTGCATGACAAGAAAAACGGAGCCTTCTATCGCATCTCGTCTGCTCACTCCAGCCCCTATCGCCATCCTCCCCAGTGGGAATCCGGTGGAGGTGGCCTGGTCTCAACGATCATCGACTATGCACGTTTCTGCCAGGCGGTGGCAAACGGAGGACGGGCTGGGACACAACGCATCCTCGATGCTGCGACCATTCGCCTGATGTTCACCAACCAGCTCCCCTCAAAACCTGACAGCCGAAGATTCGGACTCGGCTTCGGACTCGTCGATCACGAGTTTGGCAGCAAGCCTGATCGCAGGCGGCGGACCGCATACCGCTGGGGTGGGTACGCGAGCACGAAATTCCACATCGTCCCGGACGAACAATTCGTCTTGATCACGATGAGGCAACGGGTCCCCGGAGACAGTGTTTGCTGGGACAAGCTCTTCCCGATCATCCACGCCGGCCTCAAGCCCCTTTCAAACTAATCGCCAGAATTCTTCTTCGGTTTCGCAGGGCTCGCGATGCAGTAGAGCTTCCTGGTCCCCCGGAGAAACAACTCGCGATCAACAATGGCCGCTGACGCACTGAAGCTGTCGTTGAGCACATTGCGAGCGAGAAACTTTGGCGTCGCGTCGCCGCTGATCACCAGCGTAGCGCCCTGCCGGTCGGTGATGTAGATGCGATTGGCTGCTGCGACCGGTGACGCGTAAATGTCGGTCACGCCACCGAGCCGAAACGGGCCAGTCACCTCGTTTCCGGTGCGAGCTTCGAGGCGAGTGAGAATCCCCTGGTAGTGCCGCAGGAAGTACAACCCCCCCTTGTAGAGCAGGGGAGAGGGCACATAGGGGGTTCGCTGGCGAGTCTTCCAGGCCACATGCTCACTTCCGGTCAGATCCCCGCTGGCCCCATCGAGATTGACGCCCATCATGATGCGCGTGTCGTAGCTGCTTCCGGCAAACACCATTCCGGCCTCGTAGACCGGGGTGGCAACGATGTTGTTGGACAATCCCGCACACTGCCAAAGCACCTTCCCGTTTTCCAGGTCATATCCACGAAGAAATTTCGTCCCCGAAATCACGACAACCGCGCGATCCTGGTGTTTGATCACGATCGGCGACGACCAGGAAGTGACCTCGTCACGATCGACCGACCACTTGGATTTTCCGCTACGAGTGTCGAACGCCACGACCTTTGACTGCCCCTGGTGATCCCAGTTGACGACCAGGGTCTTGTCGTACAGGGCCGGTGAAGCCCCTTCGCCGTGGTTGTGCTTGGTCGCCATCTTGCCGATTCGCACTTTCCACAGCAGCTTCCCGTCAAAACCTAAGCAATAAAGTCCCCTGGATCCGAAGAACGCAAAAAGCCTCTTTCCGTCGGTGACGGGCGAGTGGGAAGCGAGGCTTCCGGTGTGATGGCCTCCTTCGTGTGGAAGTTCCTCTGCAAGCGTCTTCTGCCACAGCAACTTCCCGGTCCGACGTTCGTAGGCCAGTCCGAGGTAACGGTGTGACTGCGTCACGGGAAGGTTGTCGTGCGCCCCCGGATCGGCATCTGCCTTGGCTATGACTTTCTCGCCGAAAGGAACTGCGGCGGTCACGAAGACCAGTTGCCCCCAGACGACGGGTGTGGAGTGACCGGTCCCCGGCAACCGGCTGGCCCAACGCACGTTCTTGTCTTCGCTCCACTCGATCGGCGGATCGCCGTACGGTGACACTCCGGTGGCCAACGGACCTCGCCACTGGCCCCATTGTCGAGCCGGATCAGGATCGGCGGCCGACAGCGGCAACCCCCGAGAAACTCCTGCGACCACAAACGCCAAACACACCAGTCGACACAATGTCCGGAACATATTCTCTCCGTGTTCGCAGATCCCAGCCCGTCGACCGAGACAATGTTTTTCGATTCGGTGGTCTAAAGCACGTGATAACCCGTGAACATCCACGCCTTGCACACAGTACGCGGTCCCGGTGTTTTTTTTATTGGAGTTTTGCCATGACCACCGACAATTCGTCCCGTCTCCCGTCCAAGAAGTCCGGGACGTCAGCAGTGCTGCCGATCCTGCTGGTCGTTGTCGGGGTCGTAACCCTGTTGGGCCAATTCGGCATCATGCCCAGCTTCAACCAGATCTGGACCATCGGACTTGCTGCGGTCGGTGTACTCACCTTCCTGATCAACGGTTACAACAAATCGACCTTCGTGTTCGGTTCATTCCTGATTCTATCCTCCGGAATGTCGATTCTCAGGACCCAGGAGATACTCGACGTCGGAAAGGAGATCCCGATACTCTTCATCGCACTGGGCTCCCTGATGTTGATTGCCAGGTCGCAAGCGATCCCTGACCCGACTCCCACGGACGACTAGACCGCGAATTTTCGGCTACGCGTCGGCACACCACCCTTTCTGTGGTGTCTTGAAGACTTTCGGATCCCGACCAGCCTTCAGTTTCCCGACCGCCCCCTCGGCGGCTTTCACGCCAGCCGTATCACGGTGCCATTCCACCCCCAGGCCGAGAGTTTCCCGACCACCGCCGGGGAGTTTCAGCACGCGGCCCTGTTGGCCCTCGTAGGTCCGGGGGTTGGGAAAATTCGTCCCGGGCTCGATCCCGGTAACGAAACCATCGACGACAGCCGTCGTGTTCTTCCACTGGCTGAAACACGGCAATTTCCGGGCGTCGTACAGCAGGCTGACACCGGCGGTCGAATGCCCGTTCTTCAGCAGCACACGAGTGTTTCCGTCACCGGCAGCGTGCATCTGATGAAAATACACCTGCTCCTGGTATCCCGCCTCCTCAGCCTGGTAGTTCGTGTAGCCATCAATCCCCTCGGCTGCACGCTCGTTGCGAGGGACAATCGTTGAAGACGGAGCCACCAGTTGCGACCCCGCGTCCAACAACGGCACACCGACGTTGAAGTGATAAAGCATCTGGACCTCGGCGGACGACGCCGAAAGATTCTCGATTTCATCGTGAATCCGGAAACCCGACTCCCCAAAGCGGGTCACCAGGGTGGCATGCAGCCGCACCTTCAGGAAATGAAACCGCACCTCGTCGACGATGCCGCTGACACGAATCTCCCCGCGATCCGAATCGACCGTCACCGTCACCTCGTCGGATGGCTGATTGGCAATCTTGCCGTGCAACGGATAGACCACGCGTCCATCAGCATCGAATTCCGGGGCGCCGTTGCTCTCCAGTCCACATCGCACCAGCAGTTCATCAAATCCATCAAGCCAGCCCAACCCGCTGGGCTCCCCCATATTCACCTCTCGCGGGTGGATCGGCCCCCGGATTGGAGCCCGCCACCCCAGGCGATCGTCGCCAGAGACGACCTGCCAAATGCCCATCCCGCGTGATGGAATCACAGTGATCTCGACGGCCCCGTTGTCGATTTCGATCACGTCGACCCCCTCGCGTCTGCCACCACGCAAGGTCCGCTTGCAGACAGACCATCCTTCGGGCGTCCCTTTCACATCGTCGTCATCGATATCAAAACGATCCACGTGAAGGTCCTGTGCGATGCTGGAAAGAATCCAACTGGTTTCAGCCATTGTCAGCACTCCTGGTCGTTTGTCTTACAACGAATCATCATGACCGTGGCCCACCTCTGCGAGCAACGCCACGACACGATCGACATCGGAACTGTTGGGCACCAGCACATCCTGTCCGGCGGCATGAATCCGCACCGAGCGGGTCCCTGTCAAACGATCCACCAGTCCGGTCTCGATGCACAGAAACACAACCGCGTGGCGAGGAATCATCTGGACCCTTGTCACCAGCGATCCCGAGCGGACAAGTATCCGGTGATCTGTGATAACGAAACAACGGGCCCGCCAGCCTCGCGATTTCACCAACAGTCCAACACCCAGCGTCCCCAACCCGGTCATCCCCGCACAGACACCTCCCGGTGCATTTCCAGCCAACGCTCCCAAGGTAACCAACACCAGCGGCAACCCCAGCAAAAGAATCCACGATGCCGCCTTCACGTATACCGTGCGGGGAGGAACCGTCTCTGAATAATGCACTCTTTCACCGCCCCCCAACAGGCTCCCAAGATCGTCGGGAAGTCCTGACGAGTTCTGCACCGCAGAAGCGGGCCGAAAGGTCGTTGAGGCCACCGAACCGACCGATGAGGAACTGGCCCCCGCCGTATCGGTCACGGAAATCCGTTCGACCACACCACCGGCGGCCTCGCCAACATCCGGCTCACACGTCTCGGCAAGAACTTGTGTGGGAACCGCCGGAGACACGACAAACGTGAACCCACACTGGCAACGAGCCTGGCGGCCCACCCATTCGGGCGCCACCTCCGTCACGTGCCCACAAGCCGGACATTTCACGTCGATCGCAGCCGGCATTTCTGTCGTGCCCTGTCCCTGAAGCCCAAGTCGCAGACGGTCCACACACCGGGATGATCCCGCCACTTCCCGGCGAATGCAACCAACCGCTCACCGGGACTGACGCACCTCAAGAAAACACGATAACATGAAGCCCCCTCATCGTGCTGGAGTCCCACGTGCGCCAACTCTTTGTCGCAACCCTGGCCCTGTGTTGTTCCTCAACGGCATTTCCGGCCAACCGATTTTCGCTGGTGGTCACCGAACCAACGGGCATCGTCCGCCACCAGGCCCCGGTCACCTCGGGTGTGCCCTTCGCCCGTGGCGAACTCCGCTCGGCCGACCGTGTCGCACTTTTTCTGGCGAAGTCTCCCGGAAAGCAGATCCCGCTCCAGACCGAGATCCTCTCCCGTTGGCCAGACGGTTCAGTCAAGTGGCTGCTGCTCGACTTCCAGGTCAGCCTCAATCCCCGGCAGAAGTCACAGTTTTTCCTGACTTACGGCCCGGACGTCACCCGCGAACCGGTCGCCAACCCCATCGTGATCACCGACGGATACGAAGGAATGACCGTCGACTCGCATCGCCTTCGGTTGCACTTGGATCGGAACAACTTTCGCCCATTGCACGCCGTGTGGCTCGATCGCAATGCCAACGGCCGTTACGAACCGACGGAAAGAATCACCGCCGAGAATTCCCCGGGGCTTGTGCTCACCTCTCCCTCCGGCCGCAGTTTCTCCACTCACACCTCGGCCATGCACATCACTCGCGAACAACAGGGGCCGTTGCGAGCCTGCCTACGGTTGCACGGATCACATCGGGACGACAATGGATCCTTTTTTCGTTATGTCGTCCGCCTGCACATTTTCCGTGGACTTCCCGACATTCGGTTCGACTACACGTTCATCAACGATCACACACCGACAACGATGAGCGGCGTCGACAATCTGACATGCCGCTGGAAACTGGCCGGCGACGGCCCGTTCACCCACCATCTCGAAGGCCCACGCAAGAAGCCCACGCGTCTGTTCCAGGTTGACGACCGCCAGTTTCGCATCGACGGCGAACCGGGCGGTCGGCACGCTGCCGGTTGGGCCGCTGCATGGGGCCCCAACGGGGGCATGGCGGTTGGGGTTCGTCATTTCTGGCAGAACTGGCCCAAAGGCCTTTCCGTGGGCGACGGGCAAATCGGCGTCGGCCTTCTTCCCCGGTTCGGCAAGGGAACCTATGACGGACGCCCGATTCGTGAAGAAGCCAAACTCTATTACTATCTCCGGGGTGGGAAATATTCGTTCAAGCTCGGAGTCGCCAAGACTCATGAAGTCTGGGCGAGATTCCTGCCCTCGCCGCCGAACCCCGATCAACTCGACAACCATTTTCGCGGACTGCACCAACGGGTACTTGCCGAACCAACCCCTCAACGGATTGCCGACACCCAGGTGCTGGGTGACATGCCCCCAGCCCGTCCCGGACCGACGGCTGACTACGACAAGTGGTTTTCCGGCTTTCTCGACAAGCACCTTCGTGGCCGGGATGAAGTCCGCGAGTACGGACTGCTCAACTACGGCGACTGGTACGCCATCCAATGGGATTCGTGGGGCAATCTCGAGTACGACACCTCGCGGTGTTTTTTTCAGCAATACCTGCGGACCGGTGATCGCCGTTTTTTCGACCGTGCCGAGATCGCGGCCAGGCATCTGATTGATGTCGACATCGCACACGAAGTGAACCAGCCGATCCGGGAGTACGGTGGAAGCTGGCAGATCGAGCCTGGTGCCATCTGGGCTCATTCGGTCGGACACACCGGCGGCTATTACGGCCGTTACGATGGCGAAAAGTACCACGACATCGCGCCCCTGAAGATGACCGGGGCCTACCAGTTGGGCCTGGTCGATCTGGGCCACCACTGGATAGGCGGAGCCTTCGACCACTTCCTTTTGACCGGTGAACGTCGGACGCACGAAGTGGCCGTGATGGCCTGCGACGCCATGGCTCGTCGCACCCCCACACGCTACACCGACCACCTTCGTGGCATCGGCTGGCCGCTGCAGATGATGATGGCCGCCTGGGACGCAACCGGAGACCAGGCGTACCTGTCCGCGGCGAACCGTCAGTGGCGGAGACTCCGACAACACCTTGACCCGGACAAAGGCTGGGTCATCAAGTTGGCCTATGGTCACTGCAGCGAACCCAGTGACGCCGGGCGTTGCCGCGGCCAGAACGCCTACATGCTGGCCCTGACACTCAGTGGACTGGCCCGTTACCACAAAGCCACAGGAGACCCCGAGGCGTTGCAGGGACTCACCGCCGGTATCGACCAATTGATCCGAGATTGCTGGAACCAGAAGCACCGTGCGTATCGCACCACATCGTGCAAACACTACCGACACATCCCGCCCACCGGGCAAAACTCGCCGGCCGCGTTGATCTGCCAGGCCATAGCCTACGAGTCGTCCCTGACCAATAACGCCGAGCATCGCCGCATCGGCCGCGAGGCCCTGACCACCTTGATCGCCGCGGGAATCAAAAACCTGCCCACCGACAACTTGAAGGGACAGACAGGATACGGCAGCATGATGTTCCTGTTCACACCCTACGGGCTTCCGTTGCTGGAGAACCAATCACCTCGAGCCACGCCGTCGCGTGGCCGTTGACAAGGAGATGAACATGTCTGACTCGACCGACCGACGCCAGTTCCTGAAGACCACCGCTTCCACAACGGCCGCTGCCGCTGCCGGCATCACTGGTGCCCACGCTGCCGGCAAGCCCCAGTCTCGGACGGTCCGCCTGGGCATCATTGGCTGTGGGGGGATCATGGGCCACCACGTCCGGGGACTCGTCCAGCGTCGTGAAGACGTCCATTTCTCGTGGCTTTGCGACGTGGACCCGGCACAGATGGATGCCAAACAGGCGATCATCGGTAAGTTTCAGGACAAACCGCCGCGGCGGACCAAGAAATTCGAAGACGTCCTGGACGATGCCAACGTTGATGCGGTGATCATTGCGACACCTCACCACTGGCACGCCCCGATTGCCCTTCCGGCCCTTGCCCAGGGCAAGGACGTCTACGTCGAAAAACCCCTCTCGCACGTCTTCAACGAAGGCCCGATGGTGATCCAGGCTGCCAAGCAACATGGGCGCATCGTCCAGCAGGGCAGCCAGATGCGCAGCAGTGCCGTCACCGCCAAAGCCGAACGTTTGCTGAAGGACGGCCTGATTGGCGAGGTGATGGTGGCTCGTGCCTGGACCGCCGAAACTCGAAGCGTCACCAAGCCAGTCGCCGACAGCAAACCGCCGGCCGGAGTCGACTACGAGAGGTGGCTGGGACCGGCTCCCACACGGCCCTTCAACCGTCATCGCTTCCATGTCTCGTGGCGTCGTTTCAAGGACTACGCGAACGGTGAGATCGGTGACGACGGCATCCACGACATCGACATGGCCCGATGGGGGCTCGGAAACAGCCTGCTGCCCAACAAGGTCTCGGCCGGCGGCGGCACGATGATCCTTCACGGCCACAGCACCGAATATCCGGACAACATGGTCGTCCGGTACGAGTTCCCGGATGGAAAGGTGATGGTTTACGAGAATTACCCGTTCACCGCTTACGGCATGCACGGATTCGACAACGGCAACGTGTTCTACGGCACCAAGGGGTACATGGTCTTTTCACGTCGCGGTGCCTTCAGCACGTTCCTGGGCCCCAAGAGCCAACGCGGTCCGACCGAGGGGAAGGAATTGCGAGGTCAAAGGGGCTACGCCGAGCACATGGACAATTTCCTGACGGCCGTTCGGACACGCCGCCCAATCACCCGGGCAAACGCCGAGGCCGCCCATCTGTCGTGCGCCCTGGTCCACTTCGGGAACATCGCCTACGACACCAACAGCACTCTGAACTTCAATGCGAAGTCTGGCCGGTTTGTCGACACCCCCGCCGCCGACAAGTTGCTGGGCAAGTCGTATCGCGAACCGTACGGACTGCCGGCGTTGGCCAAGTCCAGTTGACATCCGCCCGAGTGACCTGGCGCCGCTCGCCAAGTGGCGGGTTACGCCTCGGCCAACGTCCCATCAGCGACCATCTGCTGAAACCGTTTCACCGAAATCCGCAACCCGTCCTCCAGCGACGTGAGCGGCATCCGGGGAAAGGCCGCGATGGTGGCACCATCGTCGAGATCACATACAAACGGCATCGTTGTCGCATCATCCGCCACGTCGACATTGACACCATCGACACCTGAAGCGACACACGCCTCTCGCAATGCCGCGAGATACACCTCCGTGGGAACCGTCCGCCCCCGCAGATTGAATGCCCCGTATCCTTCAAACGGATCAATCGCTGCCAGCGAAAACCCAGCCCCCACGTCTTCGACGAAGTGAAAGTGTTCGCGGCCGTGATACGGCAGACGGTAATCCCTACCAAGTACCGCGGACTTGATCGCTGTCGTGGGAGCCGAAGTCAGGCCCAGATCTCGCCCGGGCCCATAGGTCGTTGCAAGCCTCAGGCTGACCGTCGACACGCCCGTTTCCGCAAAAAACGCCTGGGCCACCCCTTCACCGGCCACCTTCCAGTACCCGTAGAGGTTGGGAGGCAGATATGGCAAATCGGCAGTTACGGATTCGGATGTGTAGACCGACCGTGGCCCGTAAACGGCCGCGGAACTGGCGAATACGAACCGACTCAAAGAGTCACCCAGCGAGGCCGCCGCCTTGAACATGTTGGCCGTCCCCAGAACATTGACAGCCAGCCCCTCCATGGGCCGTGCTTGGCAGTCGGGGGTTTGATAGGCGGCCAGATGAATGATCGCGATTGGCTCCGCCTGGCAAACCGCCTCGTGCACACTCTCTGCATCGGTGATGTCACCGCGGATGAAGCGAATCCGATCGTGATATTGTTCCGGAATTCGGCTGAAATCCTCACGGCGACTGAACCCCACAATCTCGTCAACACCGTTGTCGAGCAAATGGCCTACTGTGGCCGCGCCAATACAACCAGTGGGACCACTGACGAATATCGTGGACATGGCTCAGACCTCTTGTCACCGAAAGTTCTACGGACCGGCCCGCCGAACAGGGCCTGATCAAATCGCACGACTTCGACACTGGTGGATACCGTAAAGGATTTCAACACCGCCTCTTTCTTCCGTGACGCGCTAACGGTCATCGCCCTACCGAGCCACCTTGAACGTCGCCACTCGCACTCGGCCCCTGAATCGTCCAGAATGTCGGCTTGTCTCCCACCCCATCCCTCAACACACCTAACTCCGATGCGAACAAGACCACTCGCCTTGGCCACCACGGTCCTCGGCCTGTTGCTGACGGCCCCAACTGGCGTTGCCGCAGCCCCCCCCGTCAACTTTGACCGCCACATCGCACCACTGCTCGCCACCAAATGCCTCGAGTGTCACAGCGGCAGTAAGCCCAAGGGGTCGTTGGACCTCTCCGGTCGCCAGCGTGCGCGACGTGGTGGGGCCACTGGCCCGGCAATTGTCGGCGGAAAGCTTGACGACAGCCTCGCGTGGAAGCGCGTTGTCGATGGCGAGATGCCCCCCAAGCATCCATTGACTGCAACGGAGCGATCACTACTGAAACGCTGGATCATCTCGGGTGCGACCTGGGGCACCGATCCGATTGACCGATTCGCCTACACCACCACGTCACGTGCCGGCACCGACTGGTGGTCTCTGCAACCATTGAAAGACCCACGCCCCCCGGCCGACAACCGGGACGACTGGTCTCGAACCGATCTCGACCGTTTCATCCTCGCCCGCCTGAAATCCAACGGCCTGACACCCACCATTGCCGCCACCCCCCGTCAATTGGCCCGGCGACTGCACATCGATCTCTTGGGACTCCCACCGACCCCGGAAGTCGTTGCCGCGTTCGTTGCCGACCCCAGCGAACGCGCCTACGCCGAAATGGCCGACCGTCTGCTCGCATCACCCGGCTACGGCGAACGCTGGGGCCGCCACTGGCTCGACGTGGTCCGTTTCGGGGAAAGTGATGGTTTCGAACGCAACAATCCCCGCAGAACGTTTTGGCCCTATCGCGACTGGGTGATCGACGCGTTGAATCGCGACATGCCCTACAACCGCTTCGCCAAGCTCCAGTTAACCGGTGACCTGCTGGTCCCCGGCCGCGAAGGAGCCGCTTCGGCCGGCTTCCTGGTCGCGGGTGTCCACAACACCGTGGTCGGAGGCAGCAAGCGAATGAAGCTCCTGGCGAGACAAGACGAACTCGAAGAACTCGCCGCCAGCGTCGGACAAACCTTTCTGGGCCTCACCGTCAACTGCGCAAGATGTCACGACCACAAGTTCGACCCGATCCCGACCACCGAATACTACCGGTTCATTTCGGCTCTCGACGGAGTCGCCCACGGAGAACGCCAGGTAACCGAATCGGCTGTCGCGGAACAATTGGCGAAGGTCAATGCCGAAATCAACGACCTGACAGCCAAGCTGGGTGACATCGAGAAGCGGGCTCGGCAACACGTCCTGAAGAAGCGAAAGGACTCCCCCGCAAAAAAAGCCCCGGCCAACCGCCCTTCACCGTTCGCCGAATGGCTTTTTGACGGCGACTTTCGCGACAGCGTTGGATCGCTTCACGGCCGGCCGGTCGGGGGAGCGAAGCTCGACCACGGCGCACTGGTGCTCAACGGCAAGTCCGCATTCGTCCAAACCGCACGACTCAAGGCCCCACTTGCCGAAAAGACTCTCACGGCATGGATTCAGCTCGACAACCTCAGCCAACGGGGAGGTGGAGCCATCAGTATCCAGACACCGGGCGGCCAGGTCTTTGACTCCATCGTCTTTGGCGAACGTGAGGGGGGACACTGGATGGCAGGAAGCAACGGTTTCGTTCGCACAAAGTCGTTTGCGGGCACTGCCGAAACGGAGGCCAACCGCCGCCCTGTCCACGTCGCCATCACCTACCGGGCCGACGGCACCATCACCGGATATCGCAACGGACGGCCGTACGGGAAACCTTACAAGACAGGGTTCGCGACATTTTCTGCCGGCAATGCCGAAGTCGTCTTTGGCCTGCGACACGCTCCAGCCGGGAGCAACAAGATGCTGGGCGGTCGCATTCTCGAGGCCCGCCTCTACGACAGGCTGCTGTCGCCGCAGGCCGTCGCCGCCGCAGCTGGCCAACCAAGTTCATTCGTGCCTCTCAAGCAGTTGCTGGCCGCCATGAGTCCTGATGAGCAAAAGACGCACGGAAAACTGAAAAACCAACTTGACGCACTCTTCGTGCGTCAGAAGAACCTCGACCAGAAGACACGCAGTAAGGTGTACACCGTCACCCCACGACAACCGCAGCAGATGAAGGTCCACATTCGCGGAAGCGTGACCAACTACGGCCCGATTGTCACCCCGGGGGGGATCGGTGCCGTCCCGGGACTTCCGGCCGATTTCCAACTCGCCGCCAATGCTCCGGACGCCACCCGCAGGAAGAAGCTCGCGGATTGGATCACTTCCTCCAACAATGCCCTGTTTGTTCGCGTAATCGTCAACCGGGTCTGGCACTATCACTTCGGACAAGGGTTTGTGGCCACCCCGAGCGACTTTGGTTTCAACGGTGGCCTTCCCAGTCACCCACAACTGCTCGACTGGCTCGTTTCCCGATTCGTCCAGGACGGCTATCGCCTGAAGGCGCTGCACCGCCGCATCGTCCTGTCCTCCACCTATCGCCAGGGGTCACGCCCCAACCGTACCAGCCTGGCCAAGGACGCCGGCAACCGCCTGCTCTGGCGCATGTCTCCACGACGGGTTGAAGCCGAAGTTGTCCGAGACGCCATGTTGTCTGTCTCGGGCCAACTCAACCTCAAGCGAGGAGGACCGGGTTTCGAGGACGTGTCGATCACACCCAACAACGGAACCGTCTACTACACAGCACGCGATCGCGACGATCCAGCAGTCCACCGCCGCACCGTATACCGGTTCACTCCGCGGGGAGGACGAACGGCAATCCTCGACACATTCGATTGCCCGGACCCCTCAGCCTCAGCACCCACGCGGAACATCACCACGACGCCTCTCCAGGCGCTCAGCCTGCTGAACAACCCGTTCGTACTGCGAATGGCCAAAAGGATGGCCGAACGAATCACCGGCCGGATCGCCGACGACGTCAACAGGCAGGTCATTCTTGCGTGGCAACTGGCTATCCAACGCGACCCCAGCCCGCGTGAACAGCGATTGTCGGTCGCACTGGTCCAGCAACACGGCTTGGCGACGCTCTGCCGCGGGCTCTTCAACATCAACGACTTCGTGATCATCGAGTGACGACGTGACAAAAGTTTCAGACACTTTCGACCGACGACGCCTGTTGAACTGGAGCAGCCAGGGACTGGTCGCGACCGCGCTAACACACCTGCTGCAATCCGAATCGCGGGGCGATTCTCCGAACCCCGGTTTTGCCCCGCGAGCGCGCCGGGCCATACAGATTTCCCTCATCGGTGGCATGAGCCACGTCGACTCGTTCGATCACAAACCTGAACTCGACCGCCATCACGGTCAGTCTCTGAAGACCGACGAGACCCCGGACATCTTCTTCGGACGTGTCGGCCTGTTGCGACGAAGCGACTGGGCATTCAAGCAACGAGGTGAAAGCGGGCTGTGGATTTCGGACATGTTCCCGCACATTGCCGAAATGGCCGACGAAATAACGCTGTTGCGGTCACTCGTCTCCGATTCCGCAAATCACACGCCCGCTCTTTTCCTGCTGAACAGTGGGTTCGGTGCCAACGGCTTCCCTTCAACCGGTAGCTGGATTTCCTACGGCCTGGGAAACGAATCACAATCCCTGCCCACATTCGTCGTCCTCCCCGATGGCCGTGGCGGACCCAACGGTGGTGCCAGCAACTGGAGCAACGGATTCCTGCCGGCCCAGCACCAGGGAATCGTATTTCGAGGTGGAACACAGCCGGTCCGCGACCTTTTCCCCCCGACCAAACAGCCCCGCGGAGCCGACGCTGCGGTCCAGCAATTCCTCTCCACGCTCAATCGCCAACGCACGACGTCCCCTGCCGACGGATTGGTCGACGCCCGTATCCGCAGCTATGAACTGGCAGCCCGCATGCAAGCCTCGGTCCCAGAAGTCAGCGATCTCACCGGCGAACCTCGCCACATTCAGGACATGTACGGCCTGAACAACAAGATGACCGCCGATTGCGGCCGCCGGTGTCTTTTGGGCCGACGACTGCTAGAGCAGGGCGTTCGCTTCGTGCAGATTTATTCCGGTGGGCCGATCGCCGGAAGCCCTCGAGCCAGTTGGGACGCCCACGAGAGTGTGCGGCAGAACCACGGCTTCGAGGCCTCCCGCATCGATCGACCGGTCGCGGCCCTGCTCAGGGATCTTCGTCAGCGAGGGATGCTCGACGACACGCTGGTACTGTTCACCACCGAATTCGGACGCACGCCGTTTGCACAATCGGCCGCCAACGCCGTCGGCCCGGGCCGCGACCACAACCGCTATGGGTTCTCGGGCTGGCTGGCAGGCGGTGGTGTCCGCCGAGGCGCCTCCTATGGGAGCACAGACGATGTCGGTTGGAAGGCGGCCGAGAATCCAATGCCCTGGCACGACTTCCACGCCACGCTGCTGCACCTCCTCGGAGTCAATCACACCGACCTGACGTATTACCACAACGGCATTCAACGCCGCTTGACAAACGTCCACGGCGAGGTGCACACCGGCGTTTTCGCGTGATCACGCCGGACCAGGATCCGCACGGAACAGGCATACCATGACGACATTTGCACAGCCCCTCCAGCGGCTCACACACACCCTCCTGGCCGGCTGCATCCTTGCATGGGCCTCCACGACGCTGTCCCACGCCGCCTCCCCCGATGAAGCCGGGCCTTTGATTGAACAATCCCAGGTCCGAGGCGGCCTGGTCGTCCACCTGGGCTGTGGCGAAGGAGAGCTGACGCGATCTCTGCGAATCAACTCCCGTTACCAGGTTCACGGCCTCGACCGGAACGCACACCACATCGACTCGGCCCGCAAAATGCTTCTGGCCGAAGGAGTCTACGGCCAGGTCACGGCCAGCCGACTCGCCGGGGAGGAACTTCCGCTGATCGATGGGCTGGTCAACCTGCTGATCGTTGATGAGGCCCAGGGCATTGCTCGCAACGAAATGCTCAGAGTCCTCGCTCCGCAGGGGGTACTCATGACCCGCGGTCCAAAAGGGTGGACACGGCACCAGAAGCCCCGACCGCGAGACATCGACGACTGGACGCACTACCTGCACGATTCCAGTGGCAACGCCGTAGCGCACGACTCTCAAGTTGGCCCTCCACGGCACATGCAGTGGGTTGGGAGTCCTCGCTGGTCGCGGCACCACGACCGCATGGCCAGCCTCAGTGCCATGGTCTCCGGGGGAGGGCGCCTGTTCTACATCATGGACGAGGGGTCACGTGTCTCGATCCAACTCCCCCCCGACTGGAAACTCGTCGCCCGTGACGCTTTCAACGGAACGATTCTCTGGAAACAGCCGCTGTCCAACTGGCACAGTCACCTCTGGCCACTCAAAAGCGGCCCCACGCAACTGGCTCGACGACTCGTCACAGACGGCAAACGCATCTATGTCACACTCGGCCTCAAAGCCCCACTGTCCGTCCTGGATGCCGCAACCGGGGAACGTCAGTTCGATCTTAGGGGAAGTGCTGGAACCGAGGAAATCGTTGTCAACGACGGAACCGTCTTCGCCATGGTCAACGACGGCGACTCGGCCCTGGTCAAGTACAACGTCGAATTGAACCTCGGTGACCAAAGACGTGTCGCCAAGGATTTCCAATGGAACCGAAAACCCCGGCGCGTTGTGGCCTGGGATGCAACCACGGGCAAACAGCTGTGGCAGCTCACCAGCCGCATCGCGCCGTTGACATTGGTGGTCGGCCCGAAACGCGTCTATTTCCACGACGGGGAACACATCATTGCCAGGGACCGCAAGACGGGCACCCAGACATGGTCTTCACCGGGCCCGGTCAAGGTCAAAATCAACTTCAACTTTGGCCCGAAACTTGTCCTTTACGACGACGTACTGCTTTTTGCCGGAGGCGACCGCACGATGCGATCGCTGAACGCGGAAACCGGCAAGGTGCTCTGGACCGCCCCACATGACCAGTCCGGATACCAGTCTCCCGAGGATCTCCTGGTCATGCAGGACCTGGTCTGGTCCGCACCCACCACCCGCACCAAGGACACCGGCATCTTCACAGGCCGAAATCCGCGGACGGGCAAGATCATCAAGACCTTCTCCCCGAACGTTCAGACCTACTGGTTTCATCACCGCTGCTACATTTCCAAGGCGACCGATCGTTTCCTGTTGCCATCGCGCACCGGAATCGAGTTCGTCGACCCTCAACGCGAAGCGTGGGACATCCACCACTGGGTCAGGGGAGGGTGCCTCTACGGCATCATGCCGTGCAACGGCCTCCTCTACGCCCCACCGCACAACTGCGCCTGTTACCCGGAAGCAAAACTCTACGGCCTGAACGTCCTGGCTCCGGCGACCGCTACTCGTCGTCCCCCCAAGCCACTTTCCGATGAACAACGACTGCGGCGAGGGCCAGCATTCGACGAACTGCAGAAGGTCGATCCGCCACCTCCACACGCTGCTGACTGGCCCACCTATCGCCACGATCGCGGCCGCAGTGGCACTTCACCGTCCCCCGTTTCCGCACAACTCACAACCAACTGGCAAGCACAACTCACTGGCCGGCTGACCAGTGTCGTCGTTGCCGACGGCCGCCTGTTCGTGGCGGAGACCGACCGACACACACTCCACGCGATTGATGCCAACACTGGCAAACGACTCTGGTCCCGCACCGTCGGTGGCCGCATCGACTCCCCTCCGACCATCTCTGGCCCCCGCGTCCTCTTCGGCTCCGCCGACGGTCAAATCCACTGCCTGCGGGCCGCCGACGGCGCATTGGGATGGAGTTTCCAGGCGGCCCCGGCCGATCGGCGGATGATGGCATTCGAACAACTCGAATCCGCCTGGCCGGTCCACGGCAGCGTTCTGTTGAGAGATGGAGTGGTCTACGCCGTTTCGGGACGTTCCACCTTCGTTGACGGTGGCCTGAGGATGCTGCGGCTTGATGCCCGCACCGGATACAAGTTGTCCGAGACCCTGATGGACGACCGGGATCCCCGGACAGGGAACAATCTTCAAACGACCCTCCAGACTCTCCAGATGCCGGTCGGTTTGCCAGACATCCTTTCGTGCTCGGACCACGGGGTCTTCATGCGAAGCCAGGAATTCTCTTTTGACGGACAACGACTGGCCATGGGTCCCCATTCGGGAAACCCATCCGTCCAGGGCTCCGTCCAGAAAGGAAAGTCCGCACACCTGTTTGCCCCGATGGGTTTCCTCGACGGCACCTATTTCCATCGGGCCTACTGGGTCTTCGGTCGCAGTTTTGCAGGGGGACACGCCGGTTACGCGCAGGCCGGCAAATTCACCCCATCGGGCCGCCTGCTGGTTGCAGACGGTGAAACAATTTACGGATTTGGCCGCAAACCCCAGTACTACCGCTGGACGACGACGATCGAGCATCAGTTGTTTGCAGCCCCTTCTGAACCACCAGAACAGGCCCGGTCCGCCGTTGATGAAAAGACGGCCAAAACAAACGCCCGCCGTGGCCGCACCTCCATGGTGCATGTCCCGAAGACCCCGGCACTCAACCCCAAGGGCAAGGAATTGACGATCGAGGCATGGGTGCGGTCCAACCGGAAATCTGGAGTCGTGGTGGCTCGCGGAGGCCCTGCCGCCGGTTTCGCACTGATTGTGGTGTCCGGAAAACCACGTTTCCTGGTCCGCAACGAAGGAACACTGAGCCTTGCCATCGGCAAGGCCGACATCACACGTCGGTGGGTCCACCTGGCAGGCCGCCTCGCCGCCGATGGGACCATGACCCTTTTCCTGGACGGCAAACCCGAAGCCACAGCCAAGACCAAGGGGCTCCTGACAGCCGACCCGGTCCAGTCCATGGAAATCGGTGGAGACGATCAAGGCGCGGTCGGAGCGTACCAGTCCCCTTACTCCCTGACCGGCCAAGTCGATGATGTCCGACTCTACTTCGGGAGCGTCACCTCTGAGGAAATCGCCACCCACCATGCGGACCCGTCGAAAACACAGGTTTCCGCTGCAAAACTGGTCTTGGACTACGATTTTGACGACGGCAAAGCCCGAGACAAAACACAAGGCGGTCACGACGGACGCCTTTCGGGAGTTACCACCGTCAAGTCGAGACGCGGACTGGCACTCAAGTTCGTCGGCCGCCCGGGTCAACCGCGAGCCAACTCTTTCGTCAAGCCTCGCTGGACTTCCGACATCCCCCTGATTGCCAGGGCCATGACCAAGGCCGGCTCGACGCTGTTTGTTGCCGGACCTCCTGACCTGGTGGACGAGGAGAAATCCTTCCGCCTTTTGGTTGGGGGTGCCAAGAAGGTCCAACAGACACTCGCTCGACAGGACGCCGCCCTGAAGGGCGCCGAGGGTGGTGTCCTGCTGGCCGTGTCGGCCACCGACGGCAAGACTCTTGCCCGCATGCCGCTGGACGCCCTGCCAACATGGGATGGCCTGGCTGCTGCCCGCGGACGACTCTATCTCTCGACGATCGACGGTCGAGTGTTCTGCCTGGGCCCGGCTGCCACGAGCCGCCCCTAACCCTCGGAACTCGAATGATCTACCGGGGCTTACCGCCTTCAACTGGCGGCAGGCTCTTGATCCACTCTCGAAACAACGCGACCGCCCGGGAATCGGGAAACGTTGTCGCCAACTGCGGCATCTGCCCACGGCCTCGCATCGCCAGCCGCTTGAGCAAAACCGACCGTTCCGGATGACCCGGAACAACCAGCCTCGCGTCCTTGATCTTGAACGTGTCGTGCACCGGCACCGCATCGACCAGTTTGGCTTTGGCAATGGGCGTCGAAAAATTCAGTTCCATCTGCGCATTTCCACCACCTGCGGCAACGTGGCACTGGGCGCAGTTGGCATGGAGATAGGATCTCACCCGCATCTCCAGGTTCCCCTCACCATACGGATCCACCAATGCAGGCTTCGAGACAATCCGTCCGGCGAACATCTGTCCAGGCGGCAATTGCGGCTTGTACTTGGACAACTCCTGTTTAGCCTTCTTGGCGTCCACCCCGTCCTCCTCGAGCCGTTTCTTGAAACGTGCCCGCAGTTCGTCAGCGGGACTCAATTGAGCGAGTCCCAACTCGGACAACACGCTGAGTTGATTGACCGCCACCCCACCATGAACGTGATCCCGATTGATCTGCACGGTGGTCAGGCCGAGCACGTATTCCGCAGCACGGCTGTGGCAGACCATGCACTCCGCTCGCGACGGGTAATGCCAGACCTGGCGGCCGGATGACCCGTCAGGCTTGGTCACCACAAACTCCCGGTCGCGCCCGTGGGCATCGACCAGCATCGCGTCGGTCTGCTCATCATTCCATTCGTAGGAATACCCGACCCACTCGCCTTGTTCCCGGTACATCAACCTGGTTTCGACCCAACGGTCTTCCGGGTCATTCTTCCCCGCCACCCTCAAGCCAAATGACTTGACCAGCACCGTTCCGTCGGGGAATGACCAACCCCTGGTCGCATTTCCGGTTCCGATCTTCGCGACGGTCTTTTTTCCTTTCTCGTCGGTGGAGACGGCCATCGCCACGAATCGCTCTTTGCGAGCCCCGTCGGACCACAACGGAGCATTGACGCTGTAAGGAATCAGCGAAGAGTGAGTCTTGTGCCCTCGCACCGACTCGAAGAGACCCGTCTGGCTCAATCGCCGGGGAAATTTCGGCGCGGACGCCGGAACCGGCTGAGACCGTTTCAGAGCATAGAACGTGGCCGGACTGCGATAGTCAACGACCAGCATGTTCCCGGCCGCGTCATGACCAAACCCGACAATCTGTAGCGCCGTGTCAGCAATCTCCCTGTGCCACGCCACCTTGTCGCCGTCCATCTTTCCCGCCCAGATTTTTCCGGTCGAGTGGTCACCGTAGATATAAGCCCCGTGAAGCTCCGGAAAGGCCTTCGCGGTGTACACCACACCGCCGGTCATCGATCGGGCTTCTGAATGTGGGTGTTCAAACGTCGGCTTCACGTGAGGGGCCGGGCCCAGCTTTCGCTGCAGATAAAAGGCGTGTGACCCTTCGTAGACACTCCACCCATAATTGTCACCCTTCTTGACCCGGTAGATCTGTTCCCAGAGGTCCTGGCCGTTGTTGCCGACCCAGATGTCACCGGTCAGAGGATCCACCGAAAGCCGCCACGGATTGCGTAACCCGAAAGCCCACGTCTCGGGGCGCACACCCTTTGTCCCGATGAACGGGTTGTCTCTCGGAACAGAATACGTCTTTCCTTTATCCGGATTGTCGACGTCGATCCTGAGAACCTTGGCCAACAGCAGATCCATTCGCTGGCCGGTGACATTGGTGTCGGAATCGGAAGTGCCATCACCGGAGGTGATGTAGAGCATTCCGTCATGCCCGAACCCCAGCGCGGCCCCGTTGTGACCGTTCGAATCCCAGGTGATGATCATTCGCTTGGACCCCTCGACCAAGGCAAACCCCTTGGCCGGGTCCAGGGTAAGTTCCGTAACAGTGCACTCCTTGCCACTGGGCGTCTTAGATGGCCGATCCCCCCCCAGATAAATCCGCCCGTTTTCGAGGAACTTCGGGTGAGTGCAGAAGCTGTACTGGATCCCCTCAGCCTTGTAGAGAACGTCAAATTTTCCGGTGGCGGGATCATCACCGGTACGACACAGGCGTTTCCCCCCCTCGTCGATGAACAACAACCGAGTCGATCCGGGTTGCAACATCACGATCATGGGGTTCTTCAGACTCAGCTTCGGATAGACCGGTTCGACGGTGAAGGGCAGGGGGGGATCCGGGCGGCCAACCACTCGGCTTTCCAGAGTCACCAGGCTGGCCTTCAGCGCCCGCAACGCCTTCGGCACCTTGACAGTCCCGTTCGGTTCGGCGGATTCGCCCACAACGCTGGTCAACACGACAACCGAGACAACGACGGGCAACAACAACAAATGTTTCATGGTGATCCTGCTTCTGCTCAACAAGTCTGCCGAACTCGATTGGAATGGTCGGCCGCGTGCGTCCCGAAGATGTCACATCGTACGAAGGCACCCGGTTGCTGCCCACCCGACCCGTGCTATTCTGATCGCAGACACCCATCCCGGCCCCGGCACGGACCTCGATTTCATGGCCAAGCGACCGCCACTCCATGTCCCCGTTCTCCTAACCGCGTTGCTGGGGTTTCCCATTGCCACACCAGCCGAATCCGACGCTCATGGGCGCGGTTCGCAGCCGATCAACGTGGTGGTGATCACAGTTGATGACATGAACTGTGATTCGGTCGGAATCTACGGCTGTCCAATTCCGGGCATCACACCACACATCGACCGACTGGCTTCGCAGGGAGTCCGATTCGAACACAGCCATGTCACTATTGCCATCTGCCAACCAACCCGAGCGGTGTGGATGACCGGACGCTTTCCACATCGCAGTGGAGCCCTGGGGTTTGACCCCATCGCCAAAAATGTCCCCACGTTGCTGGAAACCCTCAAAAAGGGGGGCTACTTCACCGGCATACTCGCCAAGGTCTCTCATGTGATCCCGACCCGCGCCGAAAACTGGGACGTCATCGTTCGAGCCAATCAACTTGGCACCGGACGAGACCCCAATCGGTACCACGCCCATACCGCCAGGTTCCTCAAAAAGGCCGCCGCCAGCAAAAAACCCTTCTTCCTGATGGCCAACTCTCAGGATCCCCACCGACCATTTGCAGGAAGCAAACAGGAACGCAATCGGCTCCGAAAAAATCGCAAGAAACGTTCGAAAAACAAACCAAAGAGGCGGCTCGCCATCGAAAAGCAGCCACGAACCACCACACCACCCCCACTGCTCTTGGCGCCGATTCCTCGGCGTTTCCGTCCCGATCAGATCCCCGTGCCGGGATTCCTTCCCGACCTGCCGGCCATCCGTCAGGAATTGTCCGAATATTATGCGTCGGTGCACCGAGCCGACCAGATCGTCGGTCGTGTCCTGGCTGCTCTCGACGAAGCCGGCGTACGGGACAACACCCTGGTAATGTTTCTCTCGGACCACGGAATGCCGTTGCCATTCGCAAAAACCAACTGCTGGAGACATTCGACACGAACCCCCTGGATCGTACGCTGGCCCGGTGTGACAAAACCGGGACTCCACGACCGCAAACACATGATCGCGGGAATCGACCTCGCCCCCACCATTCTCGAGGCCGTCAATCTCCCTCAGCTGGCCGGGATTGACGGGCGTTCGTTTGTCCCCCTTTTGTCTGGCCAACCGCAATCTGGCCGTGATCACGTGATCACGCACATCAACCGGACTGCCGCTCGCCGGGAGTTTCCGATGAGATCGGTTGTGGAGACCCGATTCGGTTACATCTTCAATGCCTGGTCAGACGGCAAAACACTGTTTCGTAACGAATCACAATCGGGCCTGACCATGAAGGCCATGCAGAAGGCGGCCGCCACCGACGCCCAGGTCGCCGCACGGGTGAAGCTGTTCCTCAAGCGAACGCCGGAGGAACTCTACGATTACCGCGCCGACCCTGACGCACGTCACAACCTCGCCCACGACCCCCAACACCGCAAGACTCTCGATCGACTTCGCGCCCGGTTGCTGGCCCACATGCGTTCTACCGACGACCCTCAACTCGACGCCTTCGGCAAAGCCATCGGACAGTAACCTCCCCTCACCGTCGAGACCGGGCCGTGGGCTTACGATCCCAGGCCTGTGGAGCCGTCGGTGAGTAGCGAGGCCGCGGATCACGTTTCGGGAATCCGGCAATGACCCGGGAGAACTTCCTGATTGCCGCAACATGTTCCGGCTCGCTACTGCCAACCAGGTTTGTCACTTCCTCCGGATCGTCCACCAGGTCTACCAATCGCGTCACTCGTCCCGCTTCGACGAGAACCTTGAAACGTTTGTCCCGGAGTACCCGATCGGTAAAGACCTGTGTTGGGCGGACGCCCTTTTCGTCGAGCACAGCAGCCCCTCGACCCATTGCCAGAATCCATGACCGGGGGCCGTCCTTTTGCTTTCCCAGGAGCACCGGTGCGATTGACCGACCGTCAACCAGGAGATCTCGAGGAAGCTCTGCCCCTGCCAATTCCGCGAAGGTGGGCATCATATCCGTGAAATCGGTCAACGTGTCGTTGACCACTCCAGCCGGGACGGTCCCTGGACAATTCACAATGAGAGGTTGCCAGGGACCGTTCTCGGTCAACAACCCCTTTCCCCCACGAACAACACGCACCGTTGAGCCCACCCGCATCCGGGCACGGAAACGTTTCCCCGTCCCGTTGTCGGTGGTGAATATCACTATCGTACGGCGGCGCAGCTTCAGATCGTCAAGAGTTCCTACCAGGCGGCCGACGATGCGATCGGTGTAACGTACCATCGCCTTGTGTTTTTCCAGCCGTGTCTTCGCACCCGGATCTGCCGGGGTATGCACCTGCGGGCCGTGAGTGAGCACCATCGGAAAATATAGCAACATAGGTTGATCCCGATGTCGCCGCAGAAAATCGACCAGAAAGTCAGCGTACACATCAGGCCCAAACTGCCCCTTGTGCGTGCGACTGCGTTCTCCACTGGCAAAGACATAGGGATCCCAATATCGCTGACCGCTAGGCGGGTTTTGGCCTTCGTAGCCGGTCCACATACACCACTCGTCAAAGCCGTGGTCTTTCAACACTCCGGGTTGCACACGGAAATCGTTGATCTGCCACTTTCCCGCAATCGCGGTCACGTATCCGACTGACCGAAGTAGACGAGCGAAAGTCATGTTCTTGTTCGGGTCGAAATGGCATCCGGCTCCCCAGCGAGGGACATCCCAGTGATTGCACCACCCATGATGGAACGGATACTGGCCGGTCAACAAAGTGACGCGAGTCGGCGTACACTGTGGCATCGAATAGGCGTTCGTAAACCTCATCCCGCCACGTGCCAGCGCATCAATCTGGGGCGTCTTCACTTCCAGCCCGCCGTAACAACTAATCCACTCCGGCCCCAGGTCGTCAACCATGATGAACAGGATATTGGGGCGAGAAGACTCCGCCGCCGCCCCCTCGTCTGGCATCAGAAGCCCGAACGGAACAACCACCAACAGGATGACCGCCGCCAGGGAATCCACCAGCGGTTCACGGGTTTCTGCCGGGACGTGATCTGTCATGTTGTCCAACGCTGCCACTCCTCGGGTTCCACCTGCTGCCGCGAGACAAAAAAACAGGAGGGCATGGAAACCATGCCCTCCTGTCAGGATTCAGTGCTCTTCAAGAGCAATGACAACTACTTCTTCGCAGGCGAGGCGGGCAGTTTGCCAGCCTTCAGGCGATCACCGTAGGTTTCCTTTTCCTTTTTGTCCTTCGAAACCTTGACCTTTTCGGTCTTCGTCAGGGCTTCGACGATCTTCGCCACGACCTTGCAGTTCTTCTTCGGAATGGACTTGCCCAGCGCGGCACCGTAATCGTTACGCGGCTTGCCCTTTTCACCAGCCTTCTTTTTGCGATGGCAGATGCCGCACTTGGCCTTCTTGGCCGCAGTCACCTTCGTGTACTTGGCCATAAAAGCCTTCTGGTACTGCGGACGTGCGTTGGCTTCTGTGGCGGCCACGAAAGCGATCGCCAATACCAATACACCACTGAGCGTAAGTAGCTTACTCATCCAGTTGTCTCCCGATTCACATGATCCCGTTGAGTCGCCGGCCCGTCCGAAACCACTTCGGAAACCAGTTGCGACGCCCAAGAAAAATGGACGACGTTTGCCGCCTCTTTCATATAAACGATTATTTGATTGATTCAGCTCTCCACTGTCAACCGAACTGTGACGCTAGCCGTATTGGAGAACTCAACGGTTCTGCCTAAAGTGGGTAACCTCGGTCAACCGTCCGGCGAACCGTCAATCCGCAGGAGACCAGCAGAAATGGACCTTTGTTTTCCCCCATTTGTCCGAAAACCGGCAGGAAACGCACTTTTCGGGCTGCTCCTGATTACGTTATCGACAATGGCAACTGCGCCCCCGTGCCATTCTGCCCCGCCGAACGTGCTTTTGATCATCTCCGACGATCAATCCTGGACCGACTTCGGCTTCATGGGTCACCCCACAATTCGCACCCCGCACATCGATCGCCTCGCACGACAATCAGCGGTGTTCCCCCATGCCTACGTGCCCAGTAGCCTCTGTCGCCCCAGTCTGGCAACCATGGTCACCGGTCTCTACCCGCACCAACACGGAATCACCGGGAATGACCCACCGCGAGGAACCGATCGCAGCAAAATGCTCAAGCACATCCAGGCACACCCCACATTGCCTCGCTGGCTCGCCACGAAGGGCTACCGCAGCCTCCAGACGGGCAAGTGGTGGGAAGGGCATCCACGGCTCGCGGGATTCACCGACGCAATGACTCATGGCGATCCGAAACGTGGTGGTCGCCACGGAGACCTCGGACTGAAGATCGGACGGACCGGCCTCAAGCCGATCATGAATTTCATCGACGACTGTGGAGAAACGCCTTTCTTCATCTGGTACGCCCCTTTCCTGCCTCACACACCTCACAATCCGCCAAAACGCCTACTGGACCGCTATCGTGCCGAGGACAGACCCATCGAGTTGTCCCGTTATTACGCCATGTGCACTTGGTTCGACGAAACCTGCGGGCAGTTGCTCGACCACCTGGACCGCAAGCAACTCAGCGACAACACCCTGGTCCTGTTCGTCGTGGACAACGGCTGGATCCAACGAACACCACAGACCGAGGTTCCCAAGGGATGGCGTTTTCGTTTCGCTCCCGGTTCAAAACGTTCTCCCAACGAAGGTGGCGTCCGCACTCCGATCATGGTTCGCTGGCCAGGCCACATCAAACCCGGAACGCGACAGGCCCTGGCCAGCAGCATCGACCTGGCCCCGACCATCCTCGCCGCTACAGACGTTCGCCCCGAGAAGACACTTCCCGGCCACGACCTCCTCGCCCTGGCCGCGGCCCCCCACGCGACTCGCGAGACGATCTATGGCGAGATCTTTGCCCACGACGTGGCCGACATCGACCGACCAGCAGCCAGTCTCCAGTTCCGCTGGGTGCGACATGGTGGATGGAAACTGATTTCCCGTACCGGTTCGACCACCCCTCAGTTGTTCAATCTCGCCAACGACCCGCACGAAACCCGAAACCTGGCCGGAAGCCAGTCGGATCGGGCATCCCGCATGCGACAACTGCTGGACAACTGGTGGAATCCTGCACGCAGAAAGTCACGCCCCTGACGGATCCAGCCGCGCCGACAGTTCTTCAACCAGTCCCGCATGCCGATCTATCGCCCTGGCCAGCCCGGCCGGGCTCCCGTCGATCTCGAGTCGCCGGGCCAGGAAGGTGAATTCCGGCGATTCGCTTGGCGGCACTGCAAGGTCTCGCGCATCGCCGCGGACGACTCGCAATGCGTCAATCAGACGGCGATGAAATACGTAGGCCTCTCGGAGATGCCCCCACGCATCCTGATCAACAAGCTGACGGCCCAGCAAGGCGTCGATGGCCTCCAGCGTATTGGTCGTCCGTACGTCGCGGAACCGGTGACCGTGTTCCAACTGCAACCCCTGAACGAGATACTCGCAGTCGACCAGCCCCCCGGGACTCAACTTCGCGTTGAACGTACCAGCCCGAACCAGTTGCCGCACCTGACGATCTCGCATGCCACGCATCGCGGCGACATCAAAAACATCGTCACAGTAAATCCAAGAATCCCTGAGGTGTTGGATTTCATCACCAAGTCCCGGGTCTCCGGCAACCGCTCGCAATTTGACCAACGCCTGCCGCTCAAATGGCCACGCCGTCCCCTCGCCCTGGTAGTAAGCCGAAAAGGTCGCGAGAGAACTGGCCAAGGGGCCCGCCTGGCCATGCGGTCTCAGCCTCAGGTCCAATTCAAAGACTCCGGCCCGATTCGATCGGATTGTCGTCCGCAGACGCTCGACGACCCGGCAGTAAAATTCCGCCGCGGACACCACTCCGGGAACAGCCTCGACGCCGGAATCATCGTAGATGCAGACCAACTCGATATCGGAGGCGAACCCCAACTCTCGCCCACCAAACTTGCCAAGACCGACGATGGCCATCCGACCTGGAGGATCGACGCCGAGCCTGTCACTGACCGCCTGGCAACACAGATCAACGGCATGTGCCACCACACATTCTGCCACGTGACCGAGTTCCTGAGAGAACTGCCCAAAAGCGCGGCCGGGCCACAAGATGTGCCGCATGTCCGCAGCGAACATCTCTTTGTCCTTGAACACATTCAAGCAGTCGATCCGGGCCTCACGGCTGTCACACTCGGAAATCTGTCCAGACAGGGATGCCGACAACTCGGACAGGGACGGCGCCTTCCTGGCCGTCGCCACATCATCCAGTAACGGAAACAGTGTTTCGTGCTGCAGCCGAAGAAAATCTTGCCACAAAAATTCGCTCACTCCGAGCACACGGGCCAGCGTCGAGAGAACTTCTGGTTTCTCCAGCGTCGCGACATTGGCCGACCAATCGTCCTGTTCCATCAGTGACGAGAGTAACTCCCGGAACT
>MDTE01183124.1_pt1 | contig 38039 bp, 51 predicted proteins | sample 811231 | NCBI WGS metagenome assembly MDTE01 (sample SAMN05326651, study PRJNA326480) | marine metagenome | isolation source: seawater | place: Indian Ocean: Red Sea | collected 2010 | reverse complement strand
TACTGAAGAAGCAGTAGCTGAAGAAACTACTGAAGAAGCAGTAGCTGAAGAAACTACTGAAGAAGCAGTAGCTGAAGAAACCACTGAAGAAGCAGTAGCTGAAGAAACTACTGAAGAAGCAGTAGCTGAAGAAACTACTGAAGAAGATAAAAAAGACGAGTAACCTAGAATGGAATTAGAAGTTAAGAATATAAACGGGGATAAAGCTGGATCAGTAACAGTAAATGAGAACATATTTGATGTGCCAATGAATAATTCATTAGTCCACCAGATAATAGTCGCTTATCAAGCTAACAAACGCCAAGGTACAGCAAGCACAAAAACCCGAGCACAGGTTTCAGGAGGCGGAAGAAAACCTTGGATTCAAAAACATACAGGAAGGGCACGACAAGGTAGCATACGGTCGCCTCAATGGAGACACGGAGGAGTTGTATTCGGCCCTCATCCAAGAGATTATCGGCAAAAAATCAACAAGCGACACCGAAGGGAAGCTCTTAAGTGTATGATTTCTGACCGTATCAGGACTGGTAATTTTATATGTGTTGACGAATTTTCGTCCTTAAACGGAAAGACGAAGTCCATGGTAGAAATGCTTTCTAACTTATCAATTAATGGATCATGTCTGGTAATCACAAACGGTAGCAATACCGATGTTCATCAAGCAGGAAAAAATGTGCAAAAAGTATGGACATGTCCAGCAAACCTTTTAAATGCAAACGAAATCATTAAAAGGCAGACCATTATTATCGAGAAAGAAGCTCTCCTAACGATAGAATCAGCCCTTGAAGCGACCATTAATCGCGGGGCTAATAAAATCGCCAATGCGGAAAAGGTGGCTTAGTAATGAATCTGCATAACGTACTTCTTAAACCTTCAATTACAGAAAAGAGCACATTGCTTCAAGAATCAGGAATCTATTCCTTCGAAGTAGCTATGAAAGCGAACAAAACGCTAGTAAAGCAAGCAATTGAGTCTGAATTCGGAGTAACTGTACTTAAAGTAAACATCACCAAAACCCCTGGTAAACGGAAGCGTTTTGGAATCAAAATCAAGAAAATGCCGGACACCAAGAAAGCAGTAGTGACCTTAAAAGCAGGTGACCGCATAGAAGTATACGAGGGATTCTAATATGCCACTAAAACACCTAAAACCAATCACTCCAGGCATGCGAAACGCCGTTACCCCTAATTTCGACGATATTACTACTAAACGTCCAGAGAAAAGTCTACTAGAACCTTTGAGAAAAACAGGTGGGCGTAACAATAGAGGTAGAATGACTACACGGGGACGAGGTGGCGGACCTAAGCGAATGTACCGTGTAATTGATTTCAAACGAAGAAAAGATGGAGTGCCTGCTATAGTAGCTAGCATTGAATACGATCCAAATAGGACTACCCGCATTGCCCTATTAAAGTATCTCGACGGACATAAGAGCTATATTCTAGCCCCCATTGGTTTGAAAGTAGGGGATACTGTAAAGTCCGGTCCTGATGCAGATCCAGCGCTAGGCTGTAGTCTTCCTTTAAGGAACATCCCAACTGGCAGCATCGTACATAATATAGAATTAACTCCTGGAAAAGGCGGACAAATGGTTAGAAGTGCAGGTGGGTCTGCACAAGTACTCTCTCGCGAAGGGAGATATGTGCTAATCAGACTACCTTCTGGGGAAATGCGTAGAGTGTTGCTCGAATGTAGGGCAACCTTAGGGCAACTTTCTAACCAAGATCATAAAAACGAAAATTTAGGTAAAGCGGGTGCAAAACGCCGACTTGGGCGAAGGCCTAAGGTGAGAGGAGTTGCAATGAACCCGGTTGACCATCCTCACGGCGGAGGTGAAGGTAGATCTCCTATAGGAATGCCTGGGCCAAAATCACCTTGGGGACAACCTACTCTGGGCTATAAAACTAGAAGGAAAAATAAAGGGTCCAGTAAATTTATAGTAAGAGGACGGAAACGTTAATGTCACGATCAATTAAAAAAGGACCTTACGTTGATGCCAAATTGATGGCCAAAGTTAACAAGGTCCAAGAATCCGGAGATAACACTGTGATCAACACTTGGGCTAGATCTTCAATGATTATGCCTGAAATGGTTGGGTTGACTATAGGGGTACACGACGGACGCAGACACGTACCAGTATATATTTCAGAAAATATGGTTGAACACAGATTAGGCGAGTTTGCCCCTACTAGAACCTATCGGGGACACGTAGCCAGGTCCGAAAGAACCAGCAGGGTAAGATAAAATGCCAGACGTACGAGCAACAGCAAAACAAATAGGAGCATCTACGAAAAGACTCCGACCTATGATGGACTTGATTAAAGGCCAGCAAGTGGACGATGCAATCGCTACATTGCAGCTTATTACGTCGCCGTGGGCAAGGACCATATCCAAAGTTGTTCAATCTGCTGCAGCAAATGCCGAAAACAACATGCTCATGGATCGAAGGCAACTCAAAATTTCCCAAATTTTTGCTAATCAGGCCAAGCCGGCAAAAAGGTTCAGGCCTAGAGCGCGAGGACGAGTCGGACGAATCACCAAACCATACAGCCACATTACAGTAATAGTCAATGAACTAGGAGAAGGTAATTAATGGGCCATAAAACACATCCGTTAGGGTTTAGATTAGGTATCATCAAAGACTGGAAAGCACATTGGTACAGCCAAGGTGCGGCAGGTTACAGCGCACAAGTGAAAGAAGACTTACAAATCCGAGATATTGTCAAAGATGAATACAAATCCTTCTCTGATGCTGGAATTGCGAAAGTAGAAATAGACCGTGGTTCCCAAGATGGAACTATCAACATCCATACTGCTCGCCCCGGTATATTAATTGGGCGTGATGGGGATCGTGTAAAAAATCTAAGAACCAAACTAGAGGCAGTAGCAGGCAAGAGAATTCAGCTAAATATCATTGAAATAGAAAAACCTGAGATTAACGCTGTCCTAATCGGTAAAAATATAGCGGAAGCCCTTAACAGACGAGTAGCATACAGAAGGGCCATGAGACAGGCTGCCCTGAGAGCTATGCAAGCCGGAGCAAAAGGAGTCAAAATCCATTGCAAAGGCAGAGTGGGTGGCGCCGAAATTGCTCGTGTTGAAAAATTAATGATGGGAAATGTCCCCTTACACACACTCCGAGCAGACGTTGAGTTTTCTATAGCGGAAGCCCATACCCCTATGGGTGTGGTTGGGATCAAAGTGTGGGTGTATACCGGAGACGTATTGCCCACCATACAAGACCGTCAAGAAGAAGAACAACTAGATACAATCGAATTAAATGTCACGCCAACGAGCGCGGCTGATTTAGGTGTGAACCTTAACGAATACGGGGAATTGCAAGAAGATGCTGATGCCCCTGACCCAGTCGAGCCGCAGGGAGATGAAAATGTTACAACCTAAACGTACTAAATTCCGAAAAGCATTTAGGGGCAGAAGGTGCGGAGCGCCTACTGCTGGAAGCTCCGTAGAATTCGGAGAGGTAGCATTAAAAGCTCTGGCAGCAGACTGGATCACCGCAAGGCAAATAGAATCTGCAAGAATAGCTATCACACGCCGTCTACAAAGAGGTGGGCGGGTTTATATCAGAGTCTTTCCGGACAAGCCAGTATCCAAGAAACCTGCTGAGGTGCGTATGGGAGGAGGTAAAGCTGCAAATGAGTACTGGGCAGCTGTTGTGAAACCCGGCAAGATTATGTTCGAAGTATCTGGTGTCGCCAAAAGTGAAGCAGAAGCGGCTTTAAAACTAGCGTCATACAAATTACCGATTCCTACTAAAATAGTACACCGAGACAGAATCGGAACATTAATGGGAGGATAGGGGGCAGCCCTAAAAAAATTGTGAATACCCAAGATATAAGATCGCTAGACGATCATCAAATAGAAGAAGAAATACAAAAGTCTTATAGAGAGTTAATGAGCTTGCGATTTAAGGCTGCGACTAACCAAGTCACAGATACGAATGAACCTCGCAATGTAAGAAGAACCCTCGCTAGGCTTTTAACTATAAAAAGGGAACGTGAGATCCTAGGAGAGATGAATGGCTAAAGAAATGAGAAAAACCAGGATCGGTCAAGTCGTTCGTCATAACAATGACACGACCGCTACCGTCGAAATGGTTTGGAGACAACGGCACAGAGTATATAAGAAACAAGTGCGTAGAGTCGCAAAATTTTACGTGCACGATGCAGAAAACGCCTGCAGTGTCGGGGATACGGTAAAGATCGAAGAAACCCGCCCCATATCTAAAAATAAGCATTGGAGATTAATTGAGGTTGTTGCTCGTAAGCAAATAGCAGACATACAACCCAATGAAATAAGCTAATCATGATACAAACATATACAAGATTACATGTAGCTGATAACAGTGGAGCGCGAAGAATCCGGCTGATGAACATCCCGGGGGCTTCAAAGCGTAAATACGCAAAAGTAGGTGACGTCATAGTATGTACAGTGAGGGACGCAGCGCCTAACTCCCCTGTGAGAAAAGGTTCAGTGATAAAAGCTGTTGTCGTACGACAAGCACAACCATTGAAGAGAGAAGATGGCACCTACATCAGATTCGATGACAACGCAGCAGTAATTCTCCAAGAGAACAACATGCCAAGAGGCACTCGGATTTTTGGCCCAGTAGCTCGTGAATTAAGAGACAAAGGGTTTATGCGAATAGTATCCCTGGCTCCGGAGGTAGTGTAATGTCCGTTAAAGCCGGAGACATGGTGTTAGTAATAGCAGGAAAAGACAAAGGCAAAACAGGCCGAGTAGAAAGGCTCGTCACCAGCAAAAACAGAGTAGTAGTATCAGGAGTCAACATGGTGACTCGTCATATCAAACCACGCCCAAATGTCCGGCAAGCTGGTAAGATCGAAATGGAAAACCCTATACACATATCTAACGTGATGTTGATATGTAACAAATGTAGTAAAGCAGTCAGGCCTAAATCGAACAACTTAGAAGATGGGACTCGAGTAAGGCTATGCACCAAATGCAATGAGGTTATAGACGATGGCCAGTAATACCAACACTCTCACATTTCCTAGGCTGAAAGAAGTCTATCGGGAACAAATTGTGCCAACAATGCAAGAAGAATTTGAATACGGTAGCGTCATGGCAGTACCGAAATTGATAAAAATATCTTTAAATATTGGATTAGGGGAAGCACTAACTAATGGCAGGGCCTTAGAAAGCGCGATTAATGACTTAACAACAATTACGGGGCAAAAACCTGTCACTACCAGAGCCAGAAAGTCCATAGCGAATTTCAAATTGCGAGAAGGAAATCCGATCGGATGCTCTGTCACTCTACGAGGAGACAGAATGTATTATTTCCTGGACAGGTTAATAAACACCGCTTTACCTAGGATCAGAGACTTTCGAGGACTGGCAAGGAAAGGTTTCGACGGCAGAGGGAATTATTCTTTAGGGTTAAGAGAACAAATTATCTTCCCTGAGATCGACTACAATTCCATAGATAAATTTCGAGGATTACAGGTGACCATCAACACCTCTGCTAAAACAGACGAGGAAGCTATCAGACTAATTTCATTATTTGGAATGCCTTTTGTAAGGCAAACGGGGGGTTAACAATTGGCTAAAAAAGCAATGGTGCAAAGATGGCTTAAAGGGCCAAAATATCCTGTAAGGCAATATAACCGATGTAACAGATGTGGAAGACCACGCGGGTACATCAGGTACGTAGGCCTATGTAGAATATGTTTCAGACAACTAGCACTCCTGGGTGAACTCCCTGGAGTACGAAAGGCTAGTTGGTAAGGAGTAAACATGGCAGTAACAGACCCAGTATCGGATATGCTAACCAGAATACGGAACGCAACTATGATGAATCATAATGACGTTAGTATTCCAACGTCCAAACTCAAAGTGGAAATCGCTAGAATATTATCCGAGCATGGTTATATCGACAAATACGAAGTGTCCGACGCTGGAACTATAAAGATCAACCTCTCTTACAAGACAGATCGAGCCTCAACCATAGAAGGACTCAAAAGAGTAAGTAAGCCAGGGCTTCGCGTTTATGTTAAGAAAGGAGAGATTCCTAGACTCTATGGAGGATTAGGTTTAGCAATCATATCTACTTCAGAAGGCCTAATGACAGGTAGAGATGCTTGGAAAAAAGGTCTTGGAGGAGAATTACTCTGTTATGTCTGGTAACGAAAACACAAATAATGTTAGAACTCTTTCACGAATTGGAAGAAGGCCAATTGCCATACCTCAAGGGGTAACAATCGAAATAGGAACAGGATCGATAACAGTCAAAGGACCTAAAGGTGAACTCACTCAGAAGTACCACCCTGAGGTCAATGTCTCTGAATCGGACGGGCAAGTAGTGGTCGAACGATACAGTGACAGGAAATTTCACCATGCTCTGCACGGTCTCACGCGTTCATTAATTCAAAATGCAATCATAGGTGTCACTGATGGATATACGAGGACTTTAGAACTTATGGGAGTGGGGTATCGCGCACAGCAAAGCGGTGCAGGGGTAAGCCTGGCTGTAGGATATAGCCATCCTGTAGAAGTATTCCCTACTGAAGGGTTAACAATAGAAGTAGAAGGCAACAACCTAGTACATGTCAGAGGAATTAACAAACAGCAAGTTGGCGAGCTAGCAGCGCAAATACGTAAGGTTCGTCCACCTAATGCTTACAAAGAAAAAGGAATCAAATACCAAGACGAAGTATTACGATTCAAACCAGGAAAATCGGCAGCACGAACTGCTTAGTAAAATTTAAGAGAATCATTATGTCAAAAGAAAAAAACGCAGTAAGAATGAGAGTTGTTCGACATGAAAGGTTAAGAAAGAAAGTAACCGGTAACGTTGAGCGTCCAAGATTATCTGTATTCCGTAGTTCCAAAAACATATATGCGCAAGTCATTGATGATGTAACAGGGACGACCTTGGCATCATCATCAAGCGCCGACTCAGCACTTTCAGGAGCAACCAAAACTGAAAGTGCAGAAAAAGTCGGAGCCAATATAGCACAAAAATGCAAAGATAAAGGCATAAATCAAATAGTTTTCGACAGAGGCGGATACAAATACCACGGTAGAGTCAAAGCCCTCGCCGAATCCGCAAGATCAAATGGGCTAGAATTCTAGTCACGTAAGGAGCCAGCAAAATATGACGACACAGACTGACAATCGTACACAACAATATGGTAACAACAGAGACTCAGAGTTTATCGAAAGAGTTGTGTACACTAGGCGCATTTCCAAAGTTGTTAAAGGTGGAAGGCGACTTCGATTCAATGCTCTAGTAGTCGTTGGAGATCGATCCGGACAAGTAGGCGCTGGATTAGGGAAAGCAATAGCAATTCCTGATGCTGTAAGAAAAGCCACAGCTGAAGCTAAAAAGAACCTAGTCAAGATTCCTCTCAAAGGCAATACTTTGCCACATGATATTACTGTTAAAAAAGCAGGATCAATTGTCGTGATAAAACCCGCAGGCGAAGGGACAGGTATAAAAGCGGCGGGTGTAATGAGAGCTGTACTAGAACTAGGTGGGGTCAGAAACGTTACTGGGAAATCACTTGGATCCCGGAACCCTATCAATACAATCCAAGCAACCCTTGAAGCCCTTAGAAAATTAAAGTCACCACAAGGGTCTAATGAAGCACCACAAGAAACTCCTTCAGAGGACTAAAGAGGAATAATGGCAGAAATAAAAATCACCTGGAAAAAAAGCTGTATTGGTTTTCCTAGTAAACAAGAAAGAATAATTGAGTCTCTAGGACTGAAAAGGCTGCATCACTCAGTCATCCATCAGGATAGTCCAACTATTATGGGGATGGTAAATAAAGTTACACATCTTGTTCAGGTAGAACCTGTCACAGAGCAAACACAACCTTCGTCAAAGGGAAACACTCAGGCGAAAAAGGTAGCCCCTAAAGCGGCTTCACCTGTTGAGAAGGAAACAGTTCAAGTTGATAAAAACACTGAGTCTGATGGTTCGATTGACTCATTAGGACTATCAGTAAGGACTCTAAACATCCTTAAAAAATCTGATGTGTCTACCATTGAACAAATAGCCAAAATGACTGACGATGAACTATTGGCTCTACCTAGTTTTGGAGCCAAATCACTCGACGAAGTAAAAGAAAAGCTAGGAGCGGCTTAAGTAAGGAACTGAAATGCTAGAACACGATCTTAAACAAGCTGAAAAAGCACGAAAAAACAGAAAACGAGTTGGAAGAGGCGATTCCTCAGGCAACGGAAGCTACTCCGGCCGTGGCATGAAGGGACAAAAGTCCAGATCTGGTAAGCCCTTAAGACCTGGCTTTGAAGGCGGTCAACTACCTCTTATTAAAGGTTTACCTATGAAAAGAGGTTTTAACAACATATTCAAAACACAATATTCGATAGTTAATGTATCAGACTTGCAAATATTCCCGGACGGAACTGAGATTTCAAGCAAGACGCTCTTCGAAAACGGCTTAATCAGTACCCTTAGACATCCCGTCAAAGTTTTAGGTAATGGAGAACTATCTAGCAAAGTTACAATAGAAGCTAACAAGTTCACCAAATCTGCCCTAGAAAAACTAGAAAAATCAGGATCCACAGCTAAGGAGATTTAAGATCTTATGATCCCTACTGAAGCACCTGCGGGGAGATTCCCCCGTCTTCTTCAAGCCGCGATAGATGCGTTCAAATTCCCAGATTTACGTAATAAAATTTTATTCACACTGGGAATACTAGCCTTATATCGATTTATCGCTTACATCCCAATCCCAGGCATCGATCAAGGCAGACTAGACAACCTTTTCCAGAACAATGAATTACTAGGATTCTTGGACTTATTCAGCGGCGGAGCTCTGAGCAGGATGAGCATAGTAGCGCTAGGAGTATTCCCATACATTACAGCTTCTATTGTTATGCAGCTTCTTACTCCCGTAATACCCACTCTCCAGCAGATATCCAGAGAAGGTGAGGCTGGAAGAGCGAAAATGAATAAAATAACTCACTGGCTTACAGTACCAATCGCAGTAGCACAAGGATTCGGGCAAATCACACTATTACGACAAAGCAACATTATCGATGGATCTACCATAGGTATAGCTACAGTGGCTGCTATCATTTCAATGGTCGCTGGCACAATATTCCTCATATGGCTAGGCGAACTGATTACTGAACGAGGAATCGGTAACGGGATATCCTTAATTATATTTGCAGGAATAGTTGCTGGTTTTCCTGGGCTTATAGGACAAAGCTTTGTGAGCACAGCAAATGTGCTTGGGATAGGGTTCTTCGTGATTATTGGTATCATCATAATCGCTTTGATCGTGATGTTTAATGAAGCCCACCGCAGAATTCCTGTACAGTATGGTAGAAGTGTATTCAGAAGCGGAAGAATGTACAGACAAAGTGGTTCGTCATACCTTCCTCTAAGAATAAATTCAGCTGGAATGATACCTCTAATCTTCGCTTTTTCGATCGTGATTTTACCCGGTACAATTGCTAATTATCTAGCAACCAACCCCGGTATAGTTGGCAGAATAGCAAGAATTTTCGCTGACCTGTTCAACCCTGGAGCTCCCCTGTACTGGGTATTAGTATTTCTTCTCGTTGTATTATTTACTTTCTTCTATACAATGGTCGTTTTCCAACAACAACAACTGGCAGAAAATCTACAAAAAAACGGCGGATTCGTATTAGGAATTCGACCAGGTCAACCTACTCAAGACTACCTAAATAAAGTTATACTAAGATTAACAATGGGAGGAGCACTATTCTTGGGATTTGTAGCAATAGTCCCCTATATAGCCTCATTAATTACAGGGGTCCAAGCATTGACTCTATCAAGCACCAGTTTACTCATACTAGTGGGTGTAGCTCTTGATACATTACGGCAACTAGAATCCCAGTTAATGATGAGAGACTACGAAGGATTTATGCGTTAATATGCCTAATTCCAATATTATACTAGTCGGACCTCCAGGTGCCGGTAAAGGTACTCAAGCAATTATGTTGCGAGAAAAGCTAGATGCACACTATATAAGTACAGGTGACTTATTTAGGTCTCATCTATCGAACGAAACAGAGCTCGGCAAACAAGCACAAACATATATGAATGCCGGAGAACTGGTACCTGACACATTAACCATTAATATGCTATCTGAAGAACTTGAAAAAAAAGATGGCAGCCAAGGATTTATCCTTGACGGTTTCCCGCGAAACGTTGCTCAAGCAGAAGCATTGTCGAAATTACTCGAAGACAAGCAACTTAAAATTGATGTTGTATTGTTTTTCAATGTACCAACTGACGAATTGGTTCGTAGGTTGTCTACTAGATTCACCTGTAGGATTTGCCAAGCGCCTGCCAACCTCAATGATACGGAATCACATTCAAGTTCCAGCTGCCCTCAATGTGGTGGCGAATTATACCAAAGACCGGATGATGCTCCAGAAGCAATTAAGAGACGTTTAGACGTATATGAAGAAGAAACCAAACCAATACTAGACTACTACGACACTCAACGCCTGTTAACAGAAATCGATAGTATAGGTTCAATCAATGAAGTATTCGAAAAAGTAGCAGGTGCACTATAATTGACTAACAAAAACGTACAGACAGCCTCTAACACTCCTTCGCAACACGCTGGAGGGATAACAATCAAATCCCGCCAAGAGCTTGATCATATGCGACTAGCCGGGCAAATTACTGGCGCTGCATTGAAAAAATTGAGAGAAGCTGTTGTCCCAGGAATTACGACCAAAGAGTTGGACCGAATCGCCGAAAAAGAAATTAGAAGCCTCGGAGCAAAACCAGCTTTCAAAGGCTACATGGGATTCCCTGGCACCATATGTGCTTCTGTTAATGAAGAAATAGTCCACGGGATACCAGGGAAACGAGTCCTTCAAGAAGGGGACTTATTTAAAGTAGACTGTGGAGCGACAATAAATGGCTTTATAGGTGATTCTGCGCTATCTTTACAGGTCGGGAATGTAAGCCCCGAAGTACAACATCTCAGCCAAATTACACAAAAAGCTCTATATGCTGGTATTGAACAAGCTACCGTTGGTAATCGCATAGGGGATATCGGTGCTGCCGTCCAGGCCCTAGCAAACGAGTACGGCTTTGGTCTTGTCAGAGGATATACTGGGCATGGTGTCGGAAGATTTCTGCATGAAGAACCACAAGTTCCCAATTACGGAAAACCAGGACGTGGTATCATATTAAAGGCTGGAATGTGCATTGCTATTGAGCCTATGTTTAACCTAGGTACCGATGAAACCTTATTACTAGACGACCAGTGGACTGTGGTAACAGCTGATGGCTCCGTGTCTAGCCATTTTGAACATACCATAGCAATAACAGAAGACGGACCAGAGATTCTAACTATAAATGAATAAAATTAACGTAAACGGACTGTAAGTATGGCAAAAAAAGAAGCGATAGAAGTAGAAGCTCAAGTTAATGAAGCACTGCCTAATGGCATGTTCCGAGTCGAGCTACCTAATGAGCATGAGATTTTGGCTCATGTATCTGGCAAAATTCGCATGAATTTCATTAGAGTTTTGCCTGGAGACAGAGTTCTGGTAGAATTATCTCCTTACGATCTAACTCGCGGTCGCATAACCTACAGATTCAAATAGTAGAAGGGAAAAATGAAAGTAAGCGCATCAGTCAAAAAACGCTGCGATAATTGCAGGGTTATAAAAAGAAAACGAGTTGTTCGTATCATATGTACAAACAGACGACACTCACAAAGACAAGGGTAAATAGGAGTAAAGCATGGTAAGAATAGCAGGCGTCGACGTCCCTGACCGCAAGAGGGCTCATATCGCATTAACGAGCATATATGGAATTGGACCACGTATGGCAGCTGAAATTGTTGAAAAAGCTCAATTAGATCCTGTAATACCACCTCGGATGAACGAATTGGATGAAATCCAAGTAGACAGAATCCGAGAGATCGTAGATAAAGAATATTTAGTAGAAGGAGACCTCAGAAGAGAAGTACAACAAAACATACGACGTCTCATAGATATCGGAACCTACAAAGGTCTCCGACATAGAAGAGGACTGCCCGTAAATGGTCAAAGAACTAAAACTAATGCTAGATCCAGAAAAGGTGTCAAAAGAACAGTTGCCGGTAGAGGCAGGAAATCTGGCGGTAAATAAGGAGTTATGAGAAAGCATAATGGCTAGACAACGATCAAGAAGAAGAGATAGAGGTTCGGTAGCTTCAGGTAGAATCTACATCTACTCCACATTTAATAACACACTAATCACGATTACCGATAACGAAGGCAACGTCTTGAATTCTGGTAGTGCGGGTACTGCTGGCTTTAAAGGATCCAGAAAAGGCACTGCCTTCGCAGCACAGAGAGCTGCAGAAGACATCGCAAAAGCAGGTGTTGACCAAGGATTAAAACAAGTTGATGTATTTATCAAAGGGCCTGGACAAGGCAGAGAATCGGCAATTAGGGCCTTAACCGGTATTGGACTAACTATCACAAGTATCCGCGATATTACTCCTATTCCTCACAATGGGTGCAGGCCTCCCAAACGAAGGAGAGTGTAATGTCACGATACATAGGACCAGTACAGAAAAAATTAAGATCATTAGGCCTCGAATCATACGGGTCTATCCGAAGAGACGAGAAGAAAAATGTTGCCGTGATGGGAAGACGTAGAAGAGTTTCTAACTACGGCCTACAACTTAAAGAAAAACAAAAAGCACGATTCCTTTACGGAGTGCAAGAGAAACAATTCAGGAAATATTATGAGCGAGCTCTAAACATGGATGGTATCACCGGTGACAATCTGATGATCTTGCTTGAGCGTCGACTGGATAATGTTCTATACCGGTCTGGTATGTTCCTAACTCGTAGGCAATCTAGACAAGCAGTAAACCATGGGCATTTCAGAGTAAACGGGCAAAAGGTTGACATACCATCATTTCAATTAAAACTCGGTGATCATATAACATGGACCGAAAAAGCTGCTAAAAACTCACTGTACCAATTCGCAATAGAGAATTCAAAATCTATAGCACCTCCACACTGGGTAAGCTTGGACAGTAACGATATGTCCGTCAAAGTGACGACGGACCCAACAGGTGAAGATGGAGAAATCGTAATCGACACCGTTCAAATAGTAGAATTCTATTCTAAGAGGTAACACGTAAATGACAAGTTTTGAAACTTACATTCTCCCTCCCACACCACCGGAAGGGGAAATACCCACATTAAATCCACTTGTGAAAGTGATAGAAACAGACGAAGTTAGCTACGGCAAATTTGCGTTAGAGCCTCTTACAAAAGGCTATGGCATTACTATTGGGAATCCGCTAAGACGGGTATTACTAAGTGCAATCCCCGGATGTGCAATAACGTGGGTCAAGATTGAAGATATTGTTCACGAATATGACTCAATCCCTGGCGTGAAAGAAGAAGTAATGCAACTTCTATTAAATATTAAACGGATAAGAATCAAATCTGAGACCGGCAGAACCGGAAAGATGCGACTCGAAATTCAAGGGGAAGGCTCTGTATGTGCAGGAGATATTTCTACCTCATCCGATTTCCAAATAGTAAATCCTGAGTTGCATCTAGCTACTTTGAATACTCCAGAAACGAAGATATCTGTGGAGTTTAACGTGGAAAGCGGAACCGGGTATATACAAGCACAGCAAAATGAAGAAGGATCTGGCATGGCCGTAGGTGTGCTTCCGGTAGATGCGATATTTAATCCAATCGTAAAAGTGAATTATGCCGTAGAGCGAACTCGTGTAGGGCAAATTACCGATTATGAAAGATTAATTTTAGAAATATGGACTGATGGATCGATTAGCCCAATGGATGCGTTAAAAGATGCTTCTGAAGAACTTGTAAACCATTTCTTCATGTTTAAAACTATTAATCGTGAAGGGGATGAGGCACTTAACAATCCTGCGACGTCTGTTGCTCCAGAAATATTCCAAACTTTGATAGAACGTCTAGATCTATCTCCAAGAACTTTAAACTGTTTGAAGAGAGCGAACATATCCAAAGTAGGTGAGGTACTCGAAATGTCAGATGCCGACCTACTCAAAATCAGGAATTTTGGCGAAAAATCGCTGCATGAACTTCAAGATAAACTAACCGAACTAGGAGTCGGGGCATCATCAGATTCGCAAGAGGACGAAGAAGAGGCAGCTGTTGCCGAAGAGGTGCAAGAATAATGGCAAGTCACAGAATCGCAGGTCGGCGCTTAAGCCGCAAGAAAGATCAAAGGAAGGCTCTTTTAAGGAGCCAAGCAGTCTCATTAATCACTAATGAACGTATCAAAACAACTTTGCCAAAAGCAAAAGAAACAAGAATTGTAACCGAAAAACTGATAACTTATGGAAAGAAAGGCGGCCTCCATAATCGGCGCTTGGCCATCAAGAAATGTCCTAATTCATCTGTGATCGACAAAGTGTTTGACACCTTAGCCGAAAGATACAATGACCGCGCTGGCGGGTACACCAGGATTACCAAATTAGGGCCTCGGCAAGGAGACGGTGCGGAGATGGCTATCATAGAACTAGTATAGAGATAGTAATACCTATCTCATGACCTATTTCGCATTGATAGTTGAATACGACGGCACCAATTATAAAGGGTTCCAGAGCCAACCTGACTGCCTAACCATACAAGATAGCATCGAAGAATCTCTTTATAAACTAACGCAAAAAAACATTCGCATCACTTCTGCAAGTAGAACCGATTCTGGAGCTCATGCTTATGGGCAAGTAGTTAATTTTCAAACTGAAAGCGATTATCCAGCGGAGGTAATACAAAACGCTCTAAATTATCATCTACCCAATGATATAAGCGTCAAACGAGTCTATACGGTAGATCCAGAATTCCACTCGCGAAAGTCTGCTTATTCCCGAACTTATCGTTATCAGATAATTAATACCTACAAAAAAATTGCAATTTACCGAAATTATTACGCTAGAATCCAGCAACCTCTAGACGAAAATCTTATGAATCAAGCATGTCAACATTTGCTGGGAGTCCATGATTTTAGAGAAATAGCGAAGCCAACATACCCGGAGGGTACTACTGTGCGAACAATATACGCATGGGAAGCAGAACGACACGAAGACAAGATAATAATCACATGTGAAGGGAACGGTTTCATGAGGTACCAAATCAGAAAAATAAATGCGATATTAACTGGAATTGGAAGTAAAGCTTTCCCTGTAGACACAATTCATAAGTTGTTGCGATCCGAAAATCCTTCTAATATTCAATATTCTATGTTGCCAGCTTGTGGTCTGTTCCTAGTAGGTGTAAAATATCACGGTCCATTCTCATATATTGGTGAATAATTAAAAATGAAAAGACTAAGTACATACTTTCCTAAGCCTTCCGATAAACCAGAAGAAACTTGGGAACTAATTGACGCAGAAGGCCAAACGCTGGGACGGCTTGCTAGAGACATTGCCGTAAAATTACAGGGAAAAGATCTCCCAACATTTACTCCCAGCAGTTTAGTAGGTGCTTTTGTAGTTGTAATTAATGCTGAAAAAATACATGTAACTGGTAACAAATACGAAGATAAAATGTATTATCGGCACAGCGGGTATGTTGGGAATCTAAAAAGCTTCACTTACAAAGAAATGAGTGAAACAAATCCAGAAAGAATTCTGAGACTAGCAGTAAAAGGGATGCTTCCAAACAATAAACTTGGAAGGAAAATGCTAACTCGACTCAAAATATATACTGGCGATACACATCCTCACACATCACAGATACACTAAGAAAATTTAAGGGCGAGGCAGGTCACAATTGGTTCAACAACAAGAACAATATTATTACGGTACGGGTAAACGCAAAACTTCTGTAGCTAGAATAAAAATCTATCAGAGTGATTCTAATTCCATAATAATCAACAACAAACCTATGGAAGAGTACTTCAACTGGCAACCTTGGCAAGATACTATTAAACAAGCCTTAAATGTTACGAACAATCTTAATAATTTCCGAGTGGAAGGAAAAGTATACGGCGGAGGGGTAAATTCACAAGCTGAAGCTATCCGCCATGGAATAGCCAGAGCCTTAATAGCATTCGATGAAACATTAAAGAAAGAACTACGACAAGCAGGGCTGGTAACTAGGGACTCAAGAATAAAAGAAAGCAAGAAATACGGTCTAAAACGGGCTAGAAGAGCTCCACAATATACCAAGCGTTAAACCTCCAATCCTATTGTGAGCCAATAAAAAACGAGGTAGCTTCCTGCTATTAATAGCAGGAAAATAGTAGCCTTGCTTAGAATCAAATTTAACGTCTTCCCGTTAAATACCAAATTTGTTCGTAATAACACTGTAATCAATGTTACAAAAAATATTACAGCCCCCATTCCTAAACTATAATTAATATAAGACATCAATACTGCCCAAATACTGTCACCTGTAAATGTACTCGTAACAACTACCATGAAGATGGGCAAAGCGCACCCAAGCGATACCAAAGCATAACTCATTCCAAAAAAGAAATAGCCACGTATGCTATTTGTTTGAAATACTGTAAGCATGGAAGATAATCTAAAAGGAAGTGTGCTATATGAGAATCTATTGAAACCAAACAGCAATAGTCCAGATAACACTATCAACATTATCCCTACTCCAATGCCAAACCAAGGAAGTAAAGAGCCTATCACTGATCTTAATCCAAAGCTCACGAGAGAACCCGTCACACCAAAAATAATTACAAATCTGGCAGTCATCGCAACAGCAACTTTACCAGCTTTAATTAATCGTATAGGCAACTGGTTCTGCACATCATCCTCTGAAAGTAAATACACCGCGATATAGGAAGGAAGCATAACGAATCCGCAGGGATTCACCGCTGCTATCATCCCTGCCCCAAAAGCGAATCCTATCGGTATAATCGTTGTCATGCTAGTAATCGACCCGGACAGAAACCCAGACAAGGATTCAAAGAAATAATTGATCCCATCAGTCCCATCCTGGTCCAATAAAAAGTAGGCAGAAAGAACGATCAGGCAAAGGACCACCAACGAAAAAGCCAAACCTTTTAATCCTTGTAGCTGCAAATATCACACCCCCAAAAACGCCTGCACATAATCCATCAGACTATCTACACACTGTTGATCATTTGACTCACTGTATATTCTCAATAAAGGCTCAGTGCCAGACAATCTGTAAGCAACCCATCCTTCATCACAAATCAATTTCACTCCATCAATCAAATTGACATGTGTTATCTGCATTGGGCAATTCTGAATTGGAATATCTGTAGAATCAAATGCTTGTATACGATTTCTTTCCTCTTCATTTAAAGTGATATCCCGACGCGAATAAATATGTGTACCTACTATTTGATAAAGTTCTTGCAATAATTGTGAGCAACTTTTACCAGTAAGGGCTATAAACTCCAGGATATATAATGCACTTAGTATTCCATCTCGTTCCGCGATGCTATCTCTAAACGCAAACCCTCCACTTTCTTCTCCTGCCAAGATAGCATCTGTGTCTATCATCCGTGGACCTAAGTTCTTAAATCCGACTGGAGTTTCATGCACGTCAACGCCATAGATCTGACATAATTTATTAATCATGTCGGAATGAGTAATGCTTTTAATTATTGGTCCTTCGTGCTTTTTGTAGGACAGGAAATAATATGCTATAAGAGCAAATGAATCCAAAGTAGAAACATAATTCCCATTTTCATCAATCAAACCAATCCGATCCGCATCTCCGTCAAAAGCTAGACCAATATCAATGGAATCGTCTGAACAAATAGCATTCATAACTTCTTGCAAATTTTGTTCGATAGGCTCTGGGTGCCCAATCCCAGGGAAATTAGGATTGACCTTTCCGTGTAGTTCGGAAATCTGAATATTAGGACCATTCAAGAGCGGCATTAGATAATTCATGCCCGCCCCATACATACAATCAACAATTACATTAATCTTTGATCGTTTAATCAGACTTAAGTCAACAACATTATCCATATGATCGAAATAGGATTGCTTTGCAGGAACACACTCAACCAGTCCAGGATTCAAATCAGATTCATTATCCATTAAAGGTGATACTGAATTCGCATATTTTTCTATTTTATCGATGATGTCTTGAGTTGCACTACTGGCTTTGTGAGATTTGAATTTAAATCCATTCCAGTCATAAGGATTGTGGCTGGCAGTAATTATGATAGCTCCGCCGGCATTACAATTTGTGATCATATAAGTTATAACTGGTGTCGGAGTAGGCCCGTCAATCCAATATACTTTAATTCCATTATTAACTAGCACATTTCGTGCTACCAAAGCGAATTCTCTGGAAAGAAACCTTGTGTCATATCCTACAACAACGGACTGAGGCAATGAGTCTTCTTTTTTTATATATTCAGCTACACCTTGAGTGCATTTCGCCACATTTTCAAATGTGTAATCTTGGGCGATTAAAGCTCTCCAGCCATCGGTCCCAAAATTAATCATCTTCTACCTCAAATTTGTGATATAAACTTGCTAAAGTCCCGCAGATTTTCGTAACCCCGCCGCTTTATCTGTTCTTTCCCACGGTAAATCTAAATCTAATCGCCCAAAATGTCCATATGCGGCTGTTGGGGAATAGATAGGTTGTCTAAGATCCAAATCTCTTATAATTGCATCAGGCCTCAAATCGAACGTCTTCATAACCAAATCGTTTATCATCTGATTATCGACATGGTTAGTGTCGAAAGTTTCGACGCTAATCGAAGTTGGGGTAGCAACACCAATAGCGTACGACACTAAAACTTCTGCTCTATCAGACAATCCTGCCGCGACAATATTTTTTGCTACATATCTAGCAGCATAAGAACCTGATCTGTCAACTTTTGTACAGTCTTTACCAGAAAATGCTCCTCCCCCATGACGTGCGATCCCCCCATATGTATCAACAATGATTTTGCGTCCAGTCAAGCCAGCATCTCCTGCAGGGCCTCCTATTACAAATCTACCGCTAGGATTGATGTAATATTTTGTCTGGTCATCTAGCATATTTGCAGGAACTATCTTCGAGATAACATGTTCCCGGATGTCTTTATCAATAGTACTGTTATCTACATCAGGATCATGTTGTGTACTTATAACAACTGTATCTACTCGCTTAGGTTTGCCATTCTGATATTCAACTGTTACTTGTGACTTGCCGTCTGGTCTCAAGTATGGCAATGTCCCGTCCTTCCTAACTTCAGCCAGCTGCCGAACTAAACGATGCGATAGGCTGATCGTTAATGGCATCAATTCTTCTGTTTCGTTACAAGCAAAACCTACCATCATTCCTTGATCACCCGCTCCCGTTGACTGGTCCCCATCACTATCTCCTCTGGTTTCTATCGCATTACTCACCCCTGCGTTTATGTCAGCAGACTGCTCTCCAACACTAACACTCACCCCGCAGCTGTCAGCATCAATCCCATAATCCGAATTTGTATACCCAGCTTTTCGAAGGGTGGCCCTCACTATTGCGGGTATGTTTAGATTGGCCTTGGTGGTAATTTCTCCCATGACAACAACCAAACCGTTAGTCATAGCTGTCTCACAAGCTACTCTGCCCATAGGATCATCTTTCATAACAGCATCTATAACTGCATCAGAAATCTGATCACATAATTTATCTGGATGTCCTTCAGTAACTGATTCCGAAGTTAACAAGTAACTCGGCGATTCATTGAACAATAGTGGCATTTTATACTCCTTAAGATTAGGTTCCTTCTTCCCAACTATTTATATATTTTTCTTGTTCTTCTGTAAGCGTATCAATCGAAACACCTAATGCTGCAAGTTTTAGTCGTCCCACTTCTTCATCAATATCTCTAGGAACGACGTACACTCCATTTTCCATGCTTTTAGCATTAGCCATAAGATATTCAAGGCTTAAGGCCTGGTTAGCAAAACTCATGTCCATCACAGCGGAAGGATGTCCTTCTGCAGCAGCTAAATTTATTAATCTACCCTCACCAAGCAAATACAAAGTTCGCCCGTCTGGCATGGTATATTCGTCTACAAAATCTCTGACATTTTTTTTCGCGACAGCCATATCTTCCAATGCGGGAATATCGATCTCAACATTGAAATGCCCACTATTAGATAATACCGCTCCGTCTGGCATCACCGAAAAGTGTTCTTTACCAAGAGTGTGAAGTCCTCCTGTTACAGTAATAAACACTTCTCCAATTGCGGCAGCCTCAACCCCTGTCATTACTGTGAAACCGTCCATAACAGCTTCAAGAGCTCTTATTGGCTGAACTTCAGTCACAATCACATGAGCTCCAAGTCCTTTGGCCCTAGAAGCCACTCCTCTGCCGCACCAGCCATAACCACTTACTACAACATTTCTACCAGCCCATAACAAGTTTGTTGCTCTGGTAATACCGTCCAAAGTGCTCTGACCAGTTCCATATCTATTATCAAAAAAGTGCTTTGTGTCTGCTTCGTTAACAGCGATTATAGGGTACTTGAGCGCTTTATCAGCCGCCATCGCATTCAAACGTATTACACCAGTGGTAGTTTCTTCAGTTCCCCCAATAACTTCATCGATTAAATCAGGATATTCTTTATGTAAAATACTAACTAAGTCAGCTCCATCATCCAAAGTGATTTGGGGTTTATGGTCTAGTACTGCCTTAATATGAGAATAATAAGTATCATCATCCTCTCCTTTGATAGCAAAGGTTGGAATTCCGTATTCTTTAGTAAGGGCAGCTGCTACATCATCTTGAGTACTTAATGGATTACTAGCACACAGTACCAAATCTGCACCGGCTGCTTTGATTGCTATAGCTAAATTAGCTGTCTCAGTCGTTACATGCAAGCACGCTGATATCCGGATCCCTTCTAATGGTTTTTCTTTTTCAAATCTTTCCTGTATCAATTTGAGTACAGGCATCTCTCTACCCGCCCAATTGATTCTATTGACTCCTTCATCAGTCAAATTTAAGTCTTTCACGTCCCCGTTTTTAGATGTTGCCAATGGTTCCCTCCATAATAATTTACGAGCCTAATTTCTATATCAATAAGTTGTAGGAAGTCCTGCAGATATCCAAGCAGGAGTACCATCTTCAATGTTATATAGCATTTCAGAATCAAATCCTATACTGGCTGCCATTTCACATGCCAAACCACTCCGTACGCCTGCTGCACATATGAAAAATACTTTCTTGTCTGTTGGAATTTCATCCGTCCTATCAAGCAAGTCATCAACAGGAATATGCAGCGCATCAGTAACATGACCTGTCTCCCATTCGTCATCCCGTCTAACATCAATCACAACTGAGTTGTCTGGATCAGCGTGTAGAATATCATGCGCTTCAGGTGAGTCTACTCTGTAGTATGGTTCTCCATTTTCTTTTCTAGGCATATTTTTCTCCTATTTAGTTACTTATCGAAATATTTTGATAACAGCGGCCTTAATTTATTTTTTTGTTCATCGTTTATTTGACCTGGGTCAGTGATAATTGCAAATTTAAGTGCTTCATTACATCCACAATTTTGTAACTTACTTGTCTGTTTAATTACCTTAGCGAGAATATCTTTAGATACATTAACATTATGTTGCAAATTTTGTATAACTATCTCTACCGAAACATCTTGTTCGTCTTCTCTCCAGCAGTCATAATCCGTCACCCATGCCATTGCAGAGTAGCAAATCTCAGCTTCTCGTGCCAATTTAGCTTCGGGCAATGCTGTCATACCAATAATCTGAGCTCCCCAATTCTTATACAGAAATGATTCTGCTCTTGTCGAAAATGCAGGGCCTTCCATTACCACCCAAGTAGCATCTTTCTTGGAATTGATGTCAAATTCTATCGAATTGTCATAAATCAATTCAGACAAAACTGGGCAGAAAGGGTCCGCCATACTTACATGAGCTACAATACCATCTTCAAAGAATGTGGACTTACGCTGCCTCGTACGGTCAATCAATTGATCAGGCACCACCAAACTACGCGGAGGTAATTCTTCCACTAAACTCCCTACCGCACTCACTGATATAATTCTTTTAACTCCTATAGTTTTTAACGCAAATATATTGGCTCTATATGGGACTTGAGTTGGATTTATCTTGTGTCCTTTTCCATGTCTAGGAAGAAAGGCTACGTTGACACCATCCAGATTGCCTACAGTGATACCGTCGCTAGGTGGACCAAAAGGTGTATTTACATCTATAACTTGGACGTCCTGAATTCCTTCCAAATCATACAATCCACTTCCGCCAATGATAGCTGTCTCTATATCCATCATCAACCTACATTATATTAGCGATAGATTGATCATACGGAGGTCTGCATATCGCCTTTTCTGTGATTATTCCTGATATGTATTTTGCCGGAGTGACATCAAACGAAGGATTCAATGCCGAAACACCCTCAGGAGCAATCCTAGTACCAGAATGATGAGTAATTTCAGTCTGATCACGGTATTCGATATCAATTTGTGACCCAGATTCCAAGCTCATATCAATAGTGCTGGTCGGAGCAGCTATATAGAATGGTATCTCATTTTCTTTGGCCAAAACGGCTAAGCTGTATGTCCCGATCTTGTTTGCACTGTCTCCGTTCGCTGCTATTCTATCGGCCCCAGTGATGACGCAACCTATTTTCCCTTGGTTCATTAATGATCCCGCTGCCGAATCCACTACTAATGTTGAGTCAACTCCTAATTTTTTAAATTCCCAAGAGGTGAGTCTTGATCCTTGATAAAACGGCCTCGTTTCGGTATTGAACACTGAAAATGCCAGTCCCGATTCTATGCCGGCACGAATCACGCCAAAAGCGGTACCATACCCAGAAGTAGCAAGTGCACCAGTATTACAATGAGTTAATACACTTGGTACATCAACAAGAACTTCTTTACCTATATTCCCCATCTGTTTATTTATTGCTTCATCTCGTTGATGAATTGCTATAGCTTCTTTAAGAATTATTTCCGGAGCCTGATTAGTGTCTTCGATAGTGTTGCACAGTTCTATCATTTGATTAACAGCCCAAGACAAATTAACAGCAGTTGGTCTCGCAGCAATCATTTTAGATGCTATGTTTTTGAATTCGGCCATAAAATCAGATAACGGATCTATATTTTTTGCTGCTATAGCCATACCGTACCCCGCAGCAACTCCAATTGCAGGAGCTCCTCGGACTCGAAGTGATTGAATAGCTTCAATGACTTCTTCATAATGGGTTAATTCAATCACTTCTTCGACTTCTGGCAATTTAGTCTGGTCCAGAATGTGAAGAGCATCGTTCTCCCAACTGATTGGTATAATTTCTTGCAATCCCTAGCTCCAAAAAAAAAGCTTCTCTTAGACAGAGAGAAGCGGATAAAGTTGTGTCTTCTTTCCTAACTTAAGCGTTTACCAGTGGCCAAGTCCGCAAGTATAAGTTTGTATGTGCGTTGTGCCCCTCGTCCACAGCAACAATTATCTCTGTAATTGTATATTTATGTCAACAAGGTAAAACCACAATTAGACGTTGTTGTTTATGGCCCAAGGTTTCAAAATCGCATACAACGTGCTGCATATTGGAGTAGGCACACCAACTTCTAGTCCCAATTGAACCACCCTACCTGTAAGCCCGTCTAATTCTACGGGCTTACCCTCAATAAAATCTTTTGCTAAAGACGCCTTCCCTGTTGCAGGGAATCTATCCAATGAATTTTCCGCCCACGAAACGGAATCATCAGTTATTGATTTGCCTAGAGCTCTGCCTACTGCCAGTACTTCAGCGGCCCCTTCTAGAATCAATTGCCGAGTATCAGGGTTACTTCGCATTGAACCATAGTCTGAATGGCTCGCTGAGCATACTGACGCCGCTGCTACCAAGTATGCAAACTTTTTCCATAATACTCCTTCCATATTCTCATGAAGCTCTACATCCCATCCCGCATTTTCAAAAATCTGATTAAGCGTTCGGCCTCTTTCTGTTATTCCAATAAATTGTTCTCCAAACGCTGCTATTCCAGGTCCTCCTTGACTAATTATCCCGGGAGCCTTAATTCGGCCTTCAACAAATGCGGAGCCAATCATCACATTGTCATACCCAAATGCTTGTGATAACAAGTGTCCATTATCAATACCGTTCTGAATAGACAAAATAGTTGTATCCGGGCCAACAGAAGGTTTGATCAATTCGATTGCCTCTTGATTCTGATACATTTTCACAGAAAAAATGAGCAATTCTGGGGTATCAGATCCATCTGGCGAGTCAGTTGCTTTACATCCTACGGTGAAATCACCTTTATTGGAGCTTTCTACCGTTAAGCCTGCCTCAACAATAGCTTCCAAATGTTGACCGCGAGCAACAAACGTGACATCATGCCCCGCTCTAGCCAAGAGCCCTCCAAAATATCCACCTATTCCTCCAGTTCCCATTACTAGTATTTTCACAATAAACTCTTTACCATGTAGTCAACTTTAATAAAATTGTAGCCGGATTTCATCAATAGTCAATTTGCGCCTTACGATGAGGATTCACCATGAAAATATGTGTCTGTATCAAATATGTACCCGTTATATCTAGAATCACATTTGACCATGAAACAAAAACCATAAATCGTGATGGGGTTCCATCGGAGCCTAATCCTTTTGATATGTTAGGTTTGAATAGAGCATTGCAAATATTTTCAGAACTAAACTTACCAGTAGACATCACGGCATTATCCATGGGTCCTCCGGATGCATCCAATGGTATCCAGCAAGCTTTGGCGTTGGGAGCTACGAGAGGAGTACTATTAAGCGATCAGTCATTTGCAGGTTCTGACACCTTAGTAACTTCTAGAATATTACATGCTTTCCTAGTAGATGAACAATTTGATTTAATCATAACCGGCCGGAACAGCTCAGACTCAGAAACAGGGCAAGTCGGACCTCAAGTCGCTGAACTACTAAATATTCCCCATATTAGTGACGTCAATCATTTTGAAACAAGCCCTTCAGGACACAAATTAAAAGTCTTCAAGAACTCCACAAACGGAACCGATGTATTTGAGTGCTCCACTCCGTGTTTATTGACTGTAGGAGAGGGTGTTGCAGAAGAAACATGGCCTTCAAAAGAACAAATGGAGTACGCAAAAACATTACCAATAATCACACTTAATGGTCCTGATTTAAAACTGTCAAAAGAATCTGTAGGATCCATGGCATCACCCACTTGGGTGGAAGACATTCGTATTGTGGAAAGCGAACGCCGCGGCATAATCATTGATACAGAAACACAAATAGACGAAGCATGTGATGAAGCTATCATGCATCTTACAGAGGCTCTTGCGGAGATGCCAGACAATCACGAACAATCTTCATTCTCTACCAATCTCCGATTCCCTAACGGTGACCTTAGTATATGGGTTGTCACAGAATCGGAGAGAGATGTCTTGCGCGCGGTAAGTTTCGAGCTTTTAGGTAAGGCGCAACAATTGAGTGCTTCTCTTAAAAGCAATATTACCGCGATTACATTTAGCAACGAGAATGATAATCAGTACTTGGAGTTATCCAAGTTCGGAGCCGATTCCGTCATTAATCTGGACTATGAGTCATTAGGCCCCGTATGGAGTGATGCAACTGCCCGGTTCCTTGCCCAACAAATTGAACAGCACAATCCTTACGCTGTGTTATTCCCTGCGACGCCCAATGGGAGAGATCTAGCATCCAGAATATGCGCTCACCTACAATTGGGATTGACTGGAGACGCTATAGATTTAGAGCTAGACAACACAAATCAACTTGTCCAACTCAAACCAGCTTTGGGTGGCAATATCATCGCGCCTATTTTATCGAAAACTAAACCTTACATGGTCACTCTACGAGAAGGCATGTTAACACCTGTATCACGTGAAACATTCTCTAACCCTGAAGTTATACAAATTAAACCTAATGATATTCCGAGTAGCGCTATAACTGTGATAGAGTCCCGAGAAGACGAAGAGACGGGGGCTATTCAACAGACCAACCCAACATTGTGTTTAGGCATAGGTATGGGAATAGGATCGCAAGATAATGTATCCAAAATCATCGAAATAGCAAATTCCCTTAATGCCTCACTGGCTACGAGTAGAAACGTAGTGCATGAAGGTTGGCTACCTTACAAATTTCAAGTCGGCATTAGTGGAACCACTATTTCACCAAAGATATATATTGCGATTGGACTAAGGGGGGCATTCAACCATACTGTGGGAGTGCAAAAATCAGGGATTATTATTGGTGTCAATACAAACAAACGACATCCTATTTTCAAATCTTGTGATATCGGCTTAGTAGGTGATTGGGAACAGATTGTTCCGGTCTTGGCGACAAAATTGAAACCGATTATCCAGGGTTTAGAAACCAGTCAAAACCACAAAAAACCCTAGCTAAAACGAGTTTAGGAATCTAAGGTGGTTATTCAATACTATGCAAATTTGACACTACTGTTTGAAACCGTCAAAATATCTAGGTCATCATTGTTAAGATTCCTCATAATATAGGAGAATATATGGATTTCGCATATACCCCCCAGCAAGAAACTCTTCGTCAAGAAGTACAAGCCTTCATTAAGGAACACATAACCAACGAAGTTCAAACTGAAATTGAACAGTTTGGATCAAGACAAAATAGAGGTTCACTTACAAGCGATATCTATAAGATGATCAGTGAAAAGGGCTGGGTTGGAATCAGCTGGCCAAAGGAATATGGTGGCCAAGGGGGTAGTAGAATCGATCAATATATCGTAGAAGAAGAATTTTCTCGTGTTGGAATACAGGTCGGAGGTGCTGGCAGCGGAGCCCCTGCTATCCTCGCAGCAGGAACTGAAGAACAAAAGAAGTATTTCTTGCCAGGGATGATTAAAGGGGAAATATCTTTTGCCTTAGGATTTACAGAACCCCAGGGGGGTGCTGATTTAGCTAGTCTACAGTGTCGCGCTGTGCGCGATGGAGATGACTTCGTTATCAACGGGCAAAAAATGTACACTACTGCTGCTCACTACGCTACTCACATATATTTAATGGCTCGAACAGATCCAGACGCACCCAAACATAAAGGTATATCCATATTCTTGATTCCAATGGACACTCCTGGGATAACTGTTCGCCCTTTATGGACAATTCAAAACGAACCAAAGGCTCCTCATAAAACCACATACGGAGACGACCGAACCAACGAAACATTTTTTGAAAATGTCAGAATACCTGCCTCAGCAATGTTAGGGGAAGAAAACCAAGGTTGGTACGTTGGGGCGATGGGACTAAATCTCGATAGAGTGGGTGCCAGTAGATACCTTCTATCAGTACGCAGAGACGAGGATATTATTAATTGGACCAAAGAAAACTCGTTGGGTAATTACGACCTTACTGAGGATCCGTCAGTTACCGACAAGCTAGCCGATTTATGGATAGACGGGCAAGTGTGTAGATTGATGACGCTACGTAGTATGTCGATGGTAGAACGAGGAGACACTTTTACTTATGAAGGATCTGCCGAAAAAATTTGGGCTCCAGAGCACGGAGTACGAACTACCGAGTCAGTATCGCAAATGCTCGGGTTGTACGGGCAATTACTCAACGGTTCCGAAGACAACATTGATGGTGGCGTGTTTGCTCACAACTTAATGGGAGCCTTTCAGTCTGGAATAAATCATGGAAGCGTTCAAGTAATGAAAGACCAAGTGTCTAGAAGAGGATTGGGATTACCTAGAGGATAAAAAATCATTTTACAAAGGGAACATAATGGACGTACTACCTAACGAAGAAGAACAAATGATAAGAAATTCTGCCAGAGAGTTTTTTGAGGCAGAGTGCCCTACATCTCTTGTAAGGGAAATGGAAAAAGACGACCAAGGATATTCTAGAGAGCTGTGGTCTAAGATGTCAGAGGTTGGCTGGCTAAGTTTAGTAATCCCAGAAGCCTATGGAGGTAGTGGATTTGGAATGACTACTCTTGGCATAGTGATGGCAGAAACAGGGCGCGTTTTGGCTCCTGTACCGTTTCACAGCACTATGACAGCAGCATTAGCAATATCAAGTTTTGGAACAGAACAGCAAAAACATGACATTTTGCCACTTGTTGCAGATGGGAACCAAATTCTAACTTGGGCATTCACGGAAGAAGATCCTAGATATCTTCCTGAAACTATTCATACAACTGGAGAAGTCCAAGGAGACCAATTAATCGTCAATGGCACAAAGATGTTTGTAGATAACTTCGAGGCAGCTGACCAAATTCTAATAGTTTGCAGAACTTCTAACGAGACCGACCCACAACACGGTTTGACGGTATTTATTGCTGACGCGAACGATTCTGCTTTCACAAATATTCCACTAACAACTATAGCTAAAGACAAACAGAGCCGGATCGAGATCAATAATCTATCAGTTTCAATTCGAAATATTATTGGTGAAATAGGAGATGGTTGGACAGTGATATCAGAAATGCTAGACAAATCAACTGCACTCCTATGTGCCCAATTAGTAGGAGCAGCAAGAAAAGATTCAGAAATTGCTATCGACTATGCTAAGAACAGGACTGCCTTTGGCAGACCTATCGCAGCTTTCCAATCAGTAAGCCACATGTGTGCAGACATGACAATTTGGGTCGACGGTTGCGAACTACTGACTTTCGAGTCTCTCTGGAAAATGGACCAAGGATTCCCCTACTCGATAGAAGTGTCTCAAGCCAAGTCATTTTGTAATGAAAAATGTCTCAGTACAGCAAGGACTTCTCAAGTGATACATGGCGGCATGGGCTTCATGATGGAATTCGACCTGCACTTATGGTATCGGAGAATTGCGGCATGGACTATGCGATTAGGAACAACTTATGAACATCGTAAAAGAATTGCAAGTGCTTTAATTGCACACGATGGTCCGGTAAGACTGGGAATGAATCTAGAAGCAGCAAAGACGTAATAGGAGTAATAAATGCATACATGTATAGTGTGTAAAACAGAAATTGATTTAGATGCAGCGAGGTCTACAACAGGCCAAACAACTCATGGTGCGGATGAAGTAGATCCTAATGCAGGGACCCGTAGTTTTTACAATGGAGAATGGTACTATTTCTGTGGATTGCAATGCAGAAATAACTTTCTAGCAGCACCCACCAATTACGTAAATTAATAACAGTATTTTGGGAGCGTAACATGAAACACATCGGCTTGGTTATGGAATGTGATTTCCGGAAAGATGCATCGCAAGAAGAGGCTTTTGCTGAAGCGTTTAGTTTAGCTGACACAGCAGAAAAACATGGTATAGATGGAGTATGGCTGGCAGAACGACATTTCGCAGCCCATCGAAGACCTACAGATCCTATGGGAGGAGGAATCCCATCCATTGTCTCAGTCCCTCTAGTAATGGCTGGAGCTATTGCTGCTAGAACAGAGAAAATTAAAATTGCTACCGGTGTTAGCGTGTTACCTTTGTGTCATCCTATACGACTTGCAGAAGAAGCTGCCACGGTAGATCACATAAGTCAAGGAAGGCTAATCTTTGGAATAGGAAGAAGTAGCTTCCCAAAATCATATCAAGGATACGGTGTCCCATATTCTGAAAGTAGAGATATGTTCCAAGAAAACCTGGACATAATATTGAAATCATGGACTGATGAGAGACTTAATCATAAAGGCAAATACTATGAATTCGAAGATGTAGCCGTTATGCCACAACCTTATCAAACACCTCACCCTCCTATAATTATCGCAGCAAACACTCCTGATACTTTCCCTGTTGTAGGCCATCAAGGTTTTCCTTTAGCTACGGGCTTGAGAGGTTCCGACATACCTGCAGCAGCAAAAAGCCTACAACTTTATAAAGACGCTTGGAAAGAAGCTGGGCATTCTGGAACCCCTGAAATTTATATGCGCATACCAGTGTATGTGCATGAGAATCCAACAAAGGCATTGGAAAACCCTAAGGAAGGTGTAATGAATGCATTCAAGAGACAAGCTGAAAATGCGGTTAACGCTGCCAAGAACGCTGGACCAGATGATGCCGATAATCTAGCAAAACGAGCAGAAGCCTTGTCTAGCCTAACTTATGAAGACTTGCTTGAAGGACGACTTGCCTATGGTACCCCAGAACAAGTTATAGAAAAACTCAAGTACGCTGAACAAGAAATGGGGCTTGCCGGAGTGGTAATAGAACCAAATGTTGGAGGGTTACTCACAAAGGACCAAGTTAATGAATCCGTCGCACTGGTTGCGGAAAAGGTATCTCCTAAACTAAAAAATGCTATAATATAATCGCATTGTACAATAAAACTGCTACAGCACCTGAGAATTTATTACAATAGAGAGACACTACCATCCCAATGAAAATCCTATTAACGGGCGCAACTGGATATATTGGATCACACTTATTACCCACGTTAGTATCTGCAGGACACGAAGTAATTTGTTGCGTTAGAGATAAAAGTAAATTCAATCCCTCAGTTTCTATAATCGATCATGTTACGACCATACAAGTTGATTTTCTTGACCCCCAAAGTCTCAATCAAATCCCTACTGACATAGATGTAGCATACTATTTGATGCATTCCATGTCTGGATCATCCAATTATGCAAACCTTGAGTTGGAATGTGCGAATAATTTCCAGCATGCGATTTCCAAGACCCAGGTAGACCATGTTATATACCTAGGCGGAATATTAAACGAAAACAACTTATCTAAGCACCTTGCCTCTCGAAAAGCAGTGGAATCGACTTTATCAAGCGGGACTTACAATTTCACATCCATAAGATCTGGAATAGTTGTGGGTTCAGGAAGCGGATCCTTTGAAATTATCCGAGACTTAGTAGAGAAATTACCAGTAATGATCACTCCCAAATGGCTAAAAACCAAATGTCAGCCAATATCAATTTTTGATGCAATCCAGTTTTTACATCTGACCATGAAAAACACCTTAACCTACAACAAAGTATTTGACATAGGAGGCCCAGACATCCTGACGTATAAGGAAATGTTGTTGGCCTACGCTAGATTCCGTAAATTACGACGGCTAATTATCAGTGTCCCTGTGCTAACCCCACGTCTATCTTCATATTGGTTATATCTAGTAACCGCCACTTCGTATAGATTGGCTCATGCATTAGTAAGTAGTATGAAAATTGATATAACTTGCCGTGATAACTCATTACAAAAATTATTAGGTATCCAACCAATGAATTATGTTTCTGCATTATCTATAGCAATGCCTGAACTAGAGCATTCTTACATTGCTACTACAAAAGCTAGACGGTATAAGTCCCAAGATCAAATTGATATACCATCAGATTGGATATACACACCGACCTTCGGATGTGTTCAAGATAGAAAAACCTCACCAATTCGAGACATAGCAACCACTTTAGATAGAATATGGTCTATAGGAGGAGATACCGGTTGGTACTACGCAAATTGGTTATGGAAACTTCGAGCCTTGCTAGACAAAATGATAGGAGGAATAGGTTTCGGTATCGGTAGAAGCGATCCTTCAGAAATAAATGTCGGAGACAAGATCGATTTTTGGAAAGTATGCTTTGTAAGCAAAAAGGACCGTCGTTTAATTTTGTTTGCGGAAATGAAGGTACCTGGACAAGCGTGGCTTGAATTCCAGATTCGAGATAATACATTATTACAAACAGCCACATTTAGGCCTCGAGGAATCTTAGGTAGAATATACTGGTACATATTGTTACCATTTCATGCGTTCATTTTTAGGGGTTTGATAAAGGAACTATCAAAATAATTGAAGGTCGCCTATGTCTTTTTATCAATTAAATTATCAACAGTTAATCAAAGCTGACATGAATACAGTATGGGAGTTTATAGCTAATCCCCGCAACTTGAAAATCATAACACCCGAGTACATGGGGTTTGACATCACATCACCTGACATTCCAGAAGTAATGTATGAAGGCATGATTATTTCATACAAAGTTAGTCCCTTCTTCAAGATCAAAAACGACTGGGTTACAGAAATTACTCACATCCGTGAAAACGAGTTTTTTGTAGACGAACAACGACTTGGACCGTATTCTTTTTGGCATCATCAGCATTTCTTTACAGAAACTCCTGACGGAATCGACATGAGAGACCTTGTTACCTATTCTCCGCCTTTTGGGATGCTCGGAGATATATGTAACAGCCTATTCATAAGAAAAAAACTGGAAGAAATATTTAACTATCGTAAAGAAGCAATCGCTAAATTGCTATCTTAATTAACCCCTAATTTTTCAGCCAATTCAGCATCGGATGGTTCTACCAACATTGAACCATCTTCAAACAGGATAGTCGGAACAATTCGTTTACCGTCATTTAAGCTTTTTACGTAATTTTCAAAGTCGACGCTAGTGTCAGTATCGAACCAGTCAAATTCAATATTGTGTTTTTCAAAGAAGGCTTTTGCCCGTTTGCAATCCCCGCACCAAGTTGTGCCGTACATCTTAATTTCCATTATTTCATCTCCTGATTCATATTCAATTGAGGCTGCCGAGCCGCTACTGTCAATACAGCACAACCCACATAAATCATTCCAATCGTAAGATAAACCACGGTATAAGAACCAGTCAAATTATGCAAGAACAACCCAAAAGTAGTCCCAAACCCCAATGCAGTGATTTGCATCGGGCCAATAGCACCGCTGAGACTACCATACGAATCACGACCAAAATATTGTGCTAATACAGCCTGTATAGTCATTTCTTGAACCGCTCCTGAAAAAATCCCCCACAGAATTGCAAAAATCCAAACCTGATATATATTGCTGACATTTATAAGAAGTATCATTAATCCTGCCCCGACCAACAGGATAAATATCAAAACCAGACGCGGACTTATCCTGTCAGAAACAATTCCCCACAACACAGTTGCAAGTGCTAGCAAAGTCCCCACACTGAAAATGGTAGCAGATTGAAATTTAGATAAACCAACAATGTCCACATAATATGGAACAAGAGTAAACTGAACGCTAGAAGATGCTAAAGTTACAAATGAAGCAACCATAGCCAATATCCAAAATGCTTGTGTCTTAATAGCATCTTTGAAATTCCAACTGAATTCTCTAGTAGGATGAACGGTATCTGGATTTAATGAGTCAAGGTCAAGGTCTCCATCTGGGTTTAATCCTATATCTTCAGGCCGACGCCTCATTATTAAAAATAGCGGTAAACTCAGTAAAATTGAAAACCACCCTAATATGTTAAAAGCAGCCCGCCATCCATAGATTTGTGTGATAAATGCTATCAATTGGACATTAATAGCGCCTGCGACTGGACGAGACATCATAGCTATTGATAAAGCCACTCCTCTCTTTCGTCTAAAAAAATTGACAGCGATAGTGCCAGGGACAATACTTATCAAGATTGGAGAGCTTAGTGCCCTCGCAATAATATATCCAACCGAAAAGGTCCAAAATCCAGGAAAACCATAAATCGTGAAATAACATAAACCAACGATTAATAAACACAACGGCATCATTTGCCTAGGTCCGTATTTATCTGCCAATTTCCCAATAAATGGACTGATGAATCCCGATATCCAAGTCCCCAAAGCAATCACAATAGAAAAATTAGCACGGTCCCATCCGGTATCGTCCAAAATATAAATTTGTATGCCTCCAAGCACGACTTGCGCAACAGATGTTGCAGCGAACGTAGAAAAGAAAGAGGCGATTAATATGAGCCACCCATAAAAGAAGGGTACTCTAGGGTACCAATTGTAAATGTTTTTGAGCATTAAACCCTTTAAAAATGAAACAATGGGAGATCTTTCGATCTCCCATTGTAAACGAGTGTATTTAGTTAAATGGTTATGCGTTAGCCCTGAACCGATTGATGCCTACAAGCACAGTCGCTACAACATAGCCAACATAAGCTATTCCTAGAATTTGAGAGTCATATGCAGCGATGCAAATCACTGCTCCTATTATTCCTACCAAAATAAATAGCCATGCGATAATTTGGTTAAAGTTTTTCTGCAGTAAGATTCCTATTCCAACTATAGCAAATCCAACAAATTGAATCAGAGTACCAGCAAGCCCTACAGCTTGACCTCCGGTATAGAAGTTGTCAGAAAGTACAACATCCGCAATACTTCCAGAAGCATAATACAATCCAATTTCAGCAATGATGACTGGTAGAGACGCAAGGATCATCAATCCCCCTATATTGGCATAATCTCCACCATCTCCATCCAGCATCGTTCTAGAGAGATTAAATAGACCTATACTCCATAAACTCAGTGCAACTAATACAACCAAGCACAGAGGCTGAAGTATATCTGCATTTTCTCTAATCCCAGATGCACTTGGCCCGTCTGGATCTAGCATGCTCCATATAATCCAACTTATAATCACCACTATGGGCGCAATAATTAATGTAAGTCCAGTAACATTTCGTGTGTTCATAAACACCTCCACGTAAAAATAAATATATATAAAACCTAAGGATTACGCAGAGATTATACTAGTATTCCGAAAAAGAATCCTGATATTCCATATCGTAATACTGTAAGTTTAGGCCATTATGACTCTAAAACTACTACATCAGGAGCTGATTTCACGCCTGCGGATTTCATTCTTTCTGCTTGAGCATCAGATTCGGAGAATGCCTGAAATGCTTCTATAGAAGGTGCATCTCCAATAATAAATACTGTATTTGTCGTCCCAACTTGCTTATGTGCATTTGCCGTTATTCCAGCTTCTGTCCGAAAGGGTTCGAAACTATCAAATTTTTCTTTGAAACGACCCCAGTCTTCTACTTCGAATGAAACTATTACTTTAACGTCCATTGATTACTCCCTTTACATGAATACTATGTCCAGTAATTGTAGTCTTTTTTTATCAAGTTACGGTATCATAAGTCATCGTGTTCTTGGTACTTTCCATGAATCATCTAGGGATAACATACCTACTCAAACAAAAAAAGTGTAAATTTGATAGAATGCACCAGTTAGAACACAGTAATCATTAAGCAGTTATCATTTTTATGGAATCGTCAAACAACACTTTAAAACCTAAGAATCCTCTAGGATTCAAAATCGGCATCCACTACGCTTGGATAATCATTGCTATTGCAGCATTGATCCATATGGCAGGAGGATCGATTCGTCAAGCTTTCGGGGTTTTAATAACTCCATTAGAAGAAACGATGGGGTGGAGTCCAGCAGCCATTGCTCTCGGATACTCGATCGCTAGTCTGACTGGAGCCTTTTTAGCACCATTCACAGGAATGGCTACTGACAGATTTGGTGCTAGAAGAGTCATAATGGTAGGAGCATTGTTTTTCTTTATAGGCGCAATTCTTACTGGGCTGGTCTCAGAAGTTTGGCACATCTGGATCTCATTCGGATTGTGTTTGGGAATAGCTCAAGCGTGTTTTAATGTGCCTATACTCACTGCAGCAAGCCTTTGGTTCCAAAAAAGATTAGGGTTCGGCGTGGGGTTGCTTCAAGCATCACACGGGATAGGACCTTCTCTTGCTTCATTAGGTGTTGGAACACTTTTAACAGCATTTGCATGGAAAACCACCTTCTGGTCAATAGCATTCGTCGGTGGAGCAATTCTTTTAGTATTGCTATTCCTCTTCAGAAGTCATCCGAATGACATCAACCTTAGGCCTTATGGTGCTTCTGAAGATGAACCAATACGAGAAAAACAAGATCCGATTATCGCGGCCCTCAGGTCAAAAACATACAGAAAATGTATGCAAGGAACTACCGCTTTTTGGAAGCTTGTGGCAGTACATCATCTTGGTTGCGTAGGCCATGCAATAGTTATAATCTATACCGTTCCGATCGCTGTTAGCGCAGGCATAGATTATTCTACCGCTTTTAAAATATTAGCCACCCTTATGGTTGTTAGCGTATTCACAAGATTCATTACCCCTGTAATATCAGATTTTGTAGGGTCAAAATGGACCATGGCAATCATGTTTATGTTGCAAGGATTCCCTGTGCTACTTTTACTATGGACACACGAAGTATGGCATTTTTATGCATGGGCTGTGATCTTCGGTATTGGTTATGGCGGAGAAGGATCTGGATTCCCAATAATAAACCGGCAATATTTCGGCAGAGGACCTATGGGCCGGTCGTTTGGATGGCAACAGTTTGGAGCAGGATCTGGTATGGCATTTGGAGCATGGGTTGGTGGAGCCCTTTATTTCGTATTCGGATCTTATAATCCAGCTATAATTCTATCAACACTAGCAAGTGTTGGAGGAGCGTTAGTACTTATATCTATGGCCCCTACTAATAAGTTACTGATAGGAAACTGGGAAGATTCACTGCCTCCTGAAGCGAAGTCCTTTCAAAACACTGTCGCGTCTTCAGCTGATTAAATAAACTCTATTTCTTGAGTTTATAAGGGTTAGGACTTGGAGGGCAACCGGGAGGACAAACCGCATTGATGTCTCTAGTAGAACCCGGGACTGTAAACTGAGCTTCGCCATCAGCAAAGGCTAGGCTCCAGCCCCAGTTGTTAACATCCACAATAGATATATCAAATTTATCGACATTTCCCGTAAATTTATCTTTATGGTCCAGTCTAAAATTTTGTCCTTTTCGTAATTCAAATACCTTACTTTCTCTCATTTGACCATTATCTTCCATAGAAAAAGTTAACCTCATCGGACCACCCATTCCTGCGAACAGTAGCTGCCAATCTCCTTCAATTTCTATATCTCTTAAAACAGTATTTCCCCATCCGAATTGACTATAGAGTATTTTGTCAGGTTCAAATCCTAAATCTTGTGGTTTGACCATAGCGCGGTGATCCAAATCCTGATCCTTTATTCCATCATGAATCAAAACACCCACGTCATTATCAGAAAAGGGATTTTCAGCGCCACTTATCATCCAGCCCATGCCATCTGGCAGACCTCTAGCTCGGTTCCAATCATAACCAAAACTTTTACTCTCCCATCCTTCCGAAGGATTCCTATACAGATTGCCAAATTGGCGGACCACATCTTCAGAGAAAATAGATGGACTAAAAACAGTTGAAGGTTGCTTCATCAAAGAAAAAGCAATATGAGAAGATGCTTCTTTATTTCCAACCATTTCTTCTAAAGCAGGAACATACATATACCCTAATATGTCTCCTTTCTTAACAAATTGACCATTCTCAACTTTAATAAATTGCCTATAAAAATCCTTCGGCTTACCTACCAGATCAGGGATCATATACGGCTCCATCTGATATAAGAATTCCACATTGCTTCCATCATCAGTTGCAATACGAAGAGTAAAAACGTAAGCGACATGCCACCACGGTGGATCTGAGTTCGAATGATCTACAACGTTGTAAAAGCTTAATTTGGGTAAATTCACATATCCGTCAGCTACTGCATAAATTGGCGGATAATCTTCTGGTTGGGTAGCGTTCACCCAACGACTATCGGTATTAGAAAAATAAACTTGAGCATCATTATGAGGTCTAGGTGAATTCGCTCCAACTAACGGATGACCAGCTATGATATCTTCGAAATCAACTAAGAATCGATCGCTTTTATTTGTAGCAAAAAAATCCAAGGCTGGCACACTAAAACCAGCAGATTGTTCTTGTATCAATTCAAAGGTATCTTTAGTGTCAGATTTAGGAACCATATCCCTTAGTGCCCCGATATCCATTACACTTTGCAGGCCTGATACTACCGAGAATAGCTCATTAGGATTTTCATTAATTTTTTTGAAATCGAAAGAGGTTCCCATATTTTTGTTAAGCTGATTGATGAAATATTGTTTTTCAGAATCGCCCATTTGTCCCCAGTGCGACCTAAAATCATCAACTTTATTACTATTATTATTCCCATTATTGTCTAAGACCGAACTCATCTCTGTGTTATTTTTATTAGAGCTCACATTTTGATTCGATTGAATGGAATCTACCGCCATTACATTAGAATTAATATCGGATTTTGGTGGTTCAGACGCACTGCATGCGACGATTATTAGGGCAACAAGATAAGGGACAATGTTTTTCATACTTTGAATATACCTACACTATTTGTATATAACCATACAGGATTTTATTTATATATGTAGTATAAATTCTCTTAGGTTTGCTGTGTATTTAATCCCTTAACTCAGCTCTAG
>MDTE01140180.1_pt1 | contig 38047 bp, 25 predicted proteins | sample 811231 | NCBI WGS metagenome assembly MDTE01 (sample SAMN05326651, study PRJNA326480) | marine metagenome | isolation source: seawater | place: Indian Ocean: Red Sea | collected 2010 | reverse complement strand
TCCACCTCAACTATCCAGCCAGAATCTCCGGGACGTCGACCCATCTCGCGCGCGGCCGTCGCCGTCACTCGACGACGCGTCTCGCATCCGACGCGCGAGATGGGTCGTCGAAGAAATGAGTTCCCCGTCGACATCGACATCGAGCGGGAGTTCTACGACGATCCCGCCTTTCACGCCGCGGCGCCGGTACGTGCGCGACGAATCGATTCACGATCGAAGAGACGTGACCCAACGCGTAAGATTGACTGGCGATGGCGTGCGCGTAGGATGCGTATCTGTGCCCGCTTACCCTGAGGGTGATGCGAAACCCGGTTGTGGTGACCAAGACGGGGCGGACGTACGAGAAGGTGGCGATCGAGGCGTGGATCACGCTCAACCACTCTGAACCATACGACGGACGCGTGCAACTAACCAATTTCCACGACGAGTGTTCGAGCAACACGGCGTTGTATGCGCTGATCGATCACTTCGTGCGCTCGGTTCGAACGATGGAACCAGGCGCACTTCTCGACGGCACTGTGACGCAACGGATGAAACGCGCGGCGGCAAAGACGACGGTCGTCGTCGTCGAGCGCAACGTGCACGTCTTCAAAAAGCAACCGTCGCTTCCAACCAACACGAATGTCGCTCTGAAGACTTTAGAGAAAGGTCTGATTCCGGACGTCCCGAGACAGAACGTACAATCCGATGCCTTTGTGTTCCCGAGGCAGCGAAGGAAGCTCGTCGATCCGCACCTCGAAGTCGTGAGCGTAGACTACCCTGGAGGCGTCATGCCCGGAAAGGAGGAACCAGAACCAGAAGGGAAATGGTTCCGCTTTAAGAGCGAGCAGCTGTCTGAGATTTGTGGAGTCTCGGATTGGGGCGACGGAAACTTGGATGGTTGGAAGACTGGCATCATCAAAAGCGGCGAAGGTGCTTCGTTCAGTGTTGCCGACCGCGATCGAGGCGTTGTCGTTTTCCAACACGAGAGTGGTTTGGGCGTCGGATGCTCGAATCCGTGCGACTACGCGCGCGCGGGTGAATGGAACGTGGGCGACCGCCTCAAGTTGTTGGCGTACTCGAATGAAAATCAGCCGCCGCCGTACACATTCGCAATGTCGATTGAGGAATACGTTTGTCAAACCGAGACGGGATGGAATCTTCCGGGGCACTTGATCCGTTTCGGGCAATGCGGTCTCGTCGGTGGTTGGTGGAAAGAGATGGAAATCGAGTTTAAAATTGAAGAGGCATCCGTGGGGACGAGAATTTACGGCGTGCACACGGATGCGTCGTTCGAATCTCTACCGTTTACGGCGAAAGCGTTGCGTTCAGACGGCGAGTGGCACGACATAAAACTCAGTTCGAAAAGCGCGCCCTGGGGACGCGCGTTTGCGTCCATCATGGACGACGTATCCGCGGTGAGAGTGCTCTGGGAGTCGACTGATTTACACAAGCTCGCGAACTCGACGTACCGCTCGGGCGGCGGCATACACGCCAGCCTTCTAGGCACGTCGACGGCGTTCAACGTTCTGGACGTGCGACATAGCGGACATCCAGCGGATGGGTCCATATTTCGATTCGACAAAGACGCCATTCGCGCGGCGATGTGTGGTGGCGCGGATTGGCAGGGTCGTTACGAAGTGCTCAATTTACGCAGCGGTAAAAAGGGTGAAGTGATGCTCCTAGACAAGGCTGATGCGAAGGTGTTGGCGGCGTACTCGACGACGATGGTGAAGGAATCGACGCCGGCGGCCGAACTCGAACCCGTCCCGATTGTGGCCGTGGCGCCACCGTCCGTCGTCGTCGTCGACGCGCCCGAGGCAAACAGAGCGCCGGCTCAACCGCAGCGCGCGAAGGGCTTGTTTTCGTGCTGTTTCCCGGCCCCAGAGCCGCCGGTGGCGCCGAGCGCGTACGTCGACGACCCGTCGGCGACGACAATGGTCGTTTACAAAGACGTGTACATCGATGAAGCATCGCCGCCCGAGGAACCGCCGCAGCAAGTTCCTTCACAAGCGTCCGCGGCGGTCGATGTCTTGGGCTTTGGATACTGGGTCGACGATGCAAAGGCACCCGCTCTGGCGGCGGGTGATTGGCAAATCGGAGACATCATCATGATCGGGAGAGCCGACTTGGACGTAGATAATTTGGCTCCGTCGGTCCTCGAAGGCGGCGACGCTGGCGTCGCCGCGCTCGAGCGAGCCAAGTCCATCGACGCCGCGGGCGATTGGGCAAACATTCGGTTCATCTTGAGCGAAGACGTCGCGAAAATACCCCTTTCGAACATTTAATGGAGCGCATTTTGATTGCATGTACTGTACGGATTACAAATTAATCGAATCGAATCGAATCGACGTATCGACTAGCCGGCGAAAGCGTCTGGCTTTTTCGCCAACATCGCCTTGATGTCCGAGAAGTGTTCATCCTGAAGTCGCGACAACTTCCCCACCGCCGCTCCTTGTGCGGCGACGTGCGCCTTGAGCGCTTGTCCGAGGACGGCCGCCATCTCGGTGTGAAACCAAATCAGTTCGTGTTCCATGTTTGCGCAGCATCGTTCGTAACGTTCGTGCGTTTGAGTGCGTTCGATTCGTAAATCGCTCGCCGCGAGCTCAATCTTCTGCTTCTCTTCGCGTTTGGGACCCGGCTCGGGGACACCCATCGTCGATAGTTTACTTTCGATTCGCTCAATGCTCGCGGTCACGCGGTTGTAATGATCCACGACTCGTTTTCGAGCCGCGAACGCCGCGACCAACGCTCCGCACAGCGCGTTCACTTCTTCGAGAGAATCGAGAAATTCCGAGCGCATGACGTCGCTCGCCTCTCGCTGCGTCGGTATCAGAGCCGCGTAGAGGTCGCTCAGGCGCTTCCACCAGACGCCTTTCGCGCTCGTGAACACCTTGAGCGCCTTGTCCTCTTGCGTGGCGAGCAATTCTAAACACGCGACAAAGTCTTCGTACACCTTCACAGTGTGACCGCCGTGCTTTTGCAAAGCACCCGCCGCGGCGATGAGCTTTTCCAGCCTTAATTTGAGTTTGTTGATGTAATCGACCGTATCGATGTACTGTTGCGCTTCGCGAAGTGTATCTACCGACATGGACGACGTCAACGAAGAGACGTCTGCGGCGCTGAGCGTGCTAAACCAAGACGTCACCGAAGACACGCCTTCGCTCAGCACCCCGCGCTCATACCACGCGACGCGTTGCGTCCAGGACTTGGAATCTTGAGTGAGGAAGGCGTGCAAGTCTTGCGACTTTCTCATCAGCGGGTGCGCCGCGACGCGCGCCATGAATACGGCCAATCCGCTCCGTCTCTTTTCTATTCCGCGAGACGACGGGTCGTCCATGTGTAGAATGGTCTTTGATGGTAAAAGTGGGATGATAACACCATCGCAATTTGCTCCGAGTTGTTTACTTAACCATTCAAAGTCGGTGTATCTCCGCGTGACGCAGCCGCTGGCGCCCGTCCCTCCGTACAATTCTGAGTCCGACCAAAACGTCAGCTTGTACTCGATGTGTTTATTCAATCCGTCGCCGACGCGGTGCGGGTCGCCGACTTCGATGATGATTTCGTCGCAACTCTGATCTTTGCTTCCCGCGAGATCCTCGTACCCGCCCGGCACGCGCAAGACTTCGACCGAAGGTGCGCTCGGACGTGGGCCCGGCGTCAAGAAGGCGCTGCTTTGATTATCCGACGTCGTCGACGCGCGAAGGGTCTCCTCGGCGATGGCCGTCGTGGACTCGTCCGTCGTCATCGTCGGTACCGTTCTCGTCGCTGCGTGCGAGACAACGGCGCGCTCGACCGCCGCGCAGGACTCTGTGGCGCTCGATCGTGTTACGGTCGATCTCTCTCTCTCGCCGAGGCGAACCAGCCAGTCGCGCGCCGACGCGCGCGAGACAGAGGTCGAGCGGTGCGACGCGGCGTGACGACTCGTGGTGGGACAGAAGCGGTGCGCTTGCGCATAACATTACATTACATGGAGATTACGTACGTACAACAGAAGAAAAACCGAACACAACGGCGCGAATTTGAGTCATCGTCGCGCTCCCAAGCGAAGAAATAAGCCGCGCCCGACTGTTTCTTGCGGACGCACCCGAGCGGGCGGATCGGCGTATGGCCCTGGCCGATTCGCGAGCCAAAGAAAAGCGCCCACGCCTCCCCACCAAACGGCGCTCTGCGCGGGACCCGCGACGAACCACGCGATTCGCGCGTCGCGAAACAACTCGCCCACGACGGAATAGATGCTGTGCGCCACGGTGAGCGTCGTCACCGTGATGGTTCCCAGCGTGAAAGTCATGAGAAATACTAAGATTGCCGCTTGTCGCGGATGCGCGCGATGCAACGCCTGCAGATACTGGTGGGTGAGCGCGCCGGCGGACGTCGCGTTCGCGCTTCGCCTCGCCACGTGCGTTCCATCCTTCGTCACCCGCGTCGCCTCTTCCGGCGGATCGAGCACGCCGTACCCGTTCGCCAATCCCCATTCATCCACGCTCTGTCGCAACGACCAGTTGGGGACGATATCTGTGCACCACAACTCCACATTCGACGTGGGATCGGTCGGCGGAAATTTCGCATTCAACCACCTGAGAATCGCCGCGCGTTCGTACGTGTACCCCGTCTGCACCAACACCACGGGATCGGTGAACAGCTCCTGCGTGATGACGCACTTCAGGTGTTCGGGAGGTTCCTCTCTCGGTCCCGCGATCGTCTTTTTCACCGCCGCTATGAACGTCCCGACGAACGCAAACTGCCCGAGCCCGAGCCCGGTCGCCATGACGACGTCGCGATCAGCTCCCTCGCCGCGCGCCGCTCTTCACCTCCGAGTCGCCACCTCGCGTTCGACGCGCGAACGCGGTGACTCGGCGCGGGTCTGACGATCGCGCGCGCCGTCCGCGCCCTCGACGTCGCGCCGCGCGGACGACTGCGGCGGCGCGGCGCGGCGACGCGCGTGTGTCGTCTCGCGCGCACCCACGATGGGACACTCCTCGAGGGTCACGAACCGTCAATCGATGCCTCGAGGTCGACGTGCGATCACCACCGACGGCTCGACCCACTGCGGCCGCCGTCCGGCCGGCTGGATGGCTGGGCAAAAAACTCGACGCGGACGCGCGCCAGAGACACGACGGGCGTCGTTCGCGCGCGCACGCTCGAGAAAGCGCGCGAGAAAATTTCTGTGACCGGATCGTCGGTGGAGCGAGGACGCGCGCGCCACGGCGAGGGCGCCAGAGCTCGGATCGTCGATAGATTTCACACGCCCTCGCGCGCGCGCGGTGCGCGACGAAGTTTCTGAAACATGCGAGCGCAGGAGACGCGCGACGTCGCGGCGTGCGCGGCGACGAGCGGCGATGATGCAGACGGAATAGTGTCGTCCACCACCGGTACGGGAAGAGCCGCGAACGACCATGGAGTCGGCGAAAACCCAATCGATACGATGCTCGATGAGGGTGAGGGAGAGTGGGAGACGGTGGCTAAGAAGAAGACGGGGGCGACGACGAGCAAGACGGGCGCCGACCAAAGCGGGTCAAGCGATGACGGTAAGAAACGGCGAAACGGTACGAACGGTGCGCGAAACGGCCAAAAGTCCAAGGGTGGCGGCACCGGCGGTAAGAGCGGTGACAAAGCGATAGCGACGTCGAGCGGCGAGGGCGAACCGCGAGAGCAGCAGCAACAACAGCAACAGCAACGGCAGCAACCGAGCGTGCGCTCGGAACCATCAGGCTGGGCGGCTATCGTCACCGGTACACTCTCTCCGAGCGAAGTTTCCGCGGTGGCCCGGGAAACGGCGGCGGTCGCGGACGTCGATTCGAACGTTTCGAACGACTCGAACGACGGCGCTCGCGCGCGTCAGGGTGAAGACTGCGACGTGACATCTAGTGAAGGAAAAGCAAACGATGATCGCGCCGGCTCGGTCGAATCTGAAGAGCCATCCTCCCCCGGAGAATCACGGGAGACGCGGTTGATCGATCGAGCCCGCGAGAACAGCCAGGTCGTCGGCGCCGGTGCCAAGGCGTTGAGAGGTTGGGCGTCCATTCTAGGAGGTTCCACCGCGAGCCCCACCGCCAGCGACGACGCGACTGAGAAAACATCCTTCTCGGCCGAGGAAAATCACGTGGATGAATCTTCTCAAGAGCAAGAGACGCCTCCGGCGCCATCGGCCCCAGCTTGGAGCGGGTGGGCTGTGAAATCGCCTCTGCCGAAGGTCGACCTCAAGGCTACGATGGAAGCAGACGCCGCGGCAGCCGCGGCGGCTCCCGCGCCAGTCACGACGGCGTCCACGAAGAAGGAAGCGAATCGGTCGGATGAGAAGCAAGGTAGGCAGCACTCTCGCAAGAAGGATGGGAAAAAGGACAACAAGTCAAAGCAACGTCAGGAACCTTACCGCAAAGACCGAGAGAAACCGTCGAGAAGCGCGGTGAACGTCTCGAAGGCTTCGTTTTCTCAGCCGATCGATGTATCGAGTGATCGCCCGAAAGCTCCTTTGAGTGAAGAACTCGAAAGTGTGTTAGCGGCAAAACTCGGTCGCGAACTTTTAGAGTGCGCACACGTGCAATTTTTCACCCCCACGGCGCACTTGCTGAAGAAGGAAAGACGCGCCGTGGACGTGGTGATTCGCGCAATGAACGCAATCGTTCAAACATTGTTCCCCTCCACCGGAGTGGACGTCTTTGGATCATATCCGACGCGCGCGTGGGTGCCGGGATCGAGTAACCTCGATTTATCACTCAATTTGCCCGAGGCGGTGAGCTCAAATCCCGAGCGACGATTGGAAGCGCTGAATACGCTTGCGATGGCTCTGCGCACGAACCCATGGGTGATGGACGTGAACGTCGTCCCGAGCGCGCATAGGCCACTCATACGGATGTCGACACACACCGCTTTTTTCCAGCCGATGCCGCAGCAAATGACTGGCAAAGCCGTCGCTACACTCGCGACGGCCATCGCTGCGGTGGTGCCTCCGAGCGCGAACGCGACCGAGTCGAGCGGAACGCCACCGCTGCCGCCGGGACCGAGGCCCGGTGCGTCGCCGTACGGTATTCCGGGTCTCGGACAAAACGGTATCGGCCTTCCGCTTGAGGTTCACATTTCTTTGAAGGATGCGAAACACAAAGGAATGTCGGCGATGCGTTTCGTCCAAAAGGCTGAGGAACAGAACGGCGCGTTGGCGCCCATCGTTTGCGTGCAAAAGGCTGTGTTGGCGAGCAAGGGTTTGCGTGGTGTCTACAAAGGTGGTCTTGGATCGTACGCGCTGACACTGATGGCCCTTACCTCCATCCAAAGGTCCGGTTGGTTGGATAAGCAATCCGTCGACGGATCGGATGGCGACGGTTCCGTGTCGGCGAGCGTCACGGTGGCGAAGGATGAAGGCAAGAAGAGCGTGGAACTCGATGAAGCGGACGCCCGCGACGCCATGATTCTGGGTCGAGCCATGATCCAATTCCTTAAGCTGTATGCCTACGAGGCGGATCTCACCAAGGATATCATCGTGTCCGCGAAGGACGAGGCGGAATGGGGCATTCTCGCCGAGTCTCCAAATGCGCTTGGCTCGGGACTTCGGGTGCAGGATCCCCTCGACGCGTCGAACAACGCCGGCGCTGGATGTTTTGGCATCGCTGGCGTTCAAGCGTTATTCAGAGAGCAACTTGAAGCGCTGCAAAGAGCCGCGGAATCCAACTTTCAGAGCGAAGTGCCGCTCCTCATGCAACTCGTCATGCTCGGCGGACCGTCTCAAAAGGTTTTCATCGTCTAGAAACGAAATGAACCACGGCGAACGCGCGCGCGCTTAGACATGATATTGTTAATTTGAGCAGATGTGATTGTTTTTCTACACTACAGTACGCACAGCCTAAAACATCTCGCAGTCTATCTCATCCTCAGCCACACGCTTGATCGCAGCGCGGGCTCGGCGGCTAGTCTCCCGAGCTTTGTCACCGTGCACGTCGAACTTCCCGGCTTTTCTACGCCTCGACTCACCATGCACAGATGTGCGGCGCGAGCGGCGACCATCACACCGATGCCCCCGGTGAGCGCACTGATCTCTTCCGCCACATCGCGCGTCAGACGCTCTTGCACCTGCAGACGACGAGAGTGACGGCTCACCAGAGCCTGCAGCGTATCGCGGCTCAACGCTCCCGCCGTCGGATTCGCGATGTAGGCGACGCTCACCGTTCCGTGGAACGGTAAGAGATGATGTTCGCACACCGTGGACATGCGCAAGTTTCGCACGACTACCACGCCGTCGTCGCCCCTCGCGTCGTCATCGGCGTCGACGCGACGGGACAAGTCTTGTGCCGCCGACTCTTCAATCGGGTCAAAAGGCACGTCTGATCCCGATCTCATGGCTGAGAGAAGACGCGAAAACTGTCGCGCGGTGTCTTCGGCCGACGATTTGCCGTTCGTCGCGTCTCGCACCGACTTTTCGACGTCCAGCTCGCGAAATAAATTCATCACAGACTCGCGCACGGATTCGTCGACGCTCTCGCTCTGCGCCGCATCCGTCGCCGCCGCGTCGACGAACGTCTCCGCCGGCCCTCGCGAACTGGCGTTCTCGTCGTTGTCGCACGGTAAGCAGCGCACATCATCACCCCATAATCCCCGAGAAAGCTCCGATGGGCCACCACCGTGCTCTACTAAAGCGCTAAATTCTTCCCACCACACCGAGTTTGGCGAGGCGAAGCATCCCGTCGACGCTCTCCCCGCGGTTTCGCGCGTCCCGAAAGGGCCGAGATGAACGCCCGTAAACATCACCCCCACGCCGAGCGGTGATGCGACGTCGTGCAGCGCGTGCGCGACCGCGTGCGCCAACCCATCCGGGGTCTGCAATCGTCTCGCGTAGACTTCTGCCACTCTCGCGAGTTTACTCAAGCCCACAATCACCCCTCCGTGAGGAACGTACCCCACGTGAATAACGCCGTAAAACGGCATGAAAGTCTCGGCGCACGTGCTAAACACCGGTATGTCTCGCACGAGCACCATATCGTGCGTTCCACTCTCCACCTCTTCGGTTCGCAGAGCCCTGACGAGTCCGTCTTCGTGAAAGAGCGCCGTGCCCAGCGCCGCCGTGGCGCTCGTCCCGTACCCTCGCATCGCGAACGTCAACGCCTTGGCCACGCGCGCGGGGGTGTCGAGTAGTCCCTCTCTCGTCACGTCTTCTCCCATCGCGCGCAATATCTCTCGCACGCACCGCTCCAACCGCGCCCCGACCACCGTCGTCTCGTCATCGCCATCGCTCGTCGAGGCGGCGCTCGCGCTCTCCCCCATCGCGTTCATCGTCGTCGACGGCGTCGCACCCTTGAGGTCGCCTCCGTCGTCCCCGACGACGACGCGCGCGACGACGGCCGCACCCGCCTCGTCCTCGTCCTCCACCTCGACGTCAGCCCCTCGCATCGCGTCGCCGCGCGCGCCCGACCGCCGCGCACTGTCGGACCGTCGTCGACCGTCGAGGGACGGTCGAGGGACGAGGGCACACGAGGAGGGGGTCCACGACCGGTCGTGACCGGTCGATGGAGGTTATCCGGGCGGTCGTCTCGCGTGGATGCGTCATGGCGTATACACGCGTTCGAATACGAGAAAGAATGGTCGAGGGTGACCCTCGAGCTCGAGTCGAGGGTGAACACGACGCGCGGCGCATCGAGTCGGCCTCTTTCTGTGACGCCCGTCGCGATGGTGAAGTTCCTCAAGGTGCGCGACGAATCGAACGCGCGCGATCGCGTCGACGCGCCGCGCGTCGGCGTCGGCGTCGGCGTCGGCGTCGGCGTCGGCGTCGGCGTCGGTCGCGAACGCGGACGACGACCGCGACCGATCGGCGCGGTGGCGGATCGTAGACCCTCGACCCTCGCGCGCGACCGTGGCGCGAACGGCGGCGCGAGAGGCGCGCGAGAGGCGCGAACGAACTCGAGAGAAATTGTACTGACCCGATCGTTTCTCCATCACAGCCCGGTAAGGTTGTCGTCGTGCTTCAAGGCCGCTACGCGGGCAAGAAGGCGGTCATCGTCAAGAACGTCGATGACGGCAGCTCTGCGCACCCGTACGGGCACGCGCTCGTGTGCGGTCTCTCCACGATCCCGCGCAAGGTACGAATCGATGCGACGCGTCATTTCAAGTGCATATCACGTGCTGGGGCTGTCCACGGGTCGTCGCGGGCGCGCGCACGCGCGATCGATGATCCATCGTTTTAGGTCCTGAAGCCCTAAAGCGCGCGCGACGCGAACGCGCGCTCGACCGAGAGTTTTGATCACTGACCACTGTTTCTCTGTACAAAACGCACAGGTGACGAAGAAGATGGATAAGAAGAAACAAGAGAAGCGCTCTAAGTGCAAGACGTTCATCAAGAACATCAACTACTCCCACCTCATGCCGACTCGTTACACTCTTGACGTCGACTTCAAGGACACTGTCACCCCGGATGCGTTGGAGAACGCCACCAAGAAGCTTGCGGCGCAAAAGGAGGCAAAGAAGCTCCTCGAGGAACGATTCAAGACTGGCAAGTCCCGCTGGTTCTTCACTCGCCTCGCCTTCTAAGCGCTGCGCGAAGAAGAAATAGGGGTGACAAAACTTAGACAACGGACGGATGTTTGGGGGTGACGTTCATTAGCCGAGAGACTGGTCTCTCCTCGTGTGCCGTGCGCGCGAATAGATTGATACATTTTTATGGTATGCCACATAATCACGAGATAAAATAATCGCACCACCGCCCGACGCGAGCGTCACACACGTCGCCGTAGAGATGCGTCGCGTCGCGTTCGTTTCTTCGATACTAAAGATACTCTTTACACCACTAAACAAGTTCCTAAGTGACAATAAACAACCGGTGATAACTTCGGCCCAAAGGTCTACAAACGAAAGAATATGAAATGCGCGCTGGTAGATCCCAGGCCGTTTACGCGGCGCGCGCCACTCGCTTGAGCAACTTGAAGTTGTCGGCAATGATGGTGGTGCTCGGCGAAGAGCGGTACTGAATGCCGTTCGCCTTGGCCCAAGCCTTCAACAACGGACGAAGCTTGTGGTAGTTGTAACGAGGCATGGTCGGGAACAAGTGATGCTCCAACTGCGTGTCCATACCGCCCCAGATCCACGTCTCCAACCCGCCGAAGACGCACTCGGCGTCGCGGGTGGATCGGAACTGACCCTCCACGTACTCCGGATCCTCACCAAACTCCATGATTTCTTCGCTTTGGTGAGTCGCACTGACGAGCGAACCGACGAGAAAACCGCTGAGCGTGATGGCGCCGACGGCAACCTGCCACGGCATCATCGTCGCTAAGAACAAATAGTTGGCGCCGATGAAGGCGAGCTCCTTGACGTCTTTCTTTTTCCAAGCCGTCTGCACGGAGTGCCAGCGCCACAACCAGAACATGATGGACAAGAGCGGGTAGCCGTAAATGTGCTGGAACTTTCGCAGCGGGTGGTCCGGTCGGCCAGATTCCGTCGGGCTACGCAAGAAGAAGAACGGCTCCATCATGATGTCGTTGTCGAGGTGCTCCTCGTTGGTGAACGAGTGGTGCATGGAGTGCTTTTGCATCCACCACTCAACGCTGTGTCCGTTCAGAAGCGTGGGCATGTAACGCATCAAAGTACACCACGGGCCGCGTCCGTGCACGTAATCGTGCCCCAACCAGCCCGCTTGCTCCATGCCGAGGCCGAGGAGAATGGTGGCGACGATTGGGTGAGAGTACGCGAGCGCCGTGCCGCTCACGTACAGGGCGACGACTTGGAAGAGAGCCCACGCCTCCTTGAGGGGTTGACGCTTGAAGAAACCGTCTTCCGCGAGTTTATCGCGCAATTCGCCGAACGCCATGCTCACCGCGTAAGAACTCTCACTCGGCAATCTACTCTTATCCTTGGGCGGGTCGCACCGGGGAAGTTTTTGAAGTCGTTTCACCGCCAAATCGCTTCCGTTCGGGCCGTACGAGTGCAAGGCGTAGAAAACGTCCGTGGCGTCGCGACCGTTGAAGAAGTGCAACCATCGCTCGCCGCCCGGGTGCGCTTTCGCCCATCCTCGACAATCGTACCACTCTTCGCCGATTTTAACTCTGATGGGGTCCTTGGAGTCTCCGCCCTCCGTGGTCTCTTCTCTCGGTTCGTCGTAATCCGGGAGCGCCAACGGATTCGCCACCGCCCCGATCGTCCGCGCGTTTCCTCGTTCGCGTCCGTTCCACCGTCCGCGCGCCATCGCGCGTCCGCGTCCGAGATCACCGTCCACCGCCTGGGCGTCTCGACGGCGGCCGCATCTCACGCGCGAGGAGGTTCGCGTCCCGATCGTTCGCGTCGAGATCCCGGACGCCACCGTCGCCGTCGCGCGCATCGTCGTCGTCATCGGCATCGGCATCGTCTCGTCCGTCCGACACGCGTCACCGTCTCACGCACCGCCGTCCGTCGCAAACGTCATCATCCATCATATCCATCGCATCATCCATCATCAACGTCACTCGGAATCAAAATCCCGCGTGCGTGCGAGTACCGTACACGAAGACGAAACACGCCATGAGCGCATCGTTTTCGAGGGCGTGAAAACAAAACCCAAACCGGGGGCGATCACATCACACATCCAGAGGTTCATGACTCATCACATACCCCCTACCACCTCTCTAAACCCTCCCGGACACCCCCCCGCGCTCGTCCGCGCCGACCTCGTATTGAGTCCGGTCCACCGGCCCGGACCGGGCGACGTGAAGACGAACGACCGCGAGACTTGGGGAGAGCGCGCCGCGCGAGGTGGTCGGTGGGACGGACCGGGACCGTCGCGTGCGAACGTGGGTGATGACGGGGGCGAGGGCGAGGGCGGTGGTGGCGATGGCGTCACGCGCGGTGGCGCGAGGGACGACGCGAACGGCTGGGACGGCGAGAAGGGCGGAACCGAGGGCGGCGACGGTGGCGACGGTGGTGAACGGTGGAGGGGCGAGCGGTGGGCGACGGGCGACGGGATGGACGACGTTGGAGGATTTCGTGAACGCGCGCGGGCGAACGAGCGGTGGTGGAGGGGGGAGACGCGGTGGAGGGTCGACGGGAGGCGGCGGACGCGGCGGGGCGGAGGACGCGGCGGCGAGGCGAGGCGCGAGAACGATGGCGACCGCGGTCGGACTCGATCCGGGGTCGAGGATACAGATTGTGTTAGCGAAAATAGCGATGCGTGACGCGATGGACGCGTTGGGAGTGTTCGAGTACGAAGAGGATGAGGACACATGAGGCCGGAATTTGATTGGAAACAACAATCCAGCGTGATTCGAAACGAGTAAAGATGTGACGCTAAGTATTCAATAATTATTCAATTATTTTCACGCACGCGACGTTAATAGTAAAACCCGCCGAAACCTCGTCCTCGTCCACCGCCGCGTCCGCCGCGTCCGAAGCCTCGACCGCCCCCGCCGCCGACCGGCGCGGTGAGCATGAGCGCCAAGCCTCGACCAGGACCCGGCGGGTTCGGCGCAGGAACGATCATCCCGTCGGAGAATCTCGATAAACGTTTGCCGTCGGACAGACTCCACTGCGTCTGGTCAGCCGGCGACGCGCTCGCGGTGAACCCGAATTTGTTTAAACACGAGTTGAACGCGTTCAACACCTCGGTGTCGCACCGCGGCGCCCCCGACGCCTCGTCCACGGGGCGGCGCAAGCACACCTCGCCCGTGGCGGAGACTTGGATGATCTCGGCGCCGAACGCGCGCGCCACGACGACGCCGTCCGCGCGCTTCTCCGCGTCGCACGCCTCGCGTCTCGGCGCGCGAGGCCCTCGCGCGCCGCGAGGCCCTCGCGGTGCGCCTCGAAACCGTCGATCGCGCTCACCGTCGAAGTCATCCCGTCGAAATCGACGATCGCGACCGTCGCGTCGCGTCCTGGAATCTTCCCCTCGTCGCTTGAACGACCCGCCGCCTCCGCGAGACGAAGACGTCGGTTGATTCGTCTTCCCCAATCGATCCAACACCGACACTCGACGTCCACCGCGTCCTCGTCGCCGTCGTCCATCGTCCTCGTTCCCATCCTCCTCCATCGCGCGCGCCTCCCCGTCCTTCCCCCGTTCGCCTCCCTCCGCGCGCCCTCCCGCGCGCTCGCCGCCCTCGATCCTCGCCGTGACCGCTCTCGCCGCCTCCACCGCCGCCGTCGCCGCCTCCACCGCCGCCCCCGCCGCCGCGCTCTCCACGCCCTCCATGTCCACCATCGTCGACGACCGACGACCGTCGACCGTCGACCGTCGACCGACGAACGCGTCGAACGCGACGCGCGAGGAATGGAGTGACACCGCCGAACGGGACCACCGACGCGCGTCGAGTCGTGGGGACATAGAGGGACGCATGTACCGATTATGACTCAATCATTGAGTCATGATCGGTCGTGTACCCCCTTACCCGTCGACTCTCCACCAACATCTTTTCACTCGTCCGTCTTCAATCAAATATCAATATCAATCATCATCGGCATCGTCGATCGATCGAGCGGTCGAGCGGTCGCGGGCGGGAGTGTGCCGCGCGACGGAGGATGAACCGACGTAAGCGCGCGGTGATGGAGACGCTGGCGACGCGCGCGGCGGAGGCGGCGATGCGCGCGGGGAAGGAGGACGACGACGTCCCGGCCATCGGACAGGCGACGAACGCCAACACCCCGACGATGACGGGGACGCCGACGACGGCGGACGCGATGGCGGTGACGGCGTCGATGCGATGGGAAGCGATGTGGGAACAACAACCGTTTAACATGACGCTCGCCGTGGGGGCGCTTCCGCTCGGACTCTTCCTCGCCTCGTTCGGACGCAGACATCACAAGACGTGCTCGCTCGTCGTCGTCGGCGCGTTCGGCGCGTGGTTGGGGATGTTGGGCGTGGACGCGGTGCGAGACCTGTTGTCCGACATGTACCTCATCAACAAGTCTCAAATTCCGGATAACGCGTACGTGAACGGGGGCGCCGCGATCGTCGTCGCGCTCTTACTCAATCTGTTAGCCATCGGGGTGTTCAAGCTCTTCGGTCTCTGTCTGGGCGTCGCGTGCGGATACGGTTTGAGCACGGTGGCTTCCATGCTCATCGACAATCTTCCGGAGAGCGTGAACGTCGCCGTCGCCGTCGCCGGTGGTCTCTTTGGATGGTTGTTCCTCTCGCGGTACGTCGTGAATCAGATTGGCATTTTGTACGCCGTCGTCGGAGGCGCGCTCGTCGCGGCGAGCTCGTCCCTCTTCCTCTGGGTCGGCACCGTCGGCGACTCGCCGAGTCTCTGGCCGTTCCACGTGTACATCGATTCCAAGTCCGCGAACGAGGTCGCGTGCGATCTCTCGGATTATAACACATACATCGCCATCGCCATCGCCTTGGTCGTGGTCTACTTCGGCTTGCGCGAGGGCGGCTCGTCGAAGGGCGATGCGCCATCCGAGACGGAACCGCTCCTCGGCGACGCCGAAAAGGGCAAAGCCAAGGGTGGCAAGAAGGGCAAGAAGTGATCGTTTTACGTACAACGAACGCCTCGAACGAAGGAACGAAGGAACGAAAAGGCGTTCGTCGAACGAACGAACGAAGGAACGAAAAAGATTGTAATTTCACACGATACTCGCTATCCAAACGCCTTGATGAGATGTGACTTGTACAACGCCATGAATTGCGCGACGAACGCCTCGAGGTGCATGATGGCTTTGGAGCCGCGCGCCATGCGCGCGTCGAAGTGCGCCGCCCAGAAGACGATTTGATGCTTCACCTCCACGTCTACGCGACGCATGAGCGCCTTGGCGAGCGTCTGCATGATGATTTCCGGTGGAATACAGTTGACGATGAGTTCGTAAAGACGTCCGCGCACTTGTAAGAGACGCGCGGGCGACTGTTCGGCTAAAATTTCCGCTCCAATCTGGTTAATGTACACCTCCCAATCCGTGAGCTGCACCGCCTGCGTCGGTTTGAAAGGATACGAACTCACTCGACACGTCTCTAAAGTGAGCAGGGCCCGTCTCATGCTGCGTCCGCTCGCCGCGGCGACGCGCGCAGCGAGTTCGGGAGGCAATTCGAGCTTTTCCTTCTTCGCGACGTCGTGCAACAAATTTTCAATCTCCCCCAACGTCGGCGCCGGCACTCGCACTGGGAGACACCTCGATTGCAACGCATCCATCACTCGACTCGGTTTTTCGGCGATGAGAAACAATCGACACGACGCGCTATACTTTTCCATCGTTCGTCTCAACCCGTACTGCGCCTCTCTCGACAACCGGTCCACCTCGGTGAGCACCAACACCTTGTATCCCTCGCACCCGTTTGCGTCGATCGGTCTCGATCGCGCCATCTCCTTGATCACCTCCTGCACCACGTATCGATCTTTACTCCCACAATCGCTCGGATTCATCTCGCAGTGATGGTTGCTCGACATCATCGCCAGTTCCACCTCGATCGAGCGGTCGTGTTGGCTAATCTTCCACGTCTTGTTTTCCAACTTGACCTTCTCCGCCTGCGCGCCGTAGAGCTCTCTGAGCACCCCCAGCGCCAACGTCTTCTTCCCGCTCCCGCTCGGTCCGTAAAAGAAGAGATGCGGGCAATCACCGGACGCGATCAACCGCTTCAGGTGCGTCGCGAGCCCGGCGTGCACTCCAACGCACTCATCGAGCGCGCGCGGGCGATGGGCGTCGACCCACAGCATGGTTGGCTGGTCCGGCGACGCAAAGACGACGCAAAGACGACGCAAAGACGACGCAAAGACGACGAAAGGGCGACGCAAAGACGACGAAAAGACGACGACGACACGTTCGCGCCCCCCCCGTCTCTCTCCTCGTCGTCGCGCTCTGTCGTCACTCGTCGTCACCTCATTCATCACGCATCCATCTCGTCATCGAAATTCAAATGATGGGCTGTTTTTCCAAATGTCCGAATGAGATGCGATGCGATGCATGCGCGACAGAGCGCGACGAGGAGGAGGCGTCGTCGTCGTCGTCGAATCGTCGAATCGATACCACCTCGATACCTCCTCGATACCTCCTCGATACCTCCTCGATGGGAGACGTCGACGCGCGATGTCGTCCGCGCGATGCGACGAATCATCGACATCGGCGTCGAGACGCGACCGCGCGCGGGACGACGACGCGCGTCGAGGAGGACGGGAGCGGTCGCGAGGAGCGACGGGTGAAACGAGTGAAGGGCGCGGGGGAGGTGATGCGAGAGACGAGCGTCATCGGTGCGTCGACGTTGACGCGAGGAGGGACGTGGGGGACGTCTCGGTCGAGCGCGCGCGACGTCGAGCTCGCGGGAAGGTTGGCGACGACGAGACGAGACGACGGGGCGCGGACGCTGGGGGTGAGAGACGAGACGACGGGGGAAACGGTGGTACTGGTGAGCGCGGACGCGAAACCGCAGGATGTGGGGAAGATGGTGCGAGTGAAGGAGTTCGTCGTCGCTCGAGGGAACGATGGGAGGGTGGTGGTGGAGGCGGGCGCGGTGGAACGCGACGACGACGAGGCGGAGGAGGGCGGCGACGAGCGCGCGTTGACGTGCGGACCTCTCGAAGAGGAGGCGGGGGGGGCGAACGACGCGAGAGGACTCAATGGAAAGGTGGGATTGTGTCAAAGGGGAATCGTCGAGGCGGTGAGTCCAATCATATCCACGGGCGCGTCGACGTTTTTTCAGTGCGCGGTGCGCGCGGAGGACGGGACGCAGGCGCCGCTCATCTTTAACGGCGCGTTTCTCGCGCGATGGGAGTGCGTGTTGAGACAATGCATCGGTGCGAGGGTTGAGATGCGTAACCTTCGTAAAGTGGTGTTGTTCAAGGGTGATCCCACGCACGAATTCCGCGCGTATTCCGCGTCGGCTGAGTTTTACATCGTGTGTCTCGATGTCGGACCGCGGCGGTTGTCGACGTGCGCGTGCGCGTGCGCGACGTGCGTCGAGCGCAGCACGATTGATAGATACGAGGGATACGTCGTCGACGTGCAAGACAAACACGGATACGCGACGGTTCGCGGTGCGGACGGACGCGTCGTCAAGCTGACGTTTACGCACGTGCCTCTGACGCAATCGAGACTGGTGGTGCCCGGTTTGCGCAAGGGCGCGAAGGTCGTCGTCACGCACGCGCATCCGGTCTGGCGCGTGGACGAACACGACGATCGCGTCTTGGAAACGCTCGGTGCGGATTTACGCACGCAAGTCATCGTTCAACGTCCCGCGCTGAAGAGTAACGCGGAGGACGAACCGATGCTCTTCGCCGACGTGACAAATACCAACACCAAGGAGTGTAGACTCGCGAGATCTCTCAAGTACGTCGTCGAACAGTCAAGCTTTGTGTACGCGGACGCCGTCTCCAAGTGGCGCCACGCGCTCGAGGAAAAGTTTGACATTTTTCGCGACTCAAAGTTGTTAGACATCGCCACGTTGGAACACCTTCTCGGTAAGAAGCGAGACGGGAGCGAGGAGCCAGACCACTCGCCCGCGCCGCTGTTGCGCGCGCTCTGCAACGTCGAATCGAATCTCCAATCGAGATCTGACGTGTACAAAGAGTTTTTCTCGCCGATACCTCTGGGTGGAGACGCGCTGTGTTCGCACCGAGCGCCCACGATCGATGCGCTCATCACAGGACTGTTCGACAAGTGGAGGGATGAAAACTCGGCGACCGAAGCGTGTCGTCGAGGCAGCACGCGAAACGAAGGCAAAGTCGTCGTCCGCGTGAAGGATGATCTCCGCGATGACGACGATTCGACGACATCGAACGTCGTAATCGGCGTCTTGCAGTGCGTTTTCGGACGAGCTCGCATCGTCGATGGTTCCGGTTCGATGGAGGTGTGCATCGAGGACGGCGCCTCCGGTCGCGTCCCGTCGCCGAGTCTGCTGAATACGCTCGTTCTCTTGAAAAAGTGCGAGATAATGTGTGAGGGACCGTACGTCGGGATGAAATCTCGTCTGATGGATCACAACGACGCGTCCATACGAGTGTACGCGACGGTGAACGTCGACGACATCGTGGTGCTCCACTCTCCGCAGCAGCAGGCGGAGACGGCGAAAACGCTCTACTTGGCGGCGACGCTGGCGACGCGTGGCCGACAGCTCATGGCGCCCCGGCTCGCGCTGACGAAAAGTACTCGTCAATTCAAAGCGCCGACGTGGCTCTTAGACACGGGCGCGCCGGGTAATGGACAAAGCGTTCGCATTCAGGCGTACGACACGGATGGCGGCGTGAAGACGCTGAGCGGCGTCATGAGCAACACGAAGCACGGGATGAACAGTCATATTTCTGTGAATTTTACTCGTCAAAATGGATGGTTCTGTCTCATGCGCGATAAAACGACATATCTTCTGCCCGTTATCCCCACGGCGTCGTCTTTGAACGCGTCGACGTACACCATCGCCGAACATCCCGGCGCTCACGTGTACGCGTTACCGGAGGACGAAGATGAGTATGAGAGTCGCCAATCGATGAACGCGTCGGCGCTCAGCGTACAAAACGTGCGCGATATCCTCGTGTGGGGGAAAATTTATTCGCGTCACGTGACGAAAGGAGGCTCGTGGCAACCGTCGCCCGAGATGGTGTCGTTCAAGTGTGTCATCGTCGCGGAGGAATGGTTTGAAGAGGAAACGCACTCTCGCGCGATTTGGGAGCCGAGACTCAAAGTTCAAGACGCCGAAACGCACGACATTTTGGATGTGTATTGCAAAACTTCCGCCTTAGCTCTGCCCGCTGGCTTCGGGATAGGAGCCACGGTGACGTTTCATCGCGCCACGCGACACCTCTCGTCGTCGACGACGACGATGAACATTTACATCAAAATCAATCCAGACGTGACCACGGTTGAAGTTCACGAGCGGTGCGGGGCGACGTCCGAGTACCTTCCGTCCTTGGCGAGTATACCTACGCCGCGGAGGACCATTCTCTCTTTATTTGAAGAGGAATCGCGCAATGACGCCGATAATTTGGTCATCAATAGACGCACATTCGACGTTCGAGCGCGCGTCGTCTCGGTGGCCATGTTGACTGTTCGTTGGTGTTGCCCGGTGTGTGGGTGCGACGCGGGCTCTGTCATGCACGTCAAAGTGAATGGATCGTTCGATGCAGAGAAACGTAAACTCCCCGCCGCGCTGTCGGGCTGCGCCGTGTGTCGACCGGCCGCGCGCGGAGCAAAGAGACCAGGCGTTTTCGAAGTCGAGGCGTCCGTCACGTTGGACGATGGCACCGCACAGGCGGACTGTTGGCTCACGGGCGACGCTGCGCTCGCGTTGACTCCACCGAACGTGAAGAATGAGATTCTCCCCATCGTGCAAAAACACGGTCGCGTGACCGCTCGCTTGACGAAGAGTAGCGACGCCGAGAGAGACCTCGGCGCGGTGACCGGCGGTCACGTCGTGAGAGGCCACGCGTCCAATATCCTCGGTGTCAAGGACTCGGAAGCGGTGAGGTCCGCGATCTCGCACGCGGCCACGCTCAATCAAATGATTTTTGAATGTCGCAAGCAGTACAAAATTCACGAACAGAGCGAGTTGTCGAGAGTAGCGCACGCCTCGGCGTTCTCGTTTCCGAACGTCTCGCGTCAGACAGAGATAAGAAGTGGAGAGTACGAATTCACAATCAACGCCTTGACCATGCTACGAGTTTGGTGCGCCAAAGTCACCCCGATCAACCCGAAAGCGGAACTGAGGTTAAGTCTATCGCAACTGGTGACTACATAGAATAGGCTAGCTAGTTTTAAATTAGTTCTCTTAGAGACCGATGTCGTCCAAATCGATCTCAGAAGGGTCGCGAAGCGCCATGAGCATCTCTTTCGCTTTCTTCGCCGCGGATTCCGACGCTTTCTGAGCGATGTCAACCTGCGCCAAGTGTTCCTCGTCGATTTCTCCGTCGTTCCATGGATTGGAAGCCACGAATTCCGGAATGGATGCCGACGCCGCGAGTCGGTCGAGATACTGACGAAGCGCTCCCCGTTCGCTCAACATGTCGTCGGTATCGCGTTCCTTCACCGTGTACCCTCGAGGATGGATCGCGGTGTTCTCCGGATTCCGGATGGCTTTGTAGGGAGAGTCATCGATCAAGAGCGTATTCGTTTCGTTGAATCTCGATAGACCGGTGTTCTTCTTCATCGACCACACGTGCTTCAACTCTTTCAGGAAAAGAGGTCGGTTGCCCTCTCCAGACGGATCTTTACCGATATCTGAGCACCTCTCCTGTCCCCAGACGAACGCCACCTTGGACGCGTGCGCGCCCCACACGTAGTTGACCAAGTTCTTCGTGTTCCTCGAATTGGCGCTCGACCACACGCCCACCTCGAATCTCTCGTGCACCCACTCGATGAATTCGCGCATGTGCGGTCTGTCGTACACGTAATAACTCCCAACCCTGGCATTTTCGACCACCTCGTTCGGATCGGCCTCTCGCTTTTCTTCCTCCGCGCCGTCGGGAGCGGCGTCCAACTCGTCGCCGCCCGCCGCCGCCGCCGCCTCTCGAGCATCCTCCTCTTCCTCGCTCGCCTTTTCCGTCGCCGTGGGGACGTACCGCCTCGCGCGTCGATCGATGAATAAACCGTTGAGATCGAGCACGAGCAATTTCTCGTGCCGCACCGCCGGTCGAAGCACGCCCGCCGCGGCGACGCGCGCGTTCGCCGACGTCGGTGTTTCGCTCGCCGACACCGGCGGCGGCGTGCGTTCCTCGCTCGCGTCGACGCGCACCGCCGCATCGGCGCGCGCTTTCAATCGTTTCGACGTCCGCGTCGCGCCTTCTCTCGACTCCATGCGGGCGTGACTCGCGATCGTCGCGGTCTGGCTATTCTCTAGGCTAGATTGACATTGACTAACGGCGGGGACGAGTTACCGTTTCGACGCGCGACTCGCGCTCTTCGTGAGCGATGAATCGGTGTCGACGGACTTCGGAAGCGGTTTCGACGACTGTTTGGGTGCCAAAAGAAGTGATTTCGGCGTCGTGAGCGGCGGCGGCGGTTTCGACGGTTGTTTCGGCGGAGGCTTTTTGTTGTAGCCGGCGCCGGCGCCGCCTCGCATCTTCGGTTTCGGCTTTTTCTTCGCACCGTCCCGCACGCTGAGCGCCTCGAGTCTCGCGCCGACCGCCTCTATGTCGTCCGCGACCGCGCGCGGCGCGGCGTCGACGAACGGATTCGTCTTCACGAACGCGGGCACGGAGTCGCACTCGTGAAGTTTTTCTAAATAGAGGCGCAACGCGCCATTCGGGCCCAAACCGTCGTCGGACTCGCGATCCGCCACGGTGAACGGCGAGGGATGAATCGCCGTGTTCGGAGGATTCTTCACAACCTTGTACGAATCGTCATCGATGAGGAGCGTGTTCGTCTCGTCGAAACGCGTCTCAAACTTTTGCCAAACCACGGATAGATTTTTCAGAAATCTCGGCTTGGTGCCGCGACCGTCCGACGTCTTCATCATTCCCGCCCGCGCGCAGTGTTCCTGACACAGCACAAACGCTAATTTCTCGCGTAAATCTCCCCAAATATTCTCCACCATGGCTGACGTGTTGTGTTCCATCGCGCTCGACCACACGCCGACGTCGAATCGCTCGTGCGCCCACTCGAGAAATTCTCTCGCGTGTCGTCTGAGGTAACAGGCGTGCTTGTTGATTCTAAAGTCTGGTTTCACCGCCCGTACTCGCTCGCTCGCGCCTCGAGTGCGCGAGGACACCGGTGAGCTCGACGACGTCGACGGCGCGTCGTCCTCTCGCGCGTTCGTCGACGTCGCCGACGTCCCCACGACCTCTCGCGCGCGCTCCGAGACCATCCCCGAGGCGGCGAGAGGCGCGTAGTGCGCGCCGCGCACTCGCTCCACGAAGAGGCCGTTCAGGTCAAACACGAGCAAGTGACGACGTCGCGGTGACTCGTTCGAATCCACCGTTCCGGACATGTCGCCGCGCGCGCGGGTCGCGCGGGTCGATGTCGTCGCGCGGGGACGAGGTGTGACGCTTCGAGGCGTCGTCGTTACAATTTGACTAAAGTGATAAAGTATCGATCTATGTGTTGGCCGTTCTCCCAAAATCTATCGAAATACGACTGTTCGTACACGCGATGGCCGGTGAGAGGACCGGGCAAGCCCTCGTACAGACGAACGCCGGAAACCGTTTCGTATCTCTCCGCGGGCTCTCTGGACGACAAATCGACGTCTTCGCGAGCTTCGAACAGTTCGAGCTCTGCGAGCGTGGTCGCGAGCGACCTCATGTAGCGATGATTATCGCTGAAAATGGTGAGTCCACCCTTGGCTCTGAGACTCGCGTGAATGTCTCGAAAGAATTCTGCGTTGAGCAGCGCCAGGGAGTTGTCGGCGGCCGAGTCTCCGCTGTGATGCGGCGGTTCTGGAAAGTTTACGAACACGTTCGACACGGACTCCGGAGCGACGTTGCGGCGCATCACATATGCCGCATCGCCTCCCATCGCGGCGAAATTGGACACTCCAGAGCACACAGCACGGGAGAAAATACTGTACACGCGATCGTGACGCAGTTCGAGGGAAATCCAATCCGCCGAGTCATCCGCTTTCGCCTGAGCCACGGCCCAATCACCGTTACCGGCCGCCACTTCGAGATTCACCTCTCGCTTATCCTTTTTTGATCGACCGAACATGCGATCGAAACGCATCGTGCCGTCGTCCGCGATACATTTTCGAACGGCGCGTTTCACCGAGCGTTCCGAATCCACCAGCCCCATCGTGTCCTTCAGCGCGGCGTACAGATTGGCGCGCAACGCATCCACCTCTTCGCTCGACATTTTAGACCCTCTCGCGGGAGCTTCGAGAATTTGCGAGCTGAAAATGAGCGTCTTCGATAGATGACTCTCCAAATTCGGCGGCTCTTGTTTGCGCTTTTGCACGCGTTCCGCGAACGCCTTGACTCGCTGCATCTCGAGCTTCAATTCGTCTCTGTTCGTACGACGAAACAACTCAGCGCGCTCGTCCTTATCTCTCAGTCCACCAGCACCACCGTCTTCGGTGAGACATTCTCCAGCCTTGTCGAGTGATTTGGCGCACTGCTCAAATTGTCCGCACACGGCGGAGGCGTGCGCGTGGTTGACGTAAAGACTTGCCAACGTATCGTTCGATTCAATCTCCTTCTCCTGCGCATCACTCTGCGCGATCGAAGGGTCATGATAAAAGCGACAATTCACCCCTCTCTCACACTTTCCGGCGCGCCAAAACTGACACAGTCCCGAGTTCGGGTCATTCGTCCAGCGCACGTGCTCGCCCTTGCGCACGCTCTTGATTAACTTCTTCAATTCATCACACCGCAAACCCTGCGCGAGCAGTCGACCCATGAGCTTGTGCGTGGTGTCGTCGGGAACCACATCCCACTGCCTCATTCGCTCGAAAGCGCGCCTCGCCATGCGCAAATTACCGCACCTCACGCACACGCGAATGTACGTGTTCACCGCTCGACTATCCGGCGCCACCGGATGCGTCATACCGTCAATCAAACGCCACGCCGCGTCCACGTCGGCGACGAGCATGTATCCCTTCAACATGGTGGTGTAAGCGACGACGTTTGGCGCGCAACCAACCTCTCTCATGCGCTCCATCAACGCCTCCGCGCCGTCCATCGTCCCCGTGTTCACGTACGCGTTCAACAGCGACGCGTACGCGTACGGACTCGGCACCAACCCCTCGCTCGCGATCATTCGCACGAACAATCGACACGCTCGCCGCAACTGTTTATGTCTCGCACACGTACCGATCTCTCTCGTCAGACTTTCCACGCGCGCCCGCCTTCGTTCGAATTCCGCCTCGCTCACGTCGTCTCGCGTCTGACACGGCGCGTGCGCTGGAAACATCCTCGGGTCCGTCTCCACCGTCTCCAACGATCCATCGCGTTCGCCTCGTCCCGACGTCGTCGTTCCGTCCCCGCCTCGTCGTCGTCGTCGTCGTTCGCCCTCGTCCGCCCTCCCTCGCCCTTCGTCCCCGTCTCGACGCTCGCTCGTCGACGCATCCGTCGTCCCCGCCGCCTCTCGGTCCTCCTCGAACCGTTCGGGATGTTTCTCTCGAAACGCCCGTTCGCGCGCCTTTCTCGCCGCGGTTTTCTCCCCGTCGCGCGCCTTGGTTCGATCGACGACGGCGTCGTCCAACCACGGCCGTCGCTTTCGCTTGGGCATGACGACCGAGGAGTGCGGAGGCGAAGAAAGCGTCGCGCGCTCGAGTGCACTTTTCGTTACAACTGTTCGCGTCACGGGGCGACGGCGCCGTCCGGAACGCGAGCGACCGAGGCGTGGTGATTGGTGATCTGTGCGGGAAACTTGACGGCGTCGAGGTGCTTCCAGTCGGGGAAATCGCACTTGATGGCGTCGCTGGCGCGTCTGGCGAGCTGCGGGAAGGAGGCGCGGACGGCGTCGACGACGCACGAGGCAACCTGACGCTGCCCGGCTTCCGAAAAGTGTAACCCGTCGACGAATTGCGTTTCATCGACGTGACCGTTCGAGAATTCCAGATATTGGTGTAAATCGACGATCGGGACGTCGAGGGCGCGCGCGACGCGCTTCATCGCCTCGACGTACGGTTTGATTCCCGCGTTGGTTCGGTTGGGTTCGTCGCCTCTGAGCAAGTCGCCGAAACCGGACGCCGGGTCCGCGGCACGCGTCGAGCAATCGCGCATCCACGCCTCGTCGTCCACGGGCGGCGGCGTGATAAAAAGAATTCTCGGCGTCGGTTTCATCCTTCGCAGATGCGACGCGATCGTGCGGAGATTATGCTCGTATCGCTCCACGGGCACGTGTTGCACCGGACCCGCCGACGAGCTCTTCGCGCACGCGTCGTTCGAGCCGAACAACACCGTCACCAACACCGGCGTCGCCGAAGACGTCGACGTCAAAGAATGAGAGGACGAGTCATCGATGGGAAACACCTCATCGAGCACGCAGAGCGCGTGTTCCGTGTTGTAACCGCTGTATCCTCGTCCGCGCACGTCGGCAAACCGCCGAAACTCGTGCGCCAAACGCGCGCCGAATCCTCCGTCCTCGAACGCTCGCTCTGTGAGAGAATCACCGAACAGCACGATGGATTCCCTGTGCGCGCGTCCCTTATCCACGACGCGAACGGTGGTCGTCTTTTGTTTCTTCCCGACGGTTCCGTCGTCCTCCACTTCGTGCCGAGCCTCCGCCGCCGCGCCCGACCCACCGTTCGCGACCGATCGTCGCCGTCGCGCGCTCGCGTCACCGTCACCGCCGTGGCCTCTCCTCGCCTCCTCTCGATCCTTCTCGCGTCTCCGCAGACACGGTTTACACAGTTTGCGAAAGCCTCTGCGTTCGTGTCCCGTGCGCGAGTCCACGTTCGTGTACCTCTGCGGTTCGTTCTCGCACCCACCGCCGCCCTCCCCTCCTCCGACGCCTCCGTTCACTCCTCCGTCGCCGTTCGCATCGCTCCCGCTCGCGCGCGCGCGCGCGAACCCGCGAAACGTCGCGCACGACCGACACCCCTCGCACGCGCACAGCTTCCGCGCCGTCTCCCCCTCGCCTCCGTCGTTCGCTCGAGCCGCGGACGTGGACTCCGCGCCGACGCCGACTTCGCGAATCATCGCCGCGCGACCGATCGCCTCGCGTCGTCGCGCGTCGTCGCGCGTTCGAGTGACGACCGCGCGCGCGAATTTGAACGAGGCGTCACGATGACGACACACGGCGGCGCGCGCGCGAGTCTTCGCGCGCGAGCGCGAGAAACGATCGCGACGCGTCTTCTCGGACGCGCGACTTGGTCTCGTCGTCGTCTCGTCTCGCGTCGTCGTCGTCGTCGTCGTCGTCGTCGTCGTTCACGCATGTACATTCGTGAGAAGAAAAGATGACTTTGACGACGAGGGCGACGGAGGAGGAGGACGTCGTCGAGGACGTCATCGAGGATGACGACGACGACGTTTTGGCGGCGATCGATCGACGCGCGACGACGACGGCGACGGCGACGACGACGAGCTCGAATTCGGCGCGGCGACGAGCGCCGAGAGACGCGAGCGAGTGCGCGACGCCGGCGAAGAAGATGGCGGCGTTGCGCGCGTGGTTGGACGGTCGCGGGGCGTCTCGAGCGCTGTGCGCGAGCGGGCCGCCGGGGTGTGGGAAAGCGACGGCGATCAAGTGCGTGGCGGAGGAGGCGGGATACGAGGTGAGGGAGTGGCAGGCGCCGACGCCGACGCTGTGGCGAGAGTATTCGCACGCGAAAGTGGACGGTGATTTGGGGGTGGAGTACTCGAGTAAAGTGGATGATTTCGTGGCGTACGTCGAGAGGGCGACAAAATACGCGCCTCTGTCGTTTTTGAGCTCGAAAACGTCGCGCGCAGGCGGAAACGGGTTCGGCGGCGAGCGCGTCGTCTTGATGATTCGAGACTTTCCAACGAGCGATGAGAACGGGCGCGCGCGCATTCTCGAGGCGATGAGGCACTTGTCGACGACACCGAACGCGCCGCCGTGTGCGGTCGTGCTCACTGAAGATGAGGACGGTGGTGGCGCTGGTAACGCGCGCTCGAGCGGTAGAGGCGAGATTTTCGCGCGAGACGTGCGCCAGGTGATGGAACGCGCGGGAGCGACGTGCATAAATTTCAATCCCGTCACGACGGCGGCGTTGACAAAAGTGCTGACGCGCGTCTGCGAGTCGGAGGGCTACGACGTTCCCGCGTCGCAAATCGACGCCATAGTGCAGGAGTCGCACGGCGACATGCGAAGCGCTCTCTGCGCGTTGGATTTTTGGTGTCTGGGGCAGCCAAAGGTGCGAGCATCCATCGGGACGAAAAAGGCGAAAGCGCCGAAGCGTAAACGTGGAGAACCAAAGGTGGCACCGTCAGAAGAGGCGCTCGCGCGCGCTCGCATGAGCTCCAGAGATCAAGGTTTAGGTTTGTTTCACGCGCTCGGCAAGTTTCTGTACAACAAGCGAGAGACCACCGAGTTGGTGGAAGTCGCCGGATTCGAAACGATGGACGACTCTTTTCGACGTCCTTCGATGCGATACGATCCGGAGGACGTTCTCGGACGTTCGGGCATCGGTGCCGAGACGGCGACTGGTTTTCTCTTTGAGAATTTCCCAGATTTTATAGATTCTAGATGCATAGACTGGGCGGCTGCCGGAATCAGATACCTTTCCGAGGCTGCCGTATTAGCGCGCGCGGGCTTCGGCGGGTCTCGTGGCGGTGTTCATCGAGGTTTCCGCGAGAATGACGTCGACGATCGCGATGGGGTCGTTGATCCGAATATGCTCGGCGAATACGTGGCTGGTTCCGTCGCCGCGCGCGGCGTGTTGTTCGCCTCAAAGCGCTCGGCGGCGGGATTCTTACCCATGCGCGGACCGTCGGCTTCAAAAGTTGAGCGCGCGGCGTTATCCAATCAAGAGGAAGTTCGTGCCGTCGTGGCGGCGGCGCACGCGGGTGATTTCTCCGTCGGTGGTACGACGAAAGCGGCCACGCTCGAAACGCTCCCGGCGCTTCGGCGCATCGCCGAGACGCCCATGGGAGCGTCTCTCGTGCCCTTCTTACCGATGAAATGGCGCAAACCCGGTGAAGATGACTCACAATTCACTGCTCGCGTGTCATCGATTCCAACGGAGGCTTCCGCGCCTCGTCCGAACGTGCTCGCCGCGGGCGTGGCTCACGTCGTCGACCGAGCCGCCGCCGCCGCCGAACCCGCCGACGAGCCACTCACGCTCGACGCGCTGGACGAACTCGACGATTTGGAGGACGACATCGAGGATTTCGACGATTGATCCTCGCGCCGATCCTCGCGCTCGTAGTCGTAGACGATGTGAACGAATTGATGATTGAAACATCCCCCCGACGCAGAATCCGGGGATTGATGTTGATGACCTGACCCTGAAAAAGTGTCACTTCAATTCAGTCAATGGCGGCGACACCCCCCCTCGCCGCACACGCGCGCGCGAGACGGCGAGCGTCGACACCGAAGCGCGAAAACGGTCGACAGACGACATCGTCGACATGTCCGTCCAGACCGAATTCCGTCCGTACGAAACCCCGAAGCGTAGTAATCTCGGGAACATCGGCGTGATCGCCGGGGGCATCGTCACCTTCATCGGATTCGTGCTCGCGGCGTATGCCGTGTCGGAAACGCGCAAGCTGCGAGATTCGATAAACTCTCCGCCGTATCTCACGAAGAACGCGCTCGCGCGCGCCGAGGGTGCGAGCCTGTACCGGGGCGCCGGGTCTTGGCACCCGCAAGAGGAATTGCCCGGCAGTCTGGGCGTGAGCGACTTGCAAGCGGTGGCGGGCGAAACGGGGAAGATTTACATCATCGGTGGCCTGGACAAAAACGGCAACGTCTTGAAACGCACGCTTTCCTACGATTCCGTGCGACAAACGTACGTTGCCAAGAATGACATGTCTACGGAGAGATACCGCTTTGGCGCCGGCGCGTTTACAGACGCGACTTCCGGCAACGTCACGGACATTGTCGTCGCCGCTGGCTTTAATACGAACACTTCTAATACCGCGCTCAGCACGAGCGAAAAGTACAACTTGGCCTCTGGACAATGGTCTCCCGAACCGGACTTGAACACCGAACACAAGGATGGTTGCATGGCGAGCACCGGTGACGCCGTGTACATGATCGGTGGTTGGACGGGTTCGAATTGGGATGGTTCGAAGTCGGTTGAAAAGCTCGCGCGCGGTGGCAACGCCTGGCAAACGATGACGGATCTCCCGGCCGCTCGCGGCGACTGTGCTGCCGCTGGCTTGAATGGCAAGGTTTACGTCGCCGGCGGTTACGACAGCGCTACTTGGGATCACGGTGTCGGCTTCAAGAATAACCTTTACGTGTACGACCCGGCCACCGACACGTGGACGGAGAAAGCTCCCATGAACTATGCTCGTGGTGATCTTCAACTCGTCGTCAAAGGTGACAGCCTTCTCGCGATCGGTGGCGAGGTCAAGTACACCAAGTCTGATGGCACTCACGAGAACGTCGTGGCCTCCCACTACGTCGAGGAATATTACCCGGAAAAAGACCGCTGGGAAGTTCGCGCGCCGCTCGGCGAAGCTCGTTTCCGTTTCGGCGCAGCGACCTCGATCTGGGGCACGCACGTTTTCGGTGGTTCTCCAGTTTGCGTGGTAACTGGCTCGACGAGCAATACCTGCCCCGGCCTCCAATCTAAGAATCACGAAGTCTTCTTCGAGCTCGACCATCCGGATGTCTGGGTCAATCTCTGAGATTTACAATTTACAATTTTCCGTTTACACTCCTTTTTGGATTTACACTCCTTTTTGGATTCCACGAACCTTGACCGTCGGTGATGTGCACCGACGAGCACTTCTTTCTTTTCCTCGTTCGCACACAGCATTGGTTCGGCGATGAGGCTTTCTTTCTTTGGCGTAGAGTAGACAGAAATGAAACGCGGATATAATAATACTACATACGAACTAGTGCTACTTTCGTTTTGCTAATATTCCGAATACACGATGTACGGCATGGTGCCGAGCGTCACCTTTGACGTGGTCGAGTCGCCCACCGCGCCTCGAACCGTTCCCAATCCCAAACCGTGCGTCCCCGCCGGCATGGCTGGAGAGACGCACACGATTCCTGCGTCCGCGTTCGTATCCGTTGTCACGAGCGGCATCCAACCGTTGACGACGATCGTTCCGAATCTACAAGACGTCATCGACGTCGCCGCGACGTTCCCTCCGAGTTTGAAAACCACGCGCGTACCGCCATACGTCGGACTGAGGTGCGGAGAGATGGAGTGTTGATACACCAACGTGTTGGCCATGAACGCGTACTTTGGCCCACTCGCCTTGGCCGCGAGACTGCTTCCGGCCACGATCACTTGAACGTCGCTCGAGGTCGTGCCCACGTACGGGGTCTCGCACGAGATGAGCGCCGACGACACGAACGCGCCGAGCGCCGAACCGCTCGTGTCCACGCCGAAGGAGCATCGCGGGACCCACGAATCGGCGGAACGAACGGTTTCGTGCAGATTACTTCCAGAAATCCACGTCACTGCGCCGCCCTCCGCCGGCCCGCGAGCGGGGACGACGGCGGACGTCTTCGGTGTCGCCGTCACCTTTAACGCGGCGGCGCTGTCGTACTGCCCCGACGTCGGCAAATCGCGCCCACCGTACGACAGCATCACCGTCACGAAACCCGTCGCAAGCTGATTCGCGTGCACGCACGCGTTATCGGTGCTCGTCACCGTCTCTCCTACGCCCTGCGTGACGCATATCACCGTAAAAGGAAACGTCGGCTGCGCGTCGGCGCTCCAAGAGTACGTCACGGGTTGCGTCCCGCTCTCCACTCTGGACAGGACGCCTTGGTACGACTGCGTCACCGACGTCAGCGACTCGCCGTCCTCTCGTCTTCCCGAATTCATCGACGGCACGGCGGCGACCCACACGTCTTTCGAACTCTCGGGCTTCATCGCCGGCGTGATGACGGAGACGGTGTACGCGTTGGTCGCCGAGGCGGCGACGACGATCGAACCGAATCGCACGTACGGCACGCCGTCGTCCGTGAACGCGCTTCCCAGAGCGCCGACGACGGTGATGGTGACGGCGTTACCACCAACATCGCTCGCGGCCGTCGGTGTCATCGTGGTGACGTTCAAAACGTCCAAGTTTACGCGTTCCACCAGCGCCACGCGCGTGTCCCCGATGGTGTACATGGAGCTCTCCTCGACGCTCGCCGACGAGGCGGCGAATCTCGGCACTTCGCACATCACGAGCGCGCTCGACACGTACACCCCCACGCCAGAGTACGACATTTCAAACCCTCCTTTCGCCGCGCTTCGCCACTCGCACACGCGTTCGCTCCCGACGATGTCCGCGCGTCCATCCGGCGGGAGCGCGTTTCGTCCCGTCAGCCTCGCCACGTCTCCCTGCGACGCCGCGTGCGGCGACGACCTCGTCAGCGTGCCCTTGTACTCGCGCACGAAATTCACCACGCTCGACATACCGAGTTCGTGAAACAGTATCGCGTCCACGCCGCCGTTCGAGCTCAGACCCAACGCCACGAACCCTTCCCGTCCGCTCGGCGTATCGCACCGCACCGCCGTCGTTCCCGGAACCGTCGTCGCGTCGTACCCTTCCCCCGGCGAACCACCGAATATGCACTTCAACTGTCCGGGCACCGACGCCGCGCTCGACGTCCCCGGCGCGAAATTCAATCCGTACACGTCCACGCCCCCGACCGTACCGAGCGCGGACGTCGTCGGCGGCGTCGCCGTCGCCAACAGCCCGACGTCGCGCGCGTGCGTGTACGCGCGCGCCCCTCGTCCTCCCATCGCGACCATCGCGAGCACGACCGCCCACACGAGTCCAACGATCCCACGCGCATCCCACGCGCCCCACTCGCGTCTCTCGACTCCTCTCGTCGTCGTCATCGCGCGCCTCATCGCTCGTTGTCCCCGCGGCTCGCGCGCGGAACGTTTAAACGCCATCCTCTTCGACGCGTCCTCCTCGCGCGATGACGATCGTTCGTTCACCCATCGCGCGTCCAAACGTCGCGCGTCTCTTCACCGCGCGCGTCCCGTCGCGCTCGCGATGACGAGAACGTCGAGGCGGGGTGTGTCGACGTCGAGAATTCTTCACTCGGCTGGCTTCGAGCCTTTCGAGCCGCGCGCCGAGCCGCGTCGCGTCGCGTCGAGGTCGTCGTCGATGCGCTCGAGTCGCGTCGCGCGACCGGAGGAGAGAGATTCAAACAAATGAATCGACTACGTATGATACATGCGCGACCGATCGACGGTCGTCGGTCCATCGACGCGAACGGCGTCTATCGAAACGCGTCGTGTTTCGAGCTCGCGCGCGGAACGTCGAGTCGCGCGACGCCGCGCGTCGGATCTCTCTCTCGCGCTCGAGATTCAGCCCTCGTTCGCGCGACGAGCGCCGTCAAATAATCGCTCGGGACGTGTTTCGTGCACCCGGGAGGATCGGCGCGGGAAAACGCGCGCGATGATCGCCATCCGTCGTCGTCTTCGTCGTCTTCGCGCGCCGCCCCCAACCGCCAGGAATCTCTCGACGCGCGCGCGTTCGGAACCGCGCGTTTCCCTCGTCTGCGACGCTCGGGCGCGCCCACGGTGACGGGCGCTCGTTCTCCGAGCGCGAATTCGCACGCGAGGGCGTCGTGTTCGCGTCGTCGTCGCGCGAGCGTTTCGATGAATGATGGCGCGGCTGAAGTTGTCGTCGTCGCCTCCGTCGCCTCCGTCGCGTCGTCCGTCGCGGACGACGACGCGCGCGCGGTCGTCGTCGTCGTCGTCGCCGTCGTCGTCGCGTCGCGCGGCGTCATTCGCGACGGACGCGCGCGCGCGAGCGTGTGCGGATGAATGAGAAGAATGAATGAATGACACACACCTCGACGCGCGAAGAGATGACGCCGACGACGCCCGAAGAGGCGCGCCGACGACGCGATGCGGACGCGCAGGCGTTGCGTGCTGCCATGGACGCCGTCGCGAACCCCACGCGCGTCGACGCGTCGACGCCGACGCCCGCAAAAGTTCAAGATGACGGGGAAGACGCAGCACCGTCGAAGGCACCGCTCGCGTCCTCGACGACGGCGAACGCACCGCCCGAGTCGACGCCGACGACGGATGAGGCGTCGCCCGCGTCGACGATCGCGCGCGTCGAATCGACGGTACCTGCCGCGACGACGATGAGACCGGTCCCCGAGGGCGCGATCGTCGTCTCGTCCCCGAGCGAGCTCCCGAACGAAAACGGAACGAAACGACCGATGGTGACGGTGACGGACGAGGAGGTGGCGAATTTAGAGGCGTACTTGCAAAGTGGATTCGGGCTCGTGCACGATGACGGACGAGACGGGGATGGGCGACGGGTTTTGGTGGTGAACGCGACGCGCGTGCCGGGATGGGCGGGAAGCGCGGATAGAGACGCGGCGCTGCGGTTGATCACCAAGGCGTTAACGCGAGCGGGCGCGGAGGGTGAGTACGTGTTGGTGGTGTACTTTGGGGACGACGATCGAACGAAGGGGGTGGTGCCGAGTCACACCCTCGGGTGGCTTCGAGACATGCACGAGGGGTTGGAGCGGGAGACGCGGAAAAACGTGACGAGAATCGTCTTCGTCAACGCGTCGTGGTTCACGGGCGCGCTCATCTCGTGGACCATGACGTTTACGAGCTCCAAGACGAGGGAGAAGTTTGTGTGGGTGAACTCTTTGCACACGATGGAGAAGGAGAGCGGGTTCTTCGTGAACCCCGCGATGTGCGGAGAAGCGTTTTTGCGATCCGTCCGCTACGCGCCGCAAACAGAGGCGTCTTCGTGATTCGATTCGACTACGGGGTTGTGTTGACAATAAAATAGTTTCAAAGCATCAATTCAATTCATTCACTTCTTCACAGCCTTAATGACGGCGGAGAAGTCTTCGTCGTCGCACCCGTCTCGCGCGGCGCGCTTGTACAACTCGTTGGCGGCGGCGGCGACGGGCATCTCTTGTCGGAGTTGATCCGCCAAGGCGATGGCCAATCGCATGTCCTTTTGTTGGTGCTTCAACGGGAAAGCCGGAGGGAACGCGCCGGCGTTCATCGTCGGCCCCTTGAGCGCGAACATGGGCGACGCGATGGCGCCCAAAGAGATGACTTGAAGCAACGTCTCCGGATCGAGGTCGCACTTCTCCGAGAGCGTTAACCCCTCGGCGAACGCCGTCATCATGCTTCCCATGATCATGTTCACCACGAGCTTCATCTTCGCCCCCTGGCCGACGTCTCCGAGGAAGAAATGCGCCTTACCCATCGTCTCGAGCGGCTCGCTGCACCGTCGATACAGCGTCTCGTCGCCCGCGCACAAAAAAATGAGCGCCCCGTCCTCGGCGGGTTTCTTCGATCCACTCACCGGCGCTTCCAAGAATTCCGCGCCCGTCGATCGCACGATCTCCGCGATCGCCGAAGACGTCTCGGCGTCCACCGTGGACACGTCAACGTATCCCTTTCCGGCGCTCAATCCATCCTTGGCCGCGTTAGCCACCGCCGTCGCCGCCTCGGGCGTGCTCACCATGACAAAGGTGACGTCCGACGCCGCGCACGCCTCGGCCGCGGTCGCCGCGAGCGCGGCTCCGGCGTCGACGACGGGTTTCGCCGCATCGCTCGTGCGGTTCCACACCGTCACCTCGTGCCCGGCGTTGATTAAATTCTTCGCCATGGGCACGCCCATGATGCCACAGCCCAAAAAGCCAATCTTCATCGTCTCCGCGTGTGCGACGACGGACGCGCGTCGAACGGTGCGAGCGCGAGAGTGCGTGTGAAAGTGTGCGTTGATTCGCGCGCGCGCGAAACACGAGGCGTTCGGTGCGCTCGCGCGTGTCATTGTGTCGTCGCGGTGTTCGTGCGCGCCCCTCTCCCACGAAATGAAAAAGCCGTCGCGCCGCGGGACCCCGCGCGCGGGCGAGGGCGACGAAGACGCCACCGACGAGAGAGAATGAGGACGATAAAAAATACGCTCGTTGGTTCGCGTTCGTTACATTTATTCATACACAGCGCTACGATGTACGCGCGCTCGAAGCCTCGAGCTCATTCATCACTCGGGGTCGCCCTCGACGTCGCGAAGGCGAAACTCCAACTCTCTCTTGGCGGCGAGTATCTTTGCCACCTCGTTCACGCACGCGCGGAGCTGATTCTCGAGCATGCCCTTCGCCGTGCGTTCGGTCGCGAGCTCGCTCTCGAGCGTCGCGACGCGGGCTCGAAGCGTGCGCACTTCGTCGTCGTCGCCGTCATCCTCGCGCTTGACGGGACCGGGCATGCCGCCGGTGTACGCGCGTGGATGACGCGCGACGCGACGAGCGGACGACGGTCTCGATGAGACGGTCGCGGGTGCGAAGCGCGCGGACGTCGACGCGAGGCGCATGGCGCGCGAGGCGTCGGTGAGTGGTGACGTGACGCGTTTTTCTCTAGATATGTCAATTGCACTTTTGGTTTGGAAGGCGCGGCGGGCGGCGTCTGCGAGCTAATTACCACCGTCATCGTACATCGCTTTGCCCTCGGGCGTGAAGGCGGCATTTTTAAACTTGAACGTGCGAGTCTTGAACGTTTTCCCGCCGTTCCTCACCTCGCCGTCGCTCGCGCCCGTGCCTTCGTATTGTAAGAGACGGTCCCACTTCTCCGTCTGCTTGCCGTAGTGGAACAAGGCGATCGTGCTCGGGAAGTGGGTGTCGCTGCACGCTCTGGATTCTTCCTGAGCGGCCGCCAATGCCTCGGCCTCATCGCTCGATTGCAAAAGCGCGCGTCTGTGCGCCTTGGCCTGGGTGAAACACGTGCCAATCTTGAGGCACCGCGGCGTCTCTCGCAAGTGCACGGAGACGCGCGAACCTCCAATCAAAGGTTCGTGAATGAACGAGACTTCCTTGTCGGCCATGTACCCCCAACCTGTCGTCCCGCGCTTTTCCCACTGGTGCACCGCGGATTCACTCGCAATCTCGAAGGACTGCGCCTCGAGTTCCGTCGTGCAGTCGTCGTCCGAGTACATCATCAAACCGCTCAAGTCCCACTGATTCGTCGTTTTGCTCGGTGACTCGCTCCCCTTGAGCGATTCTACGCGCCACCACTCGCCAGGTCTCACCTTTTCCTCCTCCGCCTCGTCTTCGCCCTCCATCAATTCCACCGTCGGTCGACCCGTCTTCGGATCTCTCTTCACGTTGTTGAAATGATGTCTCTCCGTCTGCGACGACAGCGCAAACTTGGTCACCGCGTCCCTCGTCGCCGGATTCACCATCGTGTACACCAACAGCGACATGGAGGCGATCAACAGGATGGAGCTCGCCAGATTACATCGACAGAAGACGTTTGCGGAATTCGCGTTTCGCTTCGCCTCCTCCGTCGTGTCGAAGATGTCATCCACCAGATCGCTCTCGTCCGCGTCCACCCCCGGTCCGACCTCGACGTCCTTTTGCGCCTCGTACGCCCCCACCGCGTGTTCCGGCGGCGCGTCCGGTCCCAACGCCGCGAGCAAGCGCGCCTTATCATCGTCATCCTCATCTTCATTCACAAAGGTGCCCTCGCGATCGCTCGCCGCGACCGCGACGTCCTCCTCGTCGTCGACGATGACGTGCGATCGTCTCGACATGTTCACGCCCTCGAACGCGCGCGCGCTCGGTTCGCGTTCCTTCGTTCGCGGAGTCGACGTGTGACGGATTCCATTCCACACAGAGAGAGATCGGGGATTCGTCGTCGTGTGACTGGGGAGACGTGGTTTTGTTTTGTTTTCGCGCGATGAATGAATGCACGCGTGCGTGAGAAGAATGGACTGGGATGGGCTAACGAATGAAATATGAATTAAATAATGAACGACGGAGAGCGACGACGAACCGATGCGTCCATCGCGTCACGGCTCGCGTCGTTGAGACTTGAGGAGGGCGTCTTTGGCGGCGTGAAGCGCCGCGCTCGTCGCGCGCTGCGCTCTCTCTCCGTTTTGCTTTTGTTCGGCGAAGACTTGCGAGATGGATCGAACCATGTGAGCGATGTCTTCGCTCGACGCCGAGGCGCTGGACGGGGTCGCGATATGTGTCTCGGTGTCGGTCGACGTGGATTTTTTAGCCGCGCGAGGCTTGAGCGCGGGAAGACCGGCGGCTTTCGGCGGCGCCTCCTCCGCCGCGCGCGCGGTCGTCGGCACCGCCGCGTCGCCTTGCGTGTGACGCATGCGATTCTCGAACGCGCCGAGTATGGGCGCGAGCGATTTCCCGATCTCCGTGCGCATGAAAACCTCCGGTAAATCCAATATCTCTTGAGGAATCGATTTCCCGACGAGAAATTGCGTCGCCTCGTCGCTAAAATGATTACAGTTCCACCGTAATAAATTGTACGTCTCCGGGGTGAACCTCGACGAGACTTCGGCGAGAAATTCTTCAAACATGATCTCATCAACCTCCGTCGTTCCCATGTCCACCGTTCGCAGAGGCATCCCGAACTGCGTCTGCGTCGTCGATTCCGCCGCGCACTGCAACCCGCACCCGAACCAATACTCCTTCCCGAACGCGACGACGCCCGTGTGGTACACCGCCTCCAGGGACGTCCCCAACAAATCACCGCTCAGCGCCCGCGCCATCCCCCCGCTATCATCGCGTTCGCACCGTCGTCAGTCATCGTTCGCACCATCGTCCGTCCACCTCTCGCGAGATCATCATCATCATCATCGGTCATCGGTCGTCGTCGTCGCGCCGCCGCGTGGCCATGGATGCATCGAGCGTCTCGGACGCGCGTCTCTTTGTCTCGTCGTCGCACCTGAGGTCGTACACTCGCAGCGTT
>MDTE01164081.1_pt1 | contig 38094 bp, 36 predicted proteins | sample 811231 | NCBI WGS metagenome assembly MDTE01 (sample SAMN05326651, study PRJNA326480) | marine metagenome | isolation source: seawater | place: Indian Ocean: Red Sea | collected 2010 | reverse complement strand
TATGCAGAGTTAATTACTGCTTTGGATGTAGCAATCTCAGTTAAGAAAGGTGACCAATAATATATTGTTTTTTTTTTCAAATTAATATAAATAGCTTCACTGTTATCATTTCAGCTTACCAATGAATATTAAAAAAAAAATTAAAAGTAAAGAAGTAGTTGTTTTTCATCCATCTAATGAAGGTGCTGGGGTAGAAAAAAATCTTTATTTAATCACAAATTATCTTTCCCAAAAACTTAAAAAAGTCTCATTGATCACTTGTGACGAAAAGAGAAATAAATTTTCAAAAAAAGTTAATATTATAAGACCTTTTTTGAATATAAACAAAAATTCTGGTAGAACAATAAAGTATTTTTTATGTATTTTATATTTAACAATTTTCTGCATTTTAAAAAATAACAAATTTGTAGTATTGTCTTTTCAAGCCAACATCTATGTAATTATAATTTGTAAAATTTTTAACGTAAAGATAATATCCAGATCAAATTCATCCCCCTCTGGTTGGTCTAAAAATTTTTTGAAAAATATTATATTTAATTTTTTCTTAAAAAGAGCAGATGAAATAATAGTAAATAGCATTGATTTTAAAAACGAATTAGATAAAAAATTTAACTTAAAAAGTATATTAATTTTAAATCCATTCAATTTTAAAGAAATAAGAAATAAATCCAAAAAGAAATTTAAATTTAGTTTTTTTAAAAAAAACTCACTTAAAGTTTTAAATGTCGCAAGATTAACAGACCAAAAAGATCACTTAACACTTCTCAAAGCAATAAATTTAGCAAAAAAATATAGAAGAATCCAATTAGTTATAGTTGGCAAAGGAGTATTTAAAAATAGATTATCAAATTACATTGAAAATAATAATTTAGGTAAATTTGTAAAATTAGTAGGTTATCAAGAAAATCCATTCAAATTTATGAGATTGTGCGATGTTTTTGTTTTATCCTCTATTTTTGAAGGTCATCCAAATGTTTTGGTTGAAGCTTTATCGCTTAAAAAGTATGTCATTTCATCTGATTGTCCGACAGGACCTAGAGAAATTTTAGGAAATGGAAAATATGGTAGTTTGTTTAAACTACAAAATTATAAACAATTAGCTCAAATTTTAATAAATTTTAAACTTAATAGTTCAGCTAAAAAAAAAATTTCTGATGGATTAAAAACAATTAAGATCTACGACCATAACGAAAAATGTGAAGCTTATTTGGAAGTCTTAAAAAAATATATTTAATTAAATAAATTCTTATTTTTTTTAAACCAATTTACGCAAGCAAAAAATTTTTCTTCGAAATTAGAAATTTTTTTAAACTTTGTAAAAGAAAATATTTTTTTATTGCTCCCATGTGTTTTATACATTTCTATTTTATTAGCTCCAACATATTTAACTTTTCCTGGAAAAGACTGTAGTAAAAGTTGAATTATTTTTTTTATTTTAAGTGGTTTATTTGAACAAATATTGAAAATATCGTGATCTTTTAATTTCTTTCTTTTTTTAATTAAAAGTTTTAACATTGAAATGACATCACCAATGTACGTAAAATCTCTACAATCTTTTCCAAAATTGTTTACATAAAATATTTTTTTTTTTCTTGCAAAATTTAAATATTTATAAATCAACATATCTGGCCTCCCCCATTCCCCAAAAACTGTAAAAAACCTTAAACCTATAAATTTTTTGCCCAATATTTTTGAGAATAATTCCGAGCAATTTTCATTTGAAACTTTTGAGAAGGCATAAATATTTTTTGGTTTTGCTTTCATTTTTTCATTTACAGGATATTTTTTGTTATCTCCATAAATTGAACTTGAAGATGCGTAAAATATATATTTAAGCTTACTTTTTTTAATATAATTTAAGAGATTGTAATATCCAACAATATTAGATTTTATATATTTCGATGGATTTATTACTGTGTATCTGACCCCTGCTTGAGCAGCTAAATGAAATAAAATATCCACATCAATTCTATATAATTTTTTTATTTCTTTAATATTAGAAAGGTCAAGTTTTATAAATTTAAAGTTACTTTGTTTTTTTAATATGCTTACTCTTTTTTTCTTTAGCTTTGTAGAATAATAATTATCTAAATTATCTAATCCATAAATTTTATTTTTTTTATTTTTCAATAATTCTTTTGCCAAGTGAAACCCAATAAATCCAGCAGAACCAGTTATCAAATATTTCATATATTAAAAGAATCTTCGAAAATTTTTAACGAATTTAAATAATGCTAAAATAGCAACTGTAAGATAACTTTGACCGTTATCAATTCTTATTCTTAAATCCTCTAGATAAGATTTTTTGAAGTCAATTTTACTTGAAAAACCTCCACGTCTAAAAATTCCAAATAATTCATCTTTCTTAGTTCCTATTCCTTTCATTTTATGTTTAACTATCATCCTATAAAAATAATCAAAATCGGCATGGAATTTATATTTTAGATTATAGTCTCCTATTTTTTTTGCAGAAACTCTTTTTATATAAAATCCAGTAGAATGACTGGAGTAAAAGCCCCAAGTAAATTTTATTTTATAAGGTTTATACCCATATAATACACCCCAGTGTTTTTTTACTGAACCAAATAAAAAATCTATATCTTTATATTTTTTATCATATGCAGATAACAACTCTAATGCTTCAGGAGTAAGAATATCGTCAGAATTTACAAATACTATATATTTACCCTTAGCATATTTTAATCCTTTATTGAATGCATCATAAATACCATTATCTTTTTCTGTTAAACAAAAATTAATTAAGTTTTCATATCTTTTAATAATTTCGATTGTAGAATCTACTGAATGACCATCTATGATAATTACTTCATAATCTTTATTTTTTTGATTTTCTATACTTTTAAGTGTCTCTTCTAAATACTTTTCTGAATTTAATGTTACTGTAATAATTGAGACAAGAGGTTCTTTATTTTTCGTTTTACTTATTAAAATCATTTTGTGTCAAAAAATCTATTATTTGTGGAAAGGTAAATTTTGGAGCCATTTTCAATTTTTTGAGTTTTGAAATATCGGCATAAACGTATTTATTCTCATATGGTCTTGCCAATTTATTTGAGAATTTAACATGTTCTTTCCAATCTAAATTAAATTTTTTAAAAATATCTATTACGATATTACTCAATTTTTGAGATTTTCCAGTGGCAATTACAATGTCTTCATTAAAATTTCTCTTCATTAAATTGTGGATAATTTTGATATATTCTTCTGCCCATCCAAAATCTTTGATTGCTGATAAGTCACCCAAAAGAAGTTTTTTATTAAAGTTATGATCTTTAATATATCTTATTACTTTAGGAATTATGAAATTTTTAGGCCTTAAATTAGATTCATGATTGAATAATATTCCTGAAAAACAATTTAACTTAAAATTTATTCTATAAAATTTAACCAATAAGTAAGAATCAAGTTTTGCTAGACCATAAGGGTTTTGCGGATTTTTCGGTGAATTTTCATTTAATTTTTTTCGGTTTTTTTCAAAAATTTCTGATGAGCTTGTATTAAAAAATTTTATCTTTTTATTTACATTTAAAATAGCTTCTAAAATATTAAAAACAGGTAAAATATGTGAAACTAATGCCTCAGTAAAATTTAAAATTGAGTAGTGGGGTGAAGATTTTCCACCAAAAAAATATATTTCACTACAATTAGATATTTTTACAATTTTAATAATATGATTATAATCATTGTAGTTTATTTTTATTAATTTTAGCTTTTTATTTTCTTTAATTTTTTTTAAATTAAAATTTTTTGTTTGATATAAAGCGTATACAGTATAATCTTTTTTTAATAAATGCCTTGTCATTAATGAACCATCTTGTCCAGCAGCACCAAAAATCAGGCAAATTTTTTTGTTCAACATTATAAACTAATTACAAAATTAGAATTTTAAATCTTTATATATTTATCATTTTTAGAATATAAGATCTTTCCTCTTCCAAAATGAATATTAATCATAAGCCTAGGTTTCAAATATGGAGTTTCTCCTTTGTGCAAACCATATCCGTCCACAAAAAAGCATGATCCAGCTTTTCCATAAAAAACTTTTTTTTCATCATATGAATTAAAAATATTTTCATCTGAATATAATCTACATAATTTATGCTCTGGTTTTTTTTTTCTATGAGTAAAAGGTATATAAATGTGGGGACCACACCCATCTTCAACATCTGAAAGATAAATGTAAAGTTTTAAAAATTTTGTAAAATCATTATCCCAATGAAAATATTGTGCATTTAAGTATTTTTCCTTTTCAGAAATATTCAAAGGGTTTGAAATAAAAAAAGTTGCATTAATTGAAATATCCCTACAATTTAAATATGAAGCAGCAATTTCAAGGACATTTTTTGATAAAATTATTTCTTTCAATGAATTGTCATTATTCAAATTAATTGTTCCTGTAAGTCTGCTAATTCCAACAGACCTTAATCTTTCAAAATATTGTAGGTCATTTTCATTATTTTTTTTTTTCAAATCAAAATTTTTTGAATCAATCTTTTTTTTGTCATAATCTTCACTCTCATAAACTAAGGCCTTTAATTCACTTAATTTTGTATCATTTAAATTTAACAACTCCGAATAACCTTTCGTATCAAGTGATTCTAAAATCTTACTTGTGCTACCATTAAATATCTCATTTTTATTTAAATGACTTAATTCAACTTTTTTTGTTCTTATTAAATTTCTTATCCATTGATTAGAAAAAAATAATTTTATTAAGAATAATCTAAAATAAATTAATTTATTATTTATTTTTGTAAGTTCAAAATGATTTATTACTTTAATTGTATCTCTAAATGCGTCTAAAAATAATCTAATTGAGAATGTAATCTTGTTCATATATTTCAATTAATATAATTGATTTTTTTCAAATTAATTCTTTATAAATTTTAAGTGTTTCTTTTGCACAATTATTCCATGTAAATTTTGTACTATGATTATATGCTTCGTCAATATTTAATTCACTACTTTTTTCATTCTCAGTTAAAATATTTTCCAATTTATCTTTTAAGTCATCTTCATCACTTGGGTTAAAAAAATAACCAAAATTTTTTAGTGTTTCTCTGTAAATCGGTATATCACTTGCTAAAACTTTACATTTACAGCTCATAGCCTCTAATGCTGGAAGTCCAAATCCTTCACTTAAAGAAGTTGTTACAAATAAGCTTGCAGTTCTATATTTTTCAATTAACTCATGATCAGTAGCTTCTAAGTAGTTTATATTTTTTTTTAAATTCAAATTATCAAAAATTTTGTTTTCTGCTTCAGAAAAATCTCCCCCTCCTACACAACAAATATTGAATTTTTGATTTACTAATTTTGTTTTAGAATAAGCTTTGATAAGAATATCAAAATTTTTATATCTTTTTCTATCTCCTACAAATAAAATAAAATTTTGTTTTTTCAATGGAGAAAGATTAAAATTATCAATACCTAGATAGATGACTGATAATTTTTTTTTATCAACATCATAATATTTTATAAGATCATTTTTTGTTGTTTCTGAAATACATATTATTTTATCAGCAACATCTAGATAATTTTGTTTAAATCTATTTTCCTCATTTAAATTATAATCTTTAGCAAATTTTTCATGTATCAAGTCATAAACAGTTAATATTATCGGGGTTTTTTTTTTAAATTTTAGTTTTTTTTGATAATAAGTTAAATGTGTTAGATCTGGAATAAATTTTTTCAAATAATAATTGTTAAAAAAATTATTATAAAAATCAAAGATTTTACCTGTAAATTTAATTTTCTTTTTTAAATTAAAATGAATTTTGCTTTTTAAACTATCTCTTTTTAAATACTCGTTATAATTTATTGGTGAAGAAATAAAACAATCTACCCCTAAATTTTCAAGTCCTTTACATAGATTAAAATAATATCTTGAAACCCCTCCATATTTTTGAATAAAAAAAATTTTATTGTCAAAAAAAACTTTCATTGAATTATTTATTTAAAACTTTATTTTTAAAACCACCAAATTTGTAAGGTAAATAAAACTTAATGTACCATAAAATATTACTTAAAAAGATATTTTTTGAATTTATTCCATTAAATATTATTGTTTGTTTAATTTTTTTTTTTGAAATATGTACTGCCATTGCTGAGAGATTTGAATTACTATGTAAAAGATGTTGCGTACGAGATAATAAAATCATATTAATTATGGTTTCATAACCGAGTAAATATCTATGATTTTTTCTTTTAGAGTTTTTGAATATATCATTTTTTGATCTAAAATGATCATAAGTAATTAATTTTTTTCCATATTTTTTTTTAAATTCTTGAAAATAATCTTCTTCTTCAGTCACTAAAAAGATGTATTTATATTCTTTTTTTTTCATAATTTTATCAGTTAATTCAAACATTTGTTTTAAAGTGGGGGGAAAAGGATGTAGGGCAGCTATTTTTTGATCGCTCCCCCTAAAATGAACGCCTAAAATCTTACCTTTTGAAAATTTTTTTTTAATAAATCTTTCAACTTCATTTATTATATTCTTTTTAAATACCAAGTTTATAAGTTTTTTTTTATATTCTTTATATAAATTTTTTTTAATTCTACTTGTGTCAACAGATTTTTCATCTGAAAATTTATAATTAAAATATTTATAAATATTATCTATTCCAATATTTCCATAATTTTTGAAATAATATTCCCAAGAGTTGTAAGTCTCAAATACTTTATCATTTTCGTTATAAATTGTCGGAAAATATTTCATGTCTACAATTGGGCTATAACCTTTTTTTTCAGCATAAATCATTTGAAGTATGACATAATGAACATTAGAAAACATACCTCTCCATCTGTCTCTCTTAATGATAAAAAATTTTTTTTTTGATTTAAGATTTTTTTTTTTTGGTAAATTGTTTTTAAATTTACTTAATCTAACTATATGGTTTTTATAATAAAGTTTTTTTTTAAAATAATTAAACATTATTTATTTTTTAAAATAATTTTTAATTACATTTATAATATATTTTTGTTCATTGAGCGTTAGATTATAAGAGGATGGTAAAGATAATCCAGTTTTATAAATTTTTTCTGAAATGAAGTAATTCTTTTTTGTAAGTTTAATAATGTTTTTATCTTTATAGCATGGCTGTAAATGAATAGGATAAAACATATCCCTCGTTTGAATATTTTTTTTATCTAAATATTTTTGGAGTTTTTTCTTGTCTTTAAGAAAAATATTTGAGAACCAATGAACTGGAGTATTTTTAGATAGCGCTTCTATAAAACTAATTTCTTTAATATTGGAAAGTTGATTCTTATAGTTCTTATAAATCATGGATTTTTTTTTTAAAATTTTTTCTAATTTATCAAGTTGCACATTGCCAATGGCAGCCTGTAAATCTGTAAACATAAAATTATATCCAATACTATTATGTTTGAATATTCCCTTTTTACTTCTTCCATGATTTTTTAATTTATACATTTTATTTTTAAGTTTGAGACTATTAGTGAGAATTATTCCACCTTCTCCTGTGGTTATTATTTTATTTCCATAAAATGAAAAGCCGCCGATATCACCTATTGATCCTAAAAATTTTCTTTTAAATTTTGCACCAATGGATTGTGCTGCATCTTCAATAATTTTAATTTTTTTTTTAGATGTAATTTTTCTAAGTTTGTCCATATCGCAACTATGTCCGTATAAATGTACTGGTATCACTGCTTTTGTTTTTTTTGTAATAATTTTCTCAAGGTGGTTTAGATCTAATGATAAGTTTTTTTCGTCTATTTCACAAATTACAGGAGTCGCTCCTGCCATAATAACAGCGTTAATTGAAGCAATAAAAGTTAAATTTGGTACGATTACTTCATCTCCTTTGCTTATATCGAAAGCCTTTAAAGATATAAATAAGCCATTAGTCCAATTTGAAATAGCTATGGCATAATTTGAATTAAATTTTTTTTTAAATCTTTTTTCTAATTTTTTTGTTTCAAAAGATTCTGTCAAGTATGTTTTGCTAACAATTTTTTTTATATATGATGCTTCTTTATTATCGATCCAAGGTTGAATTTGTAAAATCTTTTTCATCCAACAACCTTTGAAAAAGCTGCACCAATATTTTTTGCAACATAATTAAGAGTGTTTATCGTGGACTTTTGTGTGTTTATACCTACAAAAAAACCTCTATCTTCTACTTCTTGACTATTTTTTAAAATGAGTTTTTTTTCATTGAGCTTAAAAAGCTTGATAGCGGGTTGGTTTAGAAAATTTCCACTAATTATTGGTCTAGTTTCTATTCCTCTTTTTTCAATTTCCTTAATTATTGCTAACTTTTTTTTATTAAATCTTTTATTAATTAAAATTGGTAATCCAAACCAATTACAATCAACGTTTTTTGCATTCTCAACAAATTTTAGATAATTTCTATTTTTAAACAATTCATTATATTTTGAAATTATTTTATCTCTATTAAAGTTTCTATTTTTTTTAAAATTATGAATTTGTTTTAATTGATTATTAGCAATTGCAGCTTGTATTTCTAAAGGTCTTAAATTAAATCCTAAATTTGTAAATATAAATCTTTCATCCAATTTTGGATATTTTCTTTTATAACTCTCATGATTTTCACCGTCTCTAGACCAACCATGTGCCCTCATGGAAAGCAGAATTTCATAATCTTCTTTGGAATCACAAACTATCATACCTCCTTCACCAGATGAGATTTGATGTGAATAATAAAAAGAATATGTACCAAAGCTACCAAATGTTCCTAATTTTTATTGTTTAAAGGAAGACCCTAGTGACTCACAGGTATCTTCTATGATTATTAATTTTTTTTTTTTGCAATTTTTCTTATTTCTTCCATGTTTGCTGAATTTCCTAAAACATGAACACAAAATAGCATTTTTGTTTTATCGGTAATCTTTTTTTTTAAATCTTCAATATCTACGTTTAAAGTATTAACATCAACATCAACAAAAACTGGTTTCAATCCATTTATAACTAAAGGCCACAGTGATGTAGACCAACATATTCCAGGGATTAAAACTTCTTGTCCTTTTTGAAATCTTTCTTTTCGAAGAGGATTGCAGCAAGCAGTTACTGCAAGTAAATTTGCTGAAGATCCAGAATTTACCATAACCGCATATTTTGAACCAATATATTTTGCAAAATTTTTTTCAAATTTTTTAGTAATTTTGGACATAGTAATTTGCCCTGATTTTATAACATCTATTCCTTTTTGTTTATCAGAACTGTATATTCTTGGGTAAATAAGTGGATACAAAAATTTTTTCATTCTTTAATCATTTTAATTTTATTTCCAAAAAATAATCTATTTGATTTAATTTCTTTATTTACTAAGGTTAAAGCACCAACTCTTACATTATTTCCTAATTTTGAGCCAGGTAAAATAACAGAGTTTGAACCTATAATGCAATTATTGGAAATTTTTACTTTTTCTTTAAAAGTTTTTTTTTTTTTTATTTTATAATTATCTGACTTTGAGTAAATCTTAACACCTTGTGAAATATTACATGAGTTACCAATTACAACAACTCCACTACCTAATATATAAGTTAAACTACCTATATGTGTGTTTGCTCCTATCTTAATTGATCCGTCATGAGCAACTAATATGGTATAATCATCAATTCTGGAATTATCACCTATGAAAATATTCTGATTTCCAATAAAAGATGTTTTGTTTGAAATTTGACAATTTTTACCCAAGTGACCTAATTTAAGTTTTTTTAATTCAGATTTATTTAAAAATTTACTTATCATGATAATTTTTTGATCAATTCATAATATTTATCGACGACATTTCTCCAATTATAATTATTAATATTTTTTTTCGAAGTATTAATTATATTTTTCCTTTGTTTCTTTGAGAGATTTAATGCTTTAATAAGATTTTTTGAAATATCTTTGTGATCATTAGGATCAAAAGTGATTGCTTTAACTTTTTGATACTCAATATGCTCTTTAAAAGAATTTATTTTTGACATTGCCACTAAAGAACCAATTTGCCAAGCATCAAGTCCTGAACCACATCCAGGGTCATATAGAGAAGGACTAATTGTTAATTCAGACTTTTTTATTAAATAATTCAATTCATGATCCTTTACAAACCCAAGACCAAATACGTTGCGATTTTTGTTTTCTATCATGACTTTGTCTCTCAAAATTCTTCCATTAATTATTTCAGTTCCAGCTCCACAAAAAACTAAGCTTAAATTTTTGAATTTCTGATTAAGATTATAAAATGCTTTAATTAAATTGGAGATATTTTTATGAGGTTTATCTACAGTAGGGCATAAAATAAATTTAGTTTTAATTTTAAATTTTTTCAAAATGTTACTATATTTTGGTATTATAGGTTCTGTTAATGGAGCTACTCTAATCATGTGAATTTTTTTTGGGGGAATATTTGGATAAAATTTTAGAAACTCTTTTTTCATAAAATTAGATGTTAAGACAATGTGCGAATTTTTAACCCATTTATTTAAGTAGTAATTTTGAAGATTAATTTCTTTTAAATTGAAAGGCCCAACTCCACCAAAATAATATTTAAATAACAAATCATGAAGAATAATTATTTTTTTGTTCTTAACTTTAGGTAATTCTATTAAGTAAGGCCAAAGAAAAAAAATTAAATCATAATTTTTAAGCTTTTTTTCTAATTCATTTTTTAAATTTCCTGAGAAATAATAATTTATGTAATTCTTATTTTTTAAGTATCTATTTTGTAAATATTTAATTATTTTTCCAGAATTTTTAAGTGAAAAAACTCCAGTCTCTGCTAATTTCAGTGATTTAAGTTCTTTTATATTTAAATTATTAAAATTTTTTTGTCCTATTCTAAATTTTTCAATTGAACCAGGATTCATATAATAATCAATTTTTATATTTTTGTAATATTTAATAAAATTTAACATTAATTGATTGCTAAATTTCATTCCGCCACCAATATTACCTTTCTGATCTACAAAAGCTATTTTGAAGTTCTTTTTAAAATTTTTATTTTTCATATTGTAGTGTTAATTAATTTATTTTCCTCCATTGTGTATTTTCTAAATAAATTTTCATAATTATGTTTTGAATGAGAAACTTTAATAATTGTTAAATTTGAATATTCGTTAATTATATTATTTAAAATTTTAATTTCTGTTTCATAATCTATTGAATTAGTTGCCTCATCTAAAATTAATATTTGTGGATCAAAAAATAAGGCTCTTGCGATAGCTATTCTTTGTTTTTGTCCGCCAGAAATAAGTGCGCCTCTTTCACCTAATCTTTTTGAGACATTACTATTTATATTATCTATAAAATTTTTAAGTTCTACTATTTCTAAAATTTTTATAATTTTTTCTAAATCATAGTTATTTTGCATACCCAAAGCTACATTTGATATTATGTCATTATCAATTAAAAACGGAACTTGAGAAACGTAACTAATTTTTGACAATAATCTTTTTTTGTCTATGTCTGTTGCTTCAATTCCATTAATAAATATTTTACCTTTTTCAGGTGGAAGAAGTCCGCACATTATATCCAAAAAGGTCGATTTCCCACAGCCGCTTTTTCCTTGAATAAGTAATCTAGATCCTTTTTTTATCTTTAAGTTAACGTCCTCTAATATTTTTTGATCTTTTTTATAGTTAAAAAAAATATTTTTAAGTTCAACACTTTCGAAATTAAAATCTAAGTTTACATTTCCAATTACTGAGTCAATTTTATCTTTGTTAAATTTAAATGCAGAGTTTAAATTATAAAATGATGGCATATAATGTTTTATTCTTTGAAAATTTTGTAAAATTCTAACTACACCCGGTGCTATTCTATATATAGAAAGTACAAGTATTGTTAAAGCTGGTAGAAGTTGATCAAAACTTTGATTAATATTTAGAGAAAAAAGGACTAATAAGATAAATAAAATTAATGCGAACATTTCAAATATTACTTTTGGCAGTCCAGCTATAAGATTAATAAAAATTGATAATGGTATTGTTTTTTGTCCCTCTTCTCGATATCTTTTTACGAAATAATCTTTAAGATTGTAAATTTTAATTTCTCTAATTGATGAAAATCCTTCTCTTATAAACGTTAAAACATTTTGAGATATACTTAATCTCATTTCTCCATAAGATTTTATTTTATCTTTTGATAAATAATAAATCAAAACAGCGACAAAGGAAAACAAGATTAAAACTGATATAGTTTTAATTGAACTTACTGAAATTAAAAGTATTGAAAAAATAAATAATAACGTTATGTCAGAAAATATCAAAAGAATACTACTACTTATAAACTTTACAAAGATAAATACTTCATCAGTAGTATTTCTTAATAATCTTGATGAGTTTAAAGAAGAATGAAATCTTATTGGCATTGATAAATATTGATTGAATAAATCCCTAGATAAATCATATGAAAGTTCTGAATTAAATCTTGTTTGGAAAATATTTATATAAATTACTAATAAATTTTTTATAAAAAAAATTATTGATATTAAAAGCAAAAAGTAAACTATAATTTCATTTTGAGTAAGATTTAAACCTGCAATAATATTATCAACAAATAAAATTCCTGTTTTGAAATTAATTAGAAAATTTAGTGCAGGAAAGAATAAACCTATTCCGATAACATCAAGAATATTAGTTAATAAAACTGTAAAGTAATAAAAATACAGTTTTAACTTATATTTTTGAGGTAAAAAATCATAAACTGTTTTAAGTGCTTTCATAATTTTATGTTTAATTATTATTAAAATTTAAAATACTTTTCTATCAATTAAGTAATAACTTTATGTTTTTTTAATAATTTATAAATAAAGTATGTTTTTTTTTTGTTTATCTTGATTAATTTTGAAATATTATCCATTGAATTAGTTCCATCAGCGTATTGCAAAAAATTCATAATATTTCTCAAGTTTTTTGATCTGTGAGTTGTGCCCAATGTTGGATATAATTTCCTTTTTGACATCATTGGTTCACAAATAATTTTATTTTTAGGATATCTTTTATTTTGTACTTTAGATTTAAGAACGATCAAATTTAAATTCATTAAAATTTCAATCGCTTTTTTTGTGACATTAAAGCCACCTTTTAATCCATTGATTGTAACTAATTTAAAATCATCTTTTGAAGTATGATACTCTTTATATTCTCCATATTTAGTTCTCATTATAGATGCTATTGGTAAATCTACACTTGGAGAATTATATTGTCTTTCATCTGAACCTCGTGATAGAAACGAATATTCTTTAAACTTAATCTTAAGATCTTTAAAGGCTTTTTTTGCTGCATAATTAGAAATGCTGTCATATTTTGATGGTAAAAATGAATAACTTCTATTATCGCCAATACAAGTTAAGTTAAAACCTGCAACAACATTTTTTTTTAACTTTTTAAAATTCTTATTTATATAAGAAATTGATCCAATGGTTTCTGGTATAAAAACAAATCTAATTGAATATTTATTTTTTTTCTTTTTGAAATAATTGTAAATTGCAGTCGAAACTAATGGGCCTGATAATTCATTATTAGCCATTGAGGGGTGGCAAATATATGTGGAAATAAATATTTCCTTTTTTGACTTACCCTTAATAAGAGCTTCTCCATAATGTAAATTACCATTGTTATTAAAATTTGATATTATTTTCACGTTAAATTTGTCTTTATTTTTATATTTAAGAAATTTTTTTTTTGAAAAAATTATAACTCACACAAAATCCCCACCACTTTTTGTAATACGAAGTGATGTAAGGTATGGCTGAAGGAAAGTGTTTCAGAAAATAGATTCTTTTTATAAGTTTTCTTTTGGTTAAAATGAGATTAACTGGTTTTGAATAATTTATTACATGTAAATTTGATTTTTTAAAATCAACAATTTTTTTGCCATTTTTATCAATTATATACGCATCTATTATGTTCCATTCTGCTGGAATTTTCCAATCAAACACGTTTGTGCCTGATTTAATCTTTTTGAGTTTGAGATTTGAAATATAATTTTTTAAAATTGACAAAGTTAGTTTAGTGCCATTACCTGTAATACTACGAGTTATGGGGAAAAGTTTTTTCCCAAGTTGATGATATTTATTCATTTATTTTATTATTATCCAATATAATACATAATTAAAAAAGATTAATTAATATCTATTTTTTGATTTTTATGGAAATTTTTTGAAATAATATTAGAAGATTATATTTAAATAAAATCATGAAAATAAAAATTATTGGCTGTGGCTCAGCAGGAAATCACATGGCTTTTGCATTTAAAAAAATTGCAAAGCATATTATTATGACGGATATCTCAAGCCTAACTTTACTAAGATCAAAAAATCAAATTTATAAAAAAAGATATAAAACATGGAATAAAAATATAATTTTAAAACAGGAAGCTAAAGATCATGATAATTTTTACGATCTTATAATAATTTCATCACCCCCTAATACTCATTTAGACCTTTTGAAAAAAAATATTTTTAAATCAAATAATTTTTTAATAGAAAAACCTTTATGTGCTCCAAGTAAAAAGAATATAAATTTTTTTAAAAGTATAATGTCAAAATTTCCAAAGAAAAACTTCTACTGTGGTTATAATCATAGATTATTTCCCTCAACAATAATGTTAAAAAATATATTAAAATCTCATAAAAACCAATTCAACAATATTTCTATCTATTTTAAAGAAAATAATGTTGGTTTTCTTAAAGCTCATCATTGGATGAAAACATTAGACGAAAGTTATTTATCTGATACTCAAAAAGGTGGGGGTGCGTTATGCGAGCATTCACACGCTTTAAATCTAGCTCAATTTTTACTTAACGATAAAGAACAAGAATTTGAAATTATTCACAATGAAATAAGATACTCTAAAAATAAATCAAAAAAAATATTTGATACTTCTGTTAATACTAAATTTAAAGTAAAAAATAAAATAATTAATGTTGTTCAAAATTTTGAAACATTTCCAACAGAAAAAAAAATTGAGGTATTTTCAAAAAATTTTTTTATTGAATTAATTTATAATTACAAAGATAACAATGATAGAATTTTTTACTATAATTATATTACAAAAAAAAAGAAAAAAATTTATTTCAAAAAAAAAAGGTCTGATGACTTTCTTTATGAAGCTGAATTTTTAAAAAATAAAATTTTGAATAAATCAAAAATAAATGATAAATCCATAGATATGAAATATTCAATAAACACAATGGATTTAATAATGAAATTATTATAAAGATTTAAGTTGTATAAAAATAAAAAAATCTTAGCTATTATTCCTGCTAGAGGTGGCAGCAAGGGAATTAAAAATAAAAATTTAAAAAAAATTAAGAATAAGTCACTTATAGAACTTACGGCAAATTTAATAAATAAGATTAAGATAATTGACTACAAAATTATAAGTTCTGATAACAAAAGAATAAACCAGGAAGCTAAAAAATATAATTTAAATTATTTATTTGACAGGCCAAAAATTTTATCTGGTGACCGTGTCTCTGATATTCAAGTACTCAATTTTACTTTGAGGAAAGTAGAAAAAATTTTAAATCAAAAATTTGATATCATTCTTTTAATTCAAGTAACTTGTCCACTACGAAAAAAAATACATATAGAAAAAGCAATTAAACTTTTAATTAAAAAAAAATATGATGCTGTTTGGAGTGTAAATAAGATTGATAAAAAATATCATCCATTTAAACAATTAATAATCAAAAATAATAAACTTAATTTTTTTGATAAAAATAAGGGAAAAAAAATTATTGCAAGACAACAGCTAAATAACACTTTTATTAGAAACGGCGCTGTTTATGCTTTTACGAGATCTAGCATTTTGAAAAATGATGCTCTTCCAGATAATTCAGGATTTATTGAGACTGAAGAACTTATCTCGATAGATAATTTAGTAGATCTTAAAAAAGTAGAAAAATTAATATAAATGATACTCTCTAGTTTTTTTTATTAATTGAAATTTTTTAATATATGTTCTGCAACTAATTTATATCCTTTTTCATTATAATGAGCATTTAGCTCATGTGGAAAAAATGACAATGGATTTTCAAAGCTTTGCATAATCTCATTTATATCCAAAAAGGGAATCTCTAAATCATTTACTATTTTTTTAATTTTAAAGTAATCAGTATTATCAAATTCAGACGAGGAAAATCTTGACCACTCAGGTAAATAAACAAAAATAAAATTTGAACCATTTTGATTTGATAAATTTAAAGTCTTTTCAAGAATTATTTTGTATTCATTATAAATTTCATTATCATTTTTTATTTGTTGCGAAGTTTCTTTTGATGAATGAAAAATAGAATATCTAGTATAAAATAATTTTATAAACTTTAAAAATTTGTTTAATAAAACTCGATCATCAGATATCTTCGCTACTATTTGATCATTTAAAAGATTATCAATTTTTTTTTGATTATTTTTTGAATTTAAATTTTGTAAAAAATTTTCATCATTTAAATATTTTCTTAAAATACTATTTTTCAATTCTTTTTCCAGATCTTGCAAATCATTATCCTCATAATAAAACCAAACAACATTTTTGTATCCTTTTTTTATATACTCTCTAAGTGTAGCATATTTAATCAAAGGTCCGTTCCCTATATAGCCAAAATTTAAAACTTTTTTTTTAGATAAATTCTCAATAAAACCCGCAATGTTATTTTCTGGCTTAACGCAAGCCCCATGGGTAAATGAGTCGCCAACAAAAAAATAATCAATTTTTTTTTCCTCATGATTTTTATCATTATTGTTAAAACCATATCTGTCACTTTGATAAAAAACAAAGTTTTTTGTTTCATTACAAAAAATAGTTCTAGAATTTGAAATTCCACCTAATGGAAAAAAATCCATGTTTTTATCTAGAAATGATTTCGGTGCAATAGTTAATTTAATTGATGGATCTTTTTTTTTTTCGTCATTAAATATTTCAAGTTGACTTCTCTTATCAAAATCTTTTTCTTTAGAAATTCTTTGTAATTTTAAATTATTTTTTGAGGTATAAATTTTGTATGATTGGTATATTTCAAATATATAGAGTGCTATAATAGAACTTATAAAGCTTATAATCAAATAATCCTTTATTTTATTTTCTAAAAAATGAAAAATGATAGAAGAAAAAAAAATTATTAATAAAATTTTATAATAAATTTCATAGTAATCATTTCGATAACCTTTCCAAAAAATTGATGATTTATAATATACATATATCAGTGCAAGTAATGAACTTAGAATTAGAAAAATTGAAACAAAGTTTCTAAATTTCATGATCAAATTATTGAAATGATACTTTTTCTATTTTTATTCAAATTAATTTTTTTATCAATATAATATGAATCTTCTTTAATACTTTTTGAACTAAGTTCTTCAATTACACATCCATTTTTGCTTAAACATTCAAAGCTGTGAATTTCTTTTGGATAAATTGTAAAAATCTCTCCTACTTTTAAAATTCTTGTTTTTTTAGTTTTATGACTCATTTTCCTTAATTTTAATTTTACTTTTCCATATGTTACGAAAAAGGTTTCTTGTTTTAATTTGTGATATTGCTCTGGATGCTTTTGTTTGTGAAGTAAAAATAAAAGTTTCTTGCAGTAAAGATCATTATAAATTGTAATCATACACATACCAATTTTATAAAAGTATTTTATTCCGTAATGATGAGATATTTCTAATTTTGAGGATGTTCTTAAAATTACATTTGCTCTATGAATCAAATTTGAAATTTTTTCTCTAATAATTTCAATTTCCTTTCTTGAATTAATTATTTTTACATCCTTTTTTAATAAAGGTTTATTTTCTAAAATATTTCTTTTTAAAATTATTTTCTTAAATTTTGAAATATCTTCTCCAGTAATTTGGCCTGGGAAAGAAGGGTAACTTAACCTAACATCTTTATTGATATCTAAAATATTTCCTTTTTTTTTATTTTTACAAATATAAACTCCTCTTTTAAACTGTGCTAAATTTAATCTCTCCTCTTTCAAAAACTTATTCCTATCCTCAATAGTTCCACAAATTTCTATTGCATGATTTAGATTCTCTAACCAAATTTTAATTTGGTCTAAATTTGCAGAATAATCATTCAAATCATATTTATTTGTTTTCTGCCCAATATGTTTTTCAAAAATTCTTGCCCCCATTGCATAAGCTAAACCAGCAGTTATTTTTTCATTTGGATTTTCATGACTTGAAAAACCTAGAATTTTTGCACCATAAATATCATTCAAATGTTTAAAATATAGTAAATTCAAATTTTTATGATTAGTTGGATATTTAGCTACACAATATAAATATTTTATATTGATTTTTTTTTTAGAAAAAAAACTAATGATATTCCTTATTTGTTGTTCTGTTGCACCTCCTAAACTACTTATAATTTTATGATTTTTACATTTTTTGAAAATATGTTGAAGTAAAGGCCACTCATTTACCGAGCAACTTGCAATTTTAAGATAATCAAATTTACTTCTAATTATTTTATCAACTGAATTTTCATCAAATGGTGTGCAAATCGTTTTAAATCCTAGTTTTTTACAATTATAAATAATTTTTTTCCAACTATTATCTGAGAGCCTAGTATCTAAAAATCTTCTTACTCCTTTGTGATCTGAATTAATAAATTTTTCTTCAATATAAGTATCTAAATCTCTAAATTGAAATTTAAATGCAAAATCAATTTTAGTTTTAAACTTTGAAGAAACGTTATTAAATTTCTTAATTATATCAATTGCATGAGATGCATCTCCCATGTGGTTATTAGCAAGTTCAAATATTACTAAAGGTTTATTCATCGTAGATTAATCTATTATCAGAGTTTTCCACTTTTAAAAATAAATTTATTTTTCTAAAAAATAAATTAAACTAGTTGACATTAAACTATCCTCGATATTTTTATTAATGTAAATTTCCTCACTTTTATTAAAAATAATTTCATAATTTGATCTAAATCTGCCTCTCATTTTAAGATACTTAAGCAAATGATTGAGTTCATATTCATGATAACCCATTTCTTTCCTAACTTTCAAACCTACTTTTTTAAAAATTAAATGTAAGTTTTTTCTTGAAAAGTAAAAATTATGTGAAGTTCTAAAATCAAATTTATTGAAATATTTTCCAGCCAATAATTTATAAATATTTGAATAATTTGGTATTCTTAAAATAATTCTACCTTTTCTATTTAATAAATTTTTAAGTTTTTTTAAAAAAGTTATTGGGTTATATTTGTGTTCGAGTTCAGACAAGGAAAATATGATATCAAATTTTTGGTCTGAACTTATAGAGTAAATATCACAATAAAATTTATGACCTTTGCTTAGTAAGTATTTCTTGTAATGTTTTGAGTCTACTCCCGTTGTTAACTTTGCATCTTTTTTAAAAATATCTAAAATTACACCTGCTCCACAATTACTTTCTAATATTGACTTTTCTTTTATATCTAAAAAACGTTTTATCTTATCTATTTTCTTTTTTTCTCTAGGTTTATGAAATTTTATAAATTCTTTAATTGAATTATCTTTATTAAATATTTTTCTTGCAACACTTGAGTCTTCTAAATTTTTTCTTTTTTTTTCTAAAAAAACTAATTCACAATTTTTACATTGAAATATTTTTTCGTTGCTTTTTGTAAATGTATTTGAAGAATTTCTTAATTTACCATTCCAAACAACATTGTAGCTTTTTTTATTACAAATAATACAATTCATTTTTTTTTGATAGCAGCTAACGATGCTGATGGATGTTCAGGGTAGAAAAGATCAATTTTTTCAATATTTTCGTGAAGTCTTTTTTGTTGATCTTTTGAAAAATAAATATACTCAAAAACTTCTTTACTATTAAGTTTTTGAAAAATTTCTTCCATAGTAAAATAATAACCCATCAATGACTTTCCATATTTTTGATTATAGTTTCTCAAATTTGTTAATCTCTCATCTTTTCTCTTAAAATCCTCTAAAAAATAGTAGCCACCTGGTTTTACCATTGAAAAAAAATTGACTATATTTCCAATAAAACCCTCATAGTCATGTAATGAGTCATCAATAACTATATCAAATTGAATTTTGTTATTTAATTTAAAATTCTCTACTTCTTTTAGACTAGTACAATTCAATTGAAAATAGTGCAGTCTTTTGCCCGTATATAGTAGGTTGGCTTGTGGTCTAATATCAATACCATAAATTTTAGAATTTAAAAAATATTTGTACCAACTTGCATGCGAATGGCCACCTGCAACACCAATCTCAAGTATATTTAATTTCTCATTTTTAATTTCCTTAAAAAAATTTTCATATACAGATACATAATCTAATCCAAGCTCATAATCATAATTGTGGATATTTTTTCTTAATATCCAATCTTTATAATTCATGAATAAGTGTTTTTTATCAGGATTTTTAGAAAATTTATAAAAAGTTTTTTTTCCGTCTAATTTTCCTTTATCTGTTCCAAATGTCAGAAAAATTTCATCTAATGTCAGATTATTTTGAAGTTTAAGTTTATCTAAATCTATTTTATTTGATTTAGAAAAGATAAATTTAAATAATAATTTTATGCAGTTTTTAAAACTATCGTTTTTTAATCTAAATAAAGCTCTATTGAAAATTATTTTCACTATGTTAATAGTATTTACTACAATTATATGAATAAAAAAAGTTTTTTTAAAAAAAATGGCTATATCTATTGCCCTTCATTATTTTCAAATACAGAACTAAATTATTTTTTAGATCTCAACACACATTTGCATAAAAATTCTAATGTTCAATTTACACAGCTTCATAACGAAAAGAGAGCGTGGCCCTTGATTACTAATCAAAAGATTATTAATATTTTAAAAGAAATTACAGGAGAAAAAGTTTATTACCTCTATCATTCTCATTCTGCCTTACAATCTGAGCATTCAAAAATTGATAATAATTGGCATCGTGATAGTACTTGTAGAAAATTCGGTGTTGGAAATGATTGGTCAGAAAGCTATAATGTAATTCGAGTAGCTATATATTTAGATGAAGGTTCTAAATCTGGTCTAAACATAATAAAAAAATCTCATAACTCTAAAGGTTATATTTGCAAAACTTTAAATTTTTTAAGAAGTAATTTAAAAAAAATTTATCATAAAAAAATTTTTAGAAATCTTTTTGATAACATAATTGGAACGAAAATTTTCGCAAAACCTGGGGATTGTATTTTTTTCTATGCAACAACTTATCACTCTGCTTTGAGAAATGATTATAAAGATAAGGTTTTTGATAGAAAGGCTTTTTTTTTATCTTATGGCACTAATAATCATCATTCAAAAGACTTCATGAATTATTACCTTTTTCATAGAGGGGGTCAATTCGATATTGATGAAAAAATTAAATTAGAACTTTTTGAAAACCTTAAATCCAAAGAAATTCAGATTGATCCACCAAAAGAAAAAGTCAATATTTTTGGGGCTGCTACTTGAATTTTTCTCTGTTATTTTCTAAATGAAATTGATTTAAATAATAATCTCTAGAGTCTAAAAAATTCTTTACATTGTTAAATATATTTAAATGTTTGTCTTTATTGAATTTTTTTATCCATTCTAGATAAATACCTGTTTCATAAAATCTTTTTCTTAGTAAATAACCATCTAAATCTTTTGTTGGATGAAGTTTAAAATTCATAAAATCAACATCAAGGAAAAATCTTTTTAAAAAATACCAATTATAAATATCTTGTTTGTTAATATTGTATTTGAATTTTGAAATATTCATTAAAATTTTTTTATATTCGTTAATATTTTTTGGGGTATAGCTAAAATTGTAACTATTAAACTGATGATTTTTTGAAAAATTTAAGACTTTAATATTCATAAAAGGATATTCAAAATTAATTGTGCCAAAGCAAGTTAAAGCTAAATCTATTTTTGTATTTAAAATTTCTTGATTGGAATATTTTTTGTCAATTAAAAAAAAGTTAGGATATTTATTTATTAAGTTTTTGATAAATCCAATATCTTGATCATAAGTTAAAGGGTGAGGTTTTATAAGCCAGGTATACCTAGTTTTATTGCTTATTTCTCCTAAAAAATTCAACCAATCATAAAAATCATTTTTAAAAAAATTACCATATACATGTGGGGCGTCACTAAAACTATGACAAGAGACTAATATTTTCCGACCAGTTCTACTTAATATCTTAAATCTATTCTTTAACCTTGTATTGTAATTTTTTCCTGTTTTACTCCTTCCACTAACAATTGATTTAATATTTTTTTTTGCGAATTTATTAATTTTTCGACTATTAAAAAATTTTATATTATCTTTATTTTTATTTACATCATCAGTTATATATTTGTTTTTTTTGTCAATTTTAATAATACTCTTGTGTGAAATTTTTAAACTTTTTATTTTAAATTGATTAGCTATTCTTGTAACTAGGCCAAAACTATATACAGTATGTACAACAATTATACTTTTTAATAATTTCTTATTTTTAGATATATACTCATACCACCAATCAAATAAGTTAAAACAATCGAAAATAAATTTCTTAAATTTTTGATCTTTGATATTTATTGTTGCACATTTAAAAACTTTTAAATATGTGTCGTAAAATAAATCTCCTACATGAATATTATTTATTTTTAAGTTTAAAAAATCTTTTTTATTTCTTATTTGATTAAAAATTAAATTTTGTTTTTTTAAATTCATATTTTTTTTATTTATTTTAGGAACTATAAACTTTTGAACCCCGAAAGATTTATAAATACCAAAAGTACCAAGAGAAAAAAAAATTAAAAATTTTTGATAGATTTTTTGTATAAAGTTTTTATCAATTTCATCTGCTATAAGTGTATAATTCTCAAACGCATAAATTTTTGCGTTGTATTTTTTTGAAACAATATTTGCTACATAAGATTTTATAATATGTAAATATGACCATTTATTAAACTCAACCAAGATAAACTTATCATTATTTTTATTTTTTTTTTCTTTAAGCTGAAATAGTTGATTGTTATGTTTTTTAAATTTTTGAATATCTAATATTTTTTTTAAGTTATATTTTAAGTTGTTAAAAATAATCACAGTATTTAAATAATGTAATTTTATACTATTTTGTTAAACAATATGTTGTTATAACCTAATTTATGAATTTTTTTCATTAAATGGCTTCAAAAACTTATACTTAATATCACAAACTTAAAATGATAACAGCAATAATCAATGCAAGAATTAAATCGGAGAGATTAAAAGAAAAACATTTATACAAAATCGGTCATAAAACTATTTTTGAGCACATTATTGACAATTTAATAAATACAAATCTAATCAATGAAATTTATTTAGCCACTGGATCAAGAAATAATAATTATAAATATGAAAGATTTCTTAAATCTAAATATAAAAATAATATAAAATTTTTTTATTATAATGATGAATCTGATGTAACTGGAAGAATTTTTTATTTGACAAAAAAAATTCAGAATAAATACTCTCTTCTTATTTCTGGTGACTGTCCTTTGATTGATAGAAGTTTTCTAAATAGATTATACAATTTTATCAAAAAAAACCCAAAAAAGGATTTTATTTTACCACCAAAAAAGATTGTTCATGAGGGTATCAAAATTTTTAAAACTAATGCGTGGCAAGATGTTTTTTTATACTCAAAAAGAAAAATATTTAAAGAAAACCCTGGTTATATTGTAAAAAAATTTCCTCATTTATTTAATACAAAAAAATATATTCCACTACGTTACGAGTGTAATAAAAAATTTAGAATATCTGTAGACACTAAGTCAGATATTGAGTTTTTGAATTATTTATATTTTAGATTAAGATTAAATAGGAAGCAATTTAATATCAAGAATGTTCTTAAACTAAAAAACGTAAAAATTTTAAACAAACATGTTTTACAAAGAAAACCAGGACAAAAAAAATTCAAAATTAAAATAATCACGTCCAAAGATAAATCCATTGGATTAGGTCATTATAGAAGATCTCAATTTTTAAAACGTGAAATGTCAGAAAGGTATTATTGTTCAGTAAATGTTAATATTATTAATAAGAGTTTAATTAACAAATTAAAAAAAACAGACCTTGAAACAGATATTGTTATATTTGATTTAGATCAAAATAATTTAAATAAAATAAAATTATTTTTGAATAAAAAAAATTATCTAGTTATTGATAAATTTATAAATAAAAAAAGTGTTAATTGTTTAGTACCAAATATAATTATCAATAAAAGGATGAGTAATATAAATGGTGGTTTAGATTATCTAATTTTAGATAGAAAAATAAATTATATTAATTTAACATTTAAAAAAGAATTTAAACCAATAAAAAAACTTCTTTTAATCGGTGGATCGTATTCGATCGATCCTGAAATTTCAAAATTTATGGATTTAAACAAAAGAGAACTCGTAATATTAATTGGCCCGTTAGTAAATAAAAAAATAATAAAAAAATTAAAAAAAGATAATTTTCATGTAATTGTTAATCCTAGAGATATATATACCTATATAAAATCATCTGAAAATATATATTCAAGATTCGGTATATCAGTATTTGAGAGTATTGCTTTAAATAAAAAACCAATAGTTTTTTCTAAATATAATTTTAAAGATAAAAAAATAATCTATGCATTGTATAAAAAAGGTTATTTAAATATTTTTAATAGAAAGAAAAATTATAACAAAAAAAATATAGATATAAATTATTGTTATAATAAAATAGACAATTTTTTAATTAAAAAAAAATTTATTGAAAATTAGATTTTTTCCAATTTATTAATAACAAAATTTGAATTGTATTTGACCAAATTGTTCATCTTTAAAAAATTTTTTTTTTGTTTTTTTTTAATTTTTTTATAGTAATTATTATTTTTTATTTGAATAACAAATTTATTTAATTTTTTAAAAGAATTTACGTTTTCAACAATTCCATATTTTTGATAAGTAGTAAAATATCTACGACCATCTTTCATTAAAGTAAAATTATCTTCATCATTTAACCAAAATTCAATACATAACTTATCCATTGACACAACATCTAAACATGCAGAAGTATTTAATGTTATAGCAAAATTGCAATCTTTTATTATTGATGATATTTGCTCATTGGTTATCTGCCAATTAATATCTTGTTTTGAATCGAGTATTTCCTTTAAATAGTCAAGCTCTGACTTACTTGGATGAGTTTTAAAAATAAATTCAATATTCTTAATCGTTTTATTTAAATTTAATATTTCATTTATAATCTTATAAAATGAACTTTTTGGAAAATTTTTTTTCGGTTTTAGTCTCCAACCTCTAGTAGCAATTAAAACGCGTGTTTTTTTACCTATTGATTTTTTTGAAAATGTATAAATTTTTTTTAACCACCAGGCCTCATATTTGGTATTTCCACAATAAATAATTTTTTTGTTAATGTTTTTTCTATTAAAATTGCTACCAAAATAATCTTTGGCATTATTTTTTGATTGAACGAGATACTTATCTCCGTAAAACTTTTCATTTAAATTTTTTTCTACTTTTTTTTTATAAAAAAACCTCATCCATTGTGAAGTTGGAAAGCGAATTATTTTTAATTTTTGATTATGCTCCATGAAATTTAAATACAAATTAGAATAATTATTATTTGATATGAAAAAAAACCTAAAATTTTTGAAATTGTATTTATTTTTAATTTCATTAATCTGGTATTGGTTTTTTTTTAAAGAATACACAATTTTAGAAGAAAAAATTTCAAAATTAGATACTTTTTTTATAATTAAGTAAAAATTTAAAAAAAACTTATTAAATAATTTTGCATAATTTTTATCAAAATAGTAATCTGTGTTGATTTTTTTCCATTCTTTATACAAAATTTTATTTTCTGCTAAATCATTAAAAATTTTTTTTTTGTCAAAATAAGTAATTATTTTATAACCTTTTTTTTTTAATCTAAATAAAAGTGGCAAAGTCCAATCTAATTCTCCTAGATGTCTTCTTATTTGGAATAATATTAGATTATTATTATTTTTCATCTATCTGGAATATTTAAATTATATTTTTATTCAATTAATATATTATATATTTAAAATGATTATGAAAGATAAGCTTTTAAAAAGATGGATATCTGCTGGCTTAAAAAAAGATGACAATATCTTACTACACAGTAGTTTCAAAAGAACACTTACTGAGCTTTCAAATGAAAATTATAAAGTTTCAATACAAGATTTATTAGATAGTTTTTTAGATTTAATATCACCTGATGGAACAATAGTTTTTCCTACATTTAATTTCGATTTCACTAACAATATAAAATATGATTATTATAAGACCCCATCACAAATGGGTGCTATAACAGAATTGGCCAGAAATCATAAGTTAGCTCAAAGAACATTAAATCCTGTTTACTCTTTTGCAGCCTTTGGAAAAAATTCAAATCTCTTTAACTCTATTGATAATATAAATTGGTACGCGAAAGACTCACCACTCAGTATTATTCATAAACTTAATTTTAAAATTTGTATTATTGATTTAAGAGATAGAAATAGTATGACTTTTGCCCATTATTGTGAGGAATTTTTTCAAGTGCCATGGCGATATTATAAAAGTTTTAGCGGTAATTATGTTGATAAAAAGAAAAATACCTCTATCAAAACTTGTGTTGGATATGTAAGAAAAATTAATGAAGGTATAGAAACAACGCTAGATCCTGCAGGTGAACTCATGTGGGAAAAAAAAATTTACAAAGGATCTAAACCTTTTGAAAAAACGGGTATAAGATTTGTAATGGCTGATGACTATTTCAACTTATTTAAAGAATTATATAATGCAAATAATTGTAACCCATATTATTTTATAAAAAAATAGTTTAGGATAAATCAATGACACATATTGTTGCCGTATCCTCTAAAAATAAATAAATTTGGTTTTTATAAAAACTAAGATCTCTAATCCTCTCACCAATTGTGACTCTATTTTGATTAATTACTGAATTCTTATCATCTAATTTAAATACGTATAATACCTTCGCTTTTAATGAACCAAGCACATATTGTTTGTTGCCTAAACCGATTATTTCAGATGTTGCTATAGATGGTACAAAAAATTTAATAGGTTCTTTAAACCCATATTTTTTATGTGATTTATAAAGAGGAAACTCTTTATATTTATGTTTATTTCTACCTTCACGACCTCCATAATGTTCACCATAAGACGAAACAGGCCATCCAAAATTACTCGTTTTAACTAATCTTGTTGGAATTAAATTTATTTCATCTCCACCTTGAGGACCGTGTTCTGAAGATAGTAAAATTTGCTCTTCTTTATCATAAAGAAGACCTTGTGGATTTCTATGGCCCATTGATAAAATTTCATACTTACGATTATTTATGTTTATTTTGATAGTTTTGCCAAAAAGAGAGTTTATATCTTGTGCTAATGATCTTAAACCATATTCTCCCTGTGTAAGTACTATATTTTCCTCATCAATAAATTGCATTTTTCCCCCTGAGGAAAGTCCATTAAATTCTTCATTATCATTCAAAGCACACTGGTCGCCACCATCAAATAATTCTACGAAATTCAAGTCCTTTAAATTAATTGGTGCATATAAAATTGATGTTATCCAACAATCTTGTTTTTTTTCTTTCGTATAAGATACAAAAACTTTATCGTTTTTAATAAGAATATCTTTAATTGAAAAATAAGTTTTTTTTGTAAACTGTTTTTCGTTAATAAATTTATCAATATTATTATAAATTTGAGTAAATTTTATATTATCAGTATCTTTAAATTCTTCTGTGTAGCCTATTAGTCCAGTGGATGAAATTATAAACATTTTATTATCATAAAAATCCAAATATGCACTTCCAGGAAAGATTTGAAAAATACCGACTAATAATTGATTATCGTTTTTGAAAAACCGTGAATTTACTTCTTTATCAAAAATAGAAAATTTTTTTTCATAATTATAACTAAATTGTATTTTTTCTAAAGAACTTTTTAACTTTATTTCATCTTTAATATTTTGTTTTGAGTCTTTAAGGTATGAAATTGTATTATCATACTTTTTTTTTAACTCATTGTATTTTAATTCACTATTCAATAAATTTTTTTCATAAAATATTAGTCTTGATATTTTATTTTTTATTTCAGTTGGAATTATTGATTTAAGATATTGCTTAATACTATTTGAATTAATTATGGATATTCCAAGCAATATAAAAATAATTAATATGCTTAAAATAGCAAAATTTTTTTTTTTATTTTTCATTTTTATAAAAAATTTATAACTATTAATTTTGGAATTTCAACTTGGCCAATCTGTCATTCTCTTTATCAGTCAAATAAAGATAATTTTTGTAAAATGTGAGTGAAGTTGGGTTGTTAAATCTTAATTTTTTATACAAACCAAATTTTTTTGAAATTTCATTTTTAGCTAAATCATAAACAATTAAAGGATACTCACCTCTATTCAATATGAAAAGGTTATTCATATAAATTTTAATTCCCCTTATAACCTTTAATTGATTATAAATTTTTTTAAACGTAATTTTCTTTAAAAAATTAAGATTTATATCAAACTTTAAGATAATACATTTGTCGAAATCAGCTGTGTAAATATTGCCGTATTCATCCCAACATACGGTTTTGTTTAAAAGTTTTTTATTATTTGTAAATTTAGTCAAATTTCTTTTTATACTATTCTTATCATTCAAATTATATATTATCAAAGATCTGTCATTCGTATTAGCTATAGCAATGTTATTATCAAAAATTGATAAATCTTGGGCATCTTTAAGATTTATTTTTATTTGATTTAAAATTTTTCCTTTTAAATCATGTATAAAAATTTTATTTTTTAAATTTGAAAATCTATATAAAATAACTAAAAATATTTTTTTTTTATCATGAAAAATATCAAAAGAATTTGGTTTACCATTAGCAAATTTTTTAATCATTATGCTTTTATGGATTTTCAAATTTTTACTTAAAAAAATTATTCTAGAATTATCTCTATCTAGTGCAATAATTGATTTGCCATAAGATATAATTTTAATAGGTCTTCTTAGTAGTTTTACGTCAAATTTTGGTTTTATTAATTCTTTTAAAGTTTTTCCTCTTTGGACTAAAATTCTATCATTATTGGTATCTGCAATAAATAATTTATTATCACATACGTCTATTGAAGTTGGTAAATCAAAAGCTCCCAATTGATTTCCTTTTTTACCGATAGATTTTTGATGAACAAAGTTTAAATTGTAAAACTTAAGTTTATAATTTCTTTGATCACATATAATAATTTTATCTTTGCAAATTTTAATTGAAGTTATATTTCTAAATGAATACGGACCATCTTTTTCTTTTTTATTTAATTTTTTAATGATCTTTAATTTTTTGTTTAAAAAGAAAACTTTGTCATAATTGCAGAAAATAAATTTATTTGAATTTATTGAACAAAATTTAGCATTGTTAAAATCTAAATTTTTTATTAAAAATTTTTTATATTTTATCTTAATCAAACTTAAATTGTTTAAATGTATTTTTATTAATTGTTTATACTTACTATCCAATATCAAAATTGTATTATCTTTTTCATTGAAAAATATACTTTCTATATTTTTTTTAATTTTGGACAAATTTATAATTTTTATGATAAGACCATCATAATTTCTCAAAAAAAACTTTGTTCCATCAACATTTATCTCACCAAATAAATTAAATTTATCTAATTTTATTAAAAGACTATCAAAAAAAGTTAAATTAATTTTTTTTACAGAATTATTATCTTTGCTAGAATACACATAAAGTATCTTTTTATCTTTGGGTCTTACATAATAAAAAAATATTTTTTTAATTTTCTTAACAAATATCAAATTTGGTCTTCTTAGATTTTTATCAAAGATAGTTTTCATTTTTTAAAATAAAGATTTAAATAAAAATTAACAAAATCTTTATTCATTTTTTTCCAGTGCTTAATCATTCTTGATGGTGGGTCAATTCCAATATCTAATACTTGATAAGTGTTTTTACCTAAAATCAAGTCAAATTTCAGAAGCCAATTTTTCATTTTTAGATCTTTTCCAATATTAATAAATTTTGAAATAATATTGTTTTTCCTTATGAGTGGAAAATTATCAATGTTTAAAAGCTTATTAGTATAAAAATCATAAATTACATGTTTGTTTTTAAATACATTAATCCTCAAATTTTTACCTGAAAAGTTTTTCTGTAAAATATAATTTTTTTTTAAATATTGATCTTTTTTCCAATTAATTTTTTTTTTTAAAAGTTCATTTGGCTTACCTTTATATAAATAATTTGGACTTTTGCCATAATCTGATTTTAAATAAAAAAAAATTTTTTTGTTTTTATCTTTTAATCTTGTGATTAATTCACGTTTATTTTTAATTCTAATGTTTAAAGGTATTTCTAAATTGTGTTTTTTAAATATTTTATAAAATCGGTTTTTATTAAGACAAATATCTATACTATTTAAAGGGGGATAGGGTATTCTAAGTTTCTTAGCAAGGTATGAGGCTCCCATATGAGCAAATTGAGATGATGCTGTAAAAATATTGGAAATTTTTTTTTTTTTTATCTTATCATAAATTTTGTCTAATTTTTTATAATCTAGATAGCTTGAACAAAAATAATTATCCGAAATTTTTATTCCTAAATTTTTTTTATTTTTATCAATTAATATAATTCTATATTTTTTTTTTTTAATTTCATTTAAATATGGAAGTTGTTTTTTATTACAACCAAAAAAAACTACAAAATTACCCATGATTAATTATTTTTTAAAAAAAAATTTTATTTTTTTTATAATATATCTTTGTTGATTTTTTGTTAGATTAAAGTGAATTGGTATAGATATTGCTTTTGAATAATATTCTTCTGAATTAAAAAAATCTTTCTTATCAATCTTGATATTTTTATAGTATGGATGTCTGTAAACTGGTATGTAGTGTAAGTTTGTTTGAATATTGTTTTTCATTAAATAATTATAGAATTTATTTCTTAATTTGTTCTTTAAACGTACTATGAAAAGATGCCTCGATGAAATATCTTTACTTCTAATTAATTGAAAATCAAAAATATTTTTTGGTAATTCTCTATTATATATTTTAGCTATCATATTTCTTTTTTTAATGAATTTGTCTAACCTACTCATTTGACTTAAGCCAAGAGCTGCTTGTATTGCAGTCATTCTATAATTAGTTGACAAATATTTTTGCTCATAATAAAAATTTGGCATATTTTTATTATTTAATTTTAATTTTTCTTTTACTATTCCGTGAGATCTTAAAACCTTTATTTTTTGATTTAGGTTTGTTTTGTTTGTTAAGACTGCTCCACCTTCACCAGTAGTTATTGATTTTACCGGATGAAAACTTAAAACTGCAATATCACTATATTTACAGTTTCCAATTTTAATATCTTCATACTTTGACCCAAGTGCATGAGATGCGTCTTCTATTATTGAGAAGTTATATATATTTGATAATTTTTTTATTCTTTTTAAGTCAACTGGATTACCACCTAAGTGAACTATCATCAGTATTTTTGGAAGTTTTTTTTTTCTTTTACTACTTATTAATTTTTTCTCTAATTTATCAATATCAATATTAAGACTATCTTTATTAATATCTACAAAGTCAACTTTTGCCTTGAAATAAAATGCGCAATTAGCTGAAGATACAAAAGTAATAGGTGTGGTCCATAGATAATCATTTTTTTTTAGATTAAGAGCTTGGCAGGCAATTATTAGTCCCGTGGAAGCACTATTTACAGCAACTGCATTTTTAGATTCTGTATATTTACATAATTTCTGTTCAAACTTTTCAATGATTGGTCCCTCTGTTAAAAAATCTGATTTTAAAACTTTAGTAACAGCACTGATATCACTACTATTTATATTTTGAGTGCTATATCTAATTAATTTTTTTAATTTCATCAATTATTTTAGATAATTGTTTAATAGTTAGAAAAATTTTATTACTACCACTATTATAACTAAATTCTTTTTTTTGTTTAGAAGCTTTAATTTTTTTTCTAAAATACTCGAATTTTTTTTGATCTACACTTGGGTAGAGAATAAAATATTTTTTTGTCTCCATTGAATATCTTGACTCTGGTTTGCTTATTAAATCTTCATGTATTTTTTCCCCATGTCTAATTCCAACGTATTTGATTTTCGACCCTTTGAATGCTTTTGCTAGATCAACTACTTTGAAACTTGGAATTTTTGGTATCAAAATTTGACCATTATCTAAATATTTAAGGGCCCACATTGACATTTCTATTGCATCCTTCATCTTAATACTGAATCTAGTCATATCTTTATGCGTAACTGGTAAAATCTTATTTTTAGATTTTTTTAAGAAATATGGCATAACTGAACCTCTTGAAGCATTTACATTACCATATCTCAAAACGACAAATTTTGTATCTTTAAAGGGGCTATTCTTTTTTGCAGTAAGAAATAATTTTTCTGCACACAGTTTTGTTGCCCCATATAAATTTATTGGAGAGCAAGCTTTGTCTGTAGATAAAAAAATAACTTTCTTAACATTTTCTTCCAAACTTGCATCAATTAAATTTTGTGCACCATCAATATTTGTTTTAATTGCCTCACTAGGATTATATTCTGATGCGGGTACCTGCTTCATAGCAGCAGCATGAAAAACATAATCAATTCCATTTAACGCGATTTTAAGTCTTTTTCCGTCTCTTATATCTCCTATAAAATATCTTAAACATTTAAACTTTAATGTAGAAAAATATTTTTGCATTTCAAATTGTTTATTTTCATCTCTACTAAAAATAACTAGTCTCTTTATTCTTGGGTAATTTTTTAACAAATGTGATATTATAGCATTGCCAAAACTTCCTGTCCCACCTGTTATTAATATTGATTTACCATTCAACATAATTTTAATTCTTATCTAAATATTTTTTAATTTTTTTTAAATATTCTTTTTTATTTACTATTTTTTTATTGTTTAAGATACCTACAAATTTTTTTTTTTTATTATACTCTATTTTTGGAATTTCTATTCCCATGAGATTTGATACTTCTATATCGTATAAAGAATATTTGTCATGGAAAGATGGAAAGATAATATTCGTATATCTTTTTTCAATATTTATATTTATTTCATAAGCATAAACTTTATTTTCATTAACCCGATATGAAATACTTATAAGTCCATAATAATCAGGAAAAGAAGCCAGAATTTTTTTTGAATATTGTAAAATTTTTTTCCTTTCTAAAGAAGTTATCAGAATTTCAGGTGTTGATAAACCTGGGACTGACTTATAATTGTAAATGTCCATTTTGTTTTTTAAAAAAAAATTCCACTCATTGATAATATTTAAAAGTATTTTTTTTTTAGATCTTTTTTCTATAAAAAAAATTACACTTACATCTAGTCCTGGTATATATTTTGATAGATTACCTTTTTTATTGTCGCTATTTTTCTTTACCAATTTAAAATTATTATTTGACAATTTTCTATTTTCAATTTTAAATATAAATAACTTCCCATAAATTGGACAATCAGGTTTTAAAACCCATTTTCCTTTTGGATAAATAGATCGATTTTTCTTAATTAATTTTGATTGTAAAGATGGAATATTTTTTTTTTTTAAAAATTTATGAAAATAATATTTACTATAAATACATTTTGCCAATTCATTATTAACACGATTAATCTTAAAAAATTTAAAGGCTGCTGCGGCAGATATAACAGATGGTCCTGTTGATCTGCAGACTATGTCATTTACGATAAAATGCTTTTTTATTTTTTTGCAAATATTTAAAACTTTTTTCTTATCATAGACTGATCCCAAAAAAAATTGGTCTGAGTACTTTAAGGCCTTTTTGTCAGGTTTATTATGAATTACAATATTATAGTTTTTTTTAAAAAAAGAACTTTTAACATAAGAAATTTGATTTGTTCCTGCACCAAAAAAAATTAACTTAAAATTTTTTGTCATATTTTTTTCTAATTTTTTTTAATGGTCTCAATCCATCATATTTATCAGCCCTCCAGTTTTTTTCGATACTTTCACTGGTTGAGACAACTTTTTTAATTTTACCTGAAATTATTTTATCTTTTTTAATAATATTTATGATTGCACCCATTTCATTTGGCAACCAACAATGATTAAATTTAAACTCTCTTCCTTTTTTATCTAAATCAATATGAAATTCTATAATCTGAGCCTTATGATCAAAAATTGCTTTATAAATTACTCCACTATTTTTTGTGTGATCTGACCATCCAATTTTTATTTTATTTTTGGTTAATTTACGTAAAAAATTGATTGAGTTTAAATTTATTGATTTCAAGGGGGCAGGATAACTTGAAACGCAATGTAAGATAGAATAATTTTCAAATTTGTATTTTTTAAATAATTTTATTTTATTTTGAATTTCATTTTTACTTGCCATCCCTGTTGAAAAAATTATTGGCTTTTTTTTCTTAATGCACTTAATAAATAGGTCGTCCCACAATAGTTCATAAGATGCTATTTTAAAAAAATCTACATAAGGATATAATTGATCAACAGCATCTAAATAAAAAGGAGTACACCCAAATAAAATTTTTTTTTTTTTACAATGATCTGATATTTTTTTAAGAAAATTAATTGGTAATTCCCATTTTTTTCTTAATTTAATATCTTTTCTTTTTTTTAAAATTGATCTGTGAAATAGTTGATCAATTCTAAAAAGTTGAAATTTCACTGCATCACAACCAATTTTTTTTGCTATATCAACAAAATGAAGGCATCTCTTTAGATTAGCATTATGATTACTTGATACCTCTGCAATAAAAAAATTTTTTTTAATCACAGTGTTTTTCCCATATATTTTTCATAATATCTTTTTATATTTTCGAAATTTATTTCATTCCCAACAACAAAATTTATTCTATTTTTTTTAACAATCTTGTAAGATATTTTTGCACCTACGTTTTTAGCTAAACATAAGCCTGCAGCTGCATCCCAGATTTTTGCCTCGTGTCCAATACATCCATCAAATTTTCCTTCACAAAAATACGCTAAATTGACAGCTAAAGAACCGGTTCTCAAACATCCCCTGGAATTATCATTGTAGGCCATAAATAGTCTTGATTCTTTATTTCTTATCTTTGAGTTTTTTTTTTGACCAGAAAATGACATGGCAAAAAGACTGTCACTAAACTTTTTTGTTTTTATATTCAATTTTAAGGAATTTTTAAAAACTTGTTTTTTTTCGCATGAATAATATAATTCCCTCGTTAAAGGATTGTATATACATCCTATAATAAAATCTTTTTTTTCAAAGTAGGCTATACTTGAGGCAAAAATTGGAATTCTGTTTAAATAATTTACTGTTCCATCCAGCGCATCTACTATCCAAAAATTAGATTTGTTTTTTCCAAAAAAACCTTTTTCTTCAAATAAAATAGTTTGCTTCTTATTTTTTTTTAAAATTATGTCTAAAATTTTTTGCTCTGCTTCAAAATCTACTTTGGTAGAAATATCTCTCTTGCTTTTTTTTGTTAAAATACTTTGGGTCATTTCAAAATTATGAATTAATTTTTCTCCAGCCTTGATTGCGGCTTTAATTGCAATTTTAAGATTATTTTCTTTTATATCGATTCTCATTTATTTTTTTTTAACTTATTTATATTTGATAAGTAAAGATTCCAATTTTCTAATAAAATTTCAGATATAGGCTCATTCTTTCTTAAACCTAAAGCTATTTCTAAAAAATCTTCTTTGTTCAAAGAATTTTTTAAATATGAAATATTAAAATCTGGATCTTTTCTGTTCTTATAATTAAAAGCACAAAATATGCCAAAAGAAATAGCTTTAGGATAAATTCCATTTGCAATACACTTATTCGCAGCTCCTATCAAACGTTCGTCAATTTTTAACTTTCGAAAAGGTTCTCTCGCCACTCTATCGATTGGATCAAATAATAATTTATTAGTAAATCTGCTTAATTCTTTTTTTGAATAATATTTTATCGTTTTAAGATCTATATTATATTTTTGGATTAAAAGTTTTGAAAGTTCAGAAAAACTTGAATTTAATAATCTTTTTGAAAATTTTAAATTTGCTATCTCGTGTATATATCTTAAGCCAACAATATGACCCAAATAAGCAAGTATACAGTGAACTGTATTATGTAAATATAATTTACATATCCATTGATCATGTAATTTTTTTTTATTAAGAAAAATTGCCTTATCGAAAAATGCCTCTAATCTTTTTTCAACATAGCATATTCCATTTTCTGTAATTGTTGATTTTCTACCATATTTTTTTTTTATTTTTGCTGATGCAGTATTTGAACTGATAACATCAGGTACCCCAAAAAAAATATTATTAAATTTATTTAGTTTTTCCTTAAGTATATCAACACATTTTATGTCATTTTCTAATATAAGAATTTTATTCTTATAACTAAATAAATTTTGAGAAATAGATTCTATACTCCTTGTCCCCGCGCATAAAATTATCAAATCATATTCATTTAAGAATTTAGATTCTTCACCAAAAGAAAATATTTTTTCAAGTACAACCTTCTTGGAAATATATTTTTTATTTTTTATCATTATTGAATGAAATGTTTTATTTTTTTTAAAAAAATTAACTATATTTGTATTGTTCTCTACATAACTTAATTTTGCTTTTCTATTCAAAATCCAAGGCAAATAACCTCTTCCGATTGCTCCTGCACCATAAATTAAAATTTTTGATTTCATTTTGTGATTATATTTATATTTTTTTTGGCTTTTTTAATTAAATGACTAGTGCTTTTTTCGTTTATCGATGCCGCTATGATAAAGCAAGCTCTATCAGCGCAATTTTTGTAATTGTAAATTAAATCATTTTTTTTTTTTGTAAAAAAAACTTTAAGATACTCATTTTTACTCAATTTAATTTTTTTATATGTAATTTTTTTTATTTTACCAGGCTTTGGCCATACGCTACTTGTCATCCCAACTTTGCTATATTTGTTCATAAGTAATTCTTTGTTAAACTTTTCGCCTAGAGAAGTTAACATTGCTGCTTTAATAATATTTTTTCCTGTAGCAGCAGGAACTAGATATTGACAGTCAAAACCTCCTGATAATCTTGTAGTCATTTCTATAATTATTAATTTTTTACCCGATATCATTAAATCAAATTTTGCTGGGCCTACTTTTATTCCAATGCTCTTTGCCACTTTTTCTGCAAATCTAAATATTTTTTTTTGATCTTTTAATTTTAACTTTGATGGATTTCTTAAACCAGTTTCTAAAGCTTTTCCATTTGAGTGATTGAAATATCTCTCCGTGATGAAACACGGATGAAAGTTACCCTTCACATCAAATAATGTTTCAACTGTATACTCTTTTCCATGATAATATTTTTCAATAATACAATATCCACATCTAGAAGCTTTAATTGCACTACTAACATATCCATCAAGTTGCTTACCATCAATTTTTTTCGTAATTATTTCAATACCCCTACTGGCACTATTATCAACGTTTTTTATTATAAATGGATATCCTATCTTATTTTCAACTTTTTTAATTAAACCATTAGAAGTTTTTAAAACTTTCATAAAAGGGATACTTAAAATATTTTTTTTTTGAAGAAATTTTCTAAACAAATATTTATTGTTGGTTAATTTTGCGCAGGTTATTCCAGATGATACTAAATTTAATTGTTTTGCTAAGCTGGCTTGAGTTACAGTGCAATCAATACCCCCTACAAATATTGATTTGATTGAATATTTCTTTTTTAATTTTTTTGATAAAGAAATATTTTTTTTTATGTCAAAGATATCTACACAAAAAAATAAATCAGCTTTTTTTTTGCAGATACAATTTTTATTTTGATCTGTAACTATAGTTTTATATCCTAATTCTTTCGCACATAAGATATTTGGAATTTGAAGTTGTCCACCTCCTAGAATCCAAACGTAACTATCTCTAGATTGTCTCATTTTTTTTACAATAAACTAAGATAGATAATAATTAGATTATTAATATATAAAAATTTTTTTCAGTGCATAAATCAAGCCAATTGAGCTATTAGTACTGGTCAGCTGCACGCATTACTGCGCTTCCACATCCAGCCTATCAAC
>MDTE01029717.1_pt1 | contig 38094 bp, 21 predicted proteins | sample 811231 | NCBI WGS metagenome assembly MDTE01 (sample SAMN05326651, study PRJNA326480) | marine metagenome | isolation source: seawater | place: Indian Ocean: Red Sea | collected 2010 | reverse complement strand
TGGCAGTCTGGCAACACTTCTGTGCATTTTGACGCTGAATCTGGCGTCTCTGTTGTGCGTCTCCACGGCAACAAGATCGCTGAGATTGATGACACCTCCATGACGATTTTCGATGGTGGTTGGCAGACTGTCACCACAAAATCTCGTCTGAATGCACTTTGCGAAGAATTCTGCATCGCTGGCGAAGGTGTTTTCCAAAAGAATTATCAGTGGTTTGTGCGTAAGTTTGTTGGTCAATCTTCCATCACTGGTAAAGTCTTCAACGTCGATGATTTCACCAACGGTTACACCTTCGCCTGATTATATTGACCATGAAAAAATACATTTGCCACGGCACACATCATCGCGCTAATGGTTGGACAATGCGTGATTCTCTCTCCTATCTGACAACATCTGAATCAGAGGCAATCGCTACATGTAAGCGCCTACATCCTCAATTTGTTATCAACAACGTTACCATCGAAAACTAATGCAAACTAACTATCTCACCGATTACATCGAAAGCAAAGGTTACACTGTCCAAGAATGCTCAAAACCAGCAAAACAGGAAGTTCCCGCTAACATGCGTGACCGTTATTCTTCTTACGAAGAGTATGCCTCTGCTCTACATGATTTCCTGAATGGTGTATAATTAGTAAAAGCATTTCCCCCTCATCATGTCTATTCTTTCTGACAATCTTGAATCGAAAATTCAACATCAAACGTTTGGTTTCTTCCCTGCCCCAGTAACACAATACAAGGTAGATAATCACGAAGAAATTAAAACTCTCATCCTGAAATGGATGGAGCAACAAGACATTAAAGATAAGACAGGCAGAGAAACAATCTGCCACAATGTTGCTCAATTCGGTGAAAACAATGCTGCCCTAAATGACATTCCTGAATTAAACAAAGTCATCACGGAAGCAGTTGATTATCACAACAAAAATGCCTTCCATTATGAAACTGACCTCGCTGTAAATGACTCATTCATTGAGATAGCGGCACAGGGTGCAATCTATGCCCCTCACGAACATTCAAATTGCCTCTATTCGCTCACCTATTTCATTAACTTTGACAACGCAGTTCACTCCTCTGTTAAATTCAGAAAACTCACTAATTCACCTCATTTTCCTATCCTACAACTGCCTGTAAAAGAATACACAGCATTTAATCTTACAGAGGCAACATTCACACAGGAAGAAGGTGATATTATCATCTATCCTGCTAATCTTACTCATGGTTATGATTCAAACCCTAACCCTGAGCGTATCACTTTCACTGCTAACATCGTCCCACAATGACACAACAACTTCAACAATTTCTCGATGATTATGACAACGGAATTCTGCCCCCTAATAAACAAATAGAGATGGCACAGTTTCTGATAGATACGGGACTGAATGAAACCCTCCTACAGTATCAACGTCTATGCGACTATTTCATCGCTGAAGGGTTATGTTATGATGTCCAATATACATGACATTATTAACACTTTTCCACAGCATTCCGCGTTTCTGTGGAAAACTAAAAAGCATTAAATAAATATAGGTGGGTGTTACATATGCCTCCCTAAATATGCTCACTTATTGTTACCTCGGACTGTAACACATCATCACAGACTTTGCAAATCCTCTGAGGACACTATCACAAACTGTCCCCCACTACTTGACAACCACTGCAAAATCTGGGATGATACATACAACAACTCAAGGAGGAGTTTCATTCACTAACTGACCTATGGGAAGGACTTACAAACGCAACGACCTGCATAACAGCAGACGACCCAAATCCATCAGAGAAAAGCGTCAACAAGGGGGGCGCTATAAGGGGGGTCTCAGTGACACCTATGAGGAAGACTTTTCCACAAGTAAACAACAACGCAACACCACTAACAAACAACAATCCTGGGAAGATTATGAATGACCTTATCAATGAGGATTGGATTGATTCTCTCCTCGGTGAAGATGAAGCAATGCAATCTGAGTGCTATGATGATTACACTCTAGACAACGATTATGCATCCGACACTGTTACTGGAGACCCCACATGAATAACACTATCACCATCCCCACAAAACCCCCAGTTAATGTAAAGATCTGGGAGAAGAGTAAGCGTTACTTTTGGGCGTATGATTACAGTGGATGTCCTAAGAATGGACCTTTCAAATCACAGCAGCAAGCACTCACCGACGCACACAACTATTCCCTAGGTTAATAACACCTACTGTGCAGTCCTCTAATTAACACTTAGGGGACACACAGTAGATAACACTCAGGACAGTGTTATTGCGTGTGTTATGTGTTACCGCGAAGCGGGTATATTAAAAAAGTATACTTCCCTAACCTACAAAAGTATCACAGAGACTTCGATATATTATTCCAATGAAACTGCGGGTCCCCCCCACTGAAAAAAATTTTCCAGGTTATAAAACTGCTCCCAGGGTTTGTAATGTAACTGCAAGGGAGCAAATTAACTACATCTTGATAAGTCTCGGAGAGACTGCTAGAATCGCCTCAGAGGCACTTGTAAGGAGGATTATGTATTATGTCAAGGGAAGATAAGCAATTCGCGTTAGAGGACCAATACGAGAGTCTGCTAGGACATACATGGAAGGGGAGAAGGTTGTTTGGGTGTTACGAAATTATTCGTAAGTTTTATAAGTTTGAGTATGACCGTGAGTTGATTGACTTCAATGCTCGCAAAGTATATTCATTTACCGATGAGGCAATCGCTGAAGAGGGCGGGGGATGGATTTACAGGTGTGAGTGGGGAGATGCTGATATCGACTTCAATATTTTGGAGAAGGGAGATATCATGTTGTTTCGTATCTACACTAACTCGCTAGAGGGCGGATATAGTGCCCCACAGGGCAGAGCACCGAATCATGGCGCAGTATACTTAGGGGATAGATTTATGTTACATCATCCTTACAATGGATTAAGTGAGATTGTGGATTTAACTGAGAGGGGGATGCAAGTGTATAAAACTGCATGTGTCGGTGCAATTCGTGGGAATTCTATATAAAACAGTAGCAGTCATTACAGGTAAGCTATGAGTAAGAGATACGTCCTAGAAGTAGAAGAAGATGAGTTTGGTGATTGTTTTGTCCAGTTACCAGATGAATTACTTGAAGAAGCTGGATGGGATGTTGGAGATGTGCTTGAGTATGAAGAAGATATTGATGGCAGTGTAATTATTCGTAAATTGTTTGAGGAGTGAAAAAAATCGCGTATGACAAAAAATTCGATTCCGCAATTTGAAAGTGACTCAGAGTATTTGACATGGGCATTTCAGCAATTAAGTGAAGGACTAAAGAATCTAGGGAATCGAGTTTCCGCGATTGAAGGTGCATTACAAAAAATGCCGCCGCCAGGTGCGGATATGATTAAGTATCGTATTCCAGAGCAAGAAGACTATAGCAACTTAGCGCAAGTGTTTGATGATTTGTATACGCGACTAAATAAGTTGGAAAGTTAATTATTTGTAATGGCGGCGTTTATCCAAGCAACTGGTCGAAGTTATCCTAATCCGATTAGTGGTCAAGCATACGCTAAACCATTCAAACGTCCTAAGTCATCAAAATATAAGACGCATAGTAAATACCCCAACATGGGTAAAGGCACGGACTACTTCATTCAATTTGAGAATGGTGGTCCTGGGTCTAAACCGTTGGGGTCTGATAGTGTACACTATATTGGTGTGCAAAAAGTCCTTGCTTATTTTAAGAAGGATGGTAATGACCTCAAGTTAGTAATTGAGCGTGGGTCTGGTGATGTTAATCTAAAACTAGAGTGGGACGATAATCCCAGCACAGCATCTACTGCCCTAGGCACTGTAAGTCTAGGAAATGCATCATTAACACAAAGTGGTGAGAAGGGGTCTAAAAAAGATAAGACAGGCACTCTTACCTCAGGTGAGCACACCTTTAGTCTCAGTGGTGTTACTGGTGGGTTTAGTGTTAACGGCAGAGGGTCTGAGGTTTGCTTCAAAGATAATGATGGCAATGATTGTAATGCTGTATTGACAGTTGCTGGTGTAACCACTGTTAGTTTCGATTACATCACGGATACTGAAGACGGTATCGCAGATAACTTCCGTAGTCCCGTATATCGATTTTATCGTGGTGCAAAACGCGACCACAAATATTCCATTAACCCAGGTCTGAGCAAGGAGGACATGGGTCATGAGAATGAATCTAAATCCGAAGCACTCAGAGGATATAATCGCGAGCCTCGTAGTGGGCGTCCTGTCTTTTGGTTAATGAATAAGGAGGTTGCAGGCACTACACGTCTGCAAGTATACTATTCATATTGGCCTGACAATACATTGCTTAAGGCAGGCGTAGGTGCCCCTCAGTCGGGCGTTACGGGTGAATTGCAGGGCACTGGCAAGGGACGTAACAAATACGTCAAAGTGAGGGACCTAGGATTCATCTTCACATCAGAGTCTGCTGCTCAACAATTTCAGGCAGATGGTGATACGATTCGTCCTCTGTATGAATATCTGTATCTCAAGAATGGTGCGGAGAGTGGAAAAGATATTGACCACCTCTATACTACTGACCCCACTCAAGAGATTGGATTAAGCATGTCAGGAGTGCCTGGTCCTGCATCTGAATTTAAGTCCAAGAAAGATGGTGACTACATCTATCAAGGAATTGTTGGATATGTGTTTGTCAATGAATCTCTTGCGGCACCTGCAATTTCAATTAAAGAGCCCCGCTCCTTTGGTCCTATTGGTCAGTGTATCGATAAGTCTGGTTGGTATAGTTACGCTAGCGATCAAGAAGATGCCTATAGCTATCGGGGATATCGTCGTAATACCACTAAGACACCTGGTGTGCGTCAATGGAATCGTGGGCAAGAAGGCAAACCCGAGATTCTAGATTCGGATGCAAACTTTGAGTGGTTGTATGGATTGAATGGCGCTGTGAAAGCGGCAGTGCCACGGTATCTTGGATTTGAAGATTCTTACGATACGCAGTTTCTGTATTATCTGTATGACACGACATATCCATGGAATGGTCCTATCTTCAGTGTGCAGTATGAATTGAATGATATTCCGTGCTGTCCGAATACAACCATCCCAAGTAGTTTTGGTGAGCGGCAAGAGCCTGCATGTATACCCAATCTTGAATGGAAGTCTCACTTCTATGAAATTAAAGAAGACGCATGGGAAACCACCTCTACAAAGATTTCTATTAATAATGTAAAACCCACTGCTGCCAATGGGTCCTTTTATGAAATTGATACAACAACACCAAGATTGTTGTTTAGGTATACCTCTTCTGGTGGCACTAGATTCCGTGTTGGTGAAACAATCAATGGATGGGATATTGTCGCAGTGTATTATTTTGGTGATGAATTGCGCTGCGGTTTGATATTGCTTAATGGATTTCAAGGAAATGATTTCTCATACAATCAAACATTTACATCTCAAGAAGGTGCAACCATTAAAGTGCTTGCTGGTTACGGCATTGCAAACAAAGCTGCATTTTGTGGTGTATATGAATTTCTCAAAAACATTGCATACTACAAAGTAGAAATTAATCCCAAGGCATTGATTCCCAATCGTACATTAGATGGGGCGGAGATTGAGGCAATCGTAGATAAGAAAGGTAAGATTGTTGATGTCAATATCATTAATGGTGGAGCGGGTTTCAATAAACCGACAATCACTGTTATCGACCCTCAAGTGTTTGATGATTTTTCACCACAGGACAATGCAGACTTTATTGCAGGTCGATTCCAGAATGACCTTGACTATAAAAAAGCAATCGACAATCCTGTTAGCAAAAAAGAAGTAAAGAAGAATGTCCGTCATGCTACACGCATGTTTGGTATTAAAGGTGATGGTGTTAATGCTTTGAATATTGTGTCTAACAATAAGGGTGAAGCTTTAGACCTGAGGCAAGCGAAGTTAGAAATCACTGAGATTGATGACCATGGCACAATTCAAGGAATTCGTATTATTGACGGTGGGTCTGGGTATCGCCAATCAAAGCCACCTAAAATCTTTATTGCCGAGCCCGACACAATGGAATATCAGGCACCTGATGTTGATGCTGCTAGGTTTACACAACTTGGTAGTGAGATGGCTGTAGCACTTGATGGCGTTAGTAATGACTTCTCAAGTTTCTCAACTAAGAAAGAAAATAAGAAATTTAATAATTTTTCTAGTGATGCAAAAGAGAATGTTCTTGGTAGTCTTGATGCTATTGTCACTGGGTCTAACAATTTAGAAAAGCATAAAATTCCTGATAGTTATGTCAGGATGTTTAGGGACCAGGAAAACATTTCAAAGATGTGTTTCAATATTCCAGAAGCATGTATTAATGTTGATGCAAAAGGAAACATTCAACAAGGAATGCCACCCATCGAATCGTTTAATGAAGTTAGTGTTAATGAAGGTGCAGATGAATTTGCTAAAAATGCAATGCCATATGCATATCAAGCTATCCAGTCTTTAGATGCGTATAACTCAGGAATGTCTGGATTATATGGTCCAATCAATGATGATGGTAGTAGTTGTATTACTATGGGTCAACCAGAAGTCTTTAGTATTAAAAAATGGTTTGACATGCCCTGTGCATATCTTGACAAGGTAAGACGAGAGGGATTGCCAAATATTAAAGACCAAGATAAACGTGATAAGAGAGATGTTGGTATTGGGTATCTTCCTTACAAATACTGTGGGTCTGATGAAAGAGAAGCAACCTTTGATGTAAGTCTTTCATTTGAAGGTAGGACTACAGGACCTCAAGGTGATGCATTCATGAATTTTTTATCAAGATTGCCAAAACCTCAACTTGCAAGAAAGCGTGAGCCGTCTGGCGGATATCGCACTTGGAATTGCAATGATGGTGAAGTAGAAGGTCGTTGTTATAGAGACCCTAATGATGAGGGCAATATTGTCTTTGTTGCCGTTGGGTTGGATGAAAATACTTATGAGTATACTGGTGATGCCGACGCCGCATCTCGAAGTGGACAGGGATTGAGTGAAGGTGAGAAGTTTGCAATCTGGTTAGGTGATAATTTGACTTCTCACCAACCTGGGACAAATCATGGTGGTTGGACTTACTTAGAACCTGGGACATCCACTACCGACCCCGAGACAGGTGAAACAACTACTACACCAGATACAACTGGAGCAGGTGGAACTTTTGCTTGGACAAGATTTAGTGTAGATTGCAGCACTCCATATCCAGCACATGAATGTTGGGACACATATGTTGGTAGTGTCTTAGATGTGTATTGTGGATATCAAAGTGATGGGACACCAATCGCAGGTAAGCGTTGGTGGGAGATTGAATATAACGGTGTGACTAATCCATTCTGTGTGGACCAGTGTCCTCCATCACCAGTTTATAGTCCTTACTATACATGGCTTGGGACATCGCAAACTCGTCCACCAATGGTGGGGTTGAGTCTTGTTATGGATTGCTCTATTGCCATTGACCCTGACAGAATTGAAAGAGATGATGACGTGGGTGGAAAGGTTGCTCCAATGGGTCCATATTCTGGCACCATGAAAGTCCGAAACTATTTGTCTGGTGGAATTATTGCTCTTGGTAATGCAACCAGAAACTTTGGAAACCCATTCTTCACAGAATGTGAGAATACTGAGCCCGACAAGAGTCCGTATGCAGTCGGCGGCACAATCAACGAAAACATTAATCCTAGGTAATCATGGCATTTGGATTTCTAAAACCTGTTGCATCCTTAAATGGACTGCCTTGCTCTGGACATGGACTGTGTATTCCGTCTACAATCCATTCTGTTCAAGCGTGTGGGACTCCACCAGTCCCTTATCCTATTCTAATTAAGAATTTTACATGCTGGTGGCCACCACTTTCACTAATTCCATTGGAAGCAGTTAACCCAACACGCGCAACTGTGCTTGTTAACCGCATTCCTGTAATGCTTTTCGGTGATACTTTCATTCAACACATCTCACCTTGCACAAATATAGTCGTTTATATCTGTCCTTGCGGAAAAGGTGTGTGTGCAATACCTAAACCGATACCCTGCGGCAAGCTAACAATCGAAGATATGGGTGGCACAGGGCATCCTCGCGTGCTTTATGCAACATCTTTGACTGTTTTTGCGCTTAAGAGACCCATTGGACGCATCTTAGACCCGCTTGGGATTGGATTTCCTGGATTTTCGTTACCATGTTCGTCGGTGGTTGCACATGGACACCCAACTGTGCTATCATCTTAGGGTCCTTACAGGTAAAAAATGGCAGCACGAAGCAAAGTTGGTCTCAGTGGCGGTCCTACTATCGAATCGCAACCGAAAAAAACTCGTCAAGGGTCTTCTAAAAACACTAAATATAGTGCATCTTCCGCGAATGGTAGGAAAAAGCAGTATCGTGGGCAGGGTCGATGAGACCCGAGACTCGTAAATCAATGGAAATGTTGTTTTCGGCAAAGTGGAATCTCCCAAAAGCCGCAACATACTGCAATTTGTCTCATAAAGAGATGAAAATTACCTTCAACGAATACTGTAATTTTCATCCTCCAACATATAATGAGCAAGAATCTACTCTTCATCTCTCAAGATCGCGAAATGGCGTTGATTCAGGAGATGATTTACAAGATACAGATGGAGAATCCCGACATCCATCCAGATAAAACATGTTTCCTTTGCGTCTCTCCCGACTACTCAGGCATTGTTGCACAGCATTTGTGCCATGCCTTGAGTAATGAGGGGGAGATTTTTCATGTTGAGGCGGTAAATGTCCCATTTCCCGATGAGGATGTGGGTATTTATGCTTACGATTTTGAAAGAAAGTATAGAGAATGGTCTAATCAGTGGGAAAATTTCGTATTAATTGAAGCTGGAGTCATCCGAGGGGGCAATTACACTTGGATTACTAACGTGATGTCCGAGTTTGGAGAAAAAAATTGGTATAGCGTAGCACTTTGTGAGAATATTGGCAGTAAATTTAAGTCTGACTTTGTTTCTCTTTACTATGATGATGAAAAAGACGACTTGCATTTTTGGTGGGAGCGTCCAAACAACCATTGGCCATACCATAAATAAACTTGGAAGTTGCTAGAGAGGTGTGACGTGGCAAATAATCCTATACCCGACCAGGGTAAAGAGTTTATTAAGTCTGGAATGACGCTTATTACTGACCCTAAGAGTGATAAATACCTCAAGAAGGTTTCAACTAATACCAATAGTAAGGCTAAGTCTAAGTAATGCCAGCATACAGGTTTAGATCTGAGAAATATGTTAGTAGAGGTTTTAAGGATTTTGCAATTTCCTTCTCAAACAACCCAACTACTAAGGATTTTGGCATGGTTAAAAATGAAAACGCCATTAAGCAGTCAGTTCGTAACCTAATTTCCACTATTTTTGGTGAAAGACCTTTTCAACCTGACATTGGGTCTCGTGTCAAGGGTCTCCTTTTTGAAAATTTTGACCCATTTAGTGTTGATGCCATCAGATCTGAGATTGTTAACGTCTTAGAGCGCCTAGAACCTCGTATTGAAGTGGAAGGTGTTGATGTTATTGATGAAAGTGACCTAAATGCACTAGAAGTTTCTCTCACATACAAGATTGTTGGAGAAGAACAAGTCCAAACTGTAGAATTCCTCTTAGAGAAGACCTAAAATGGCAGCCATCCCATCACAACTAACGTCTTTAGACTTCTTTGAGATTAAAGAGTCTATTAAATCGTATCTTCGGACTAGAAATGAGTTTTCCGATTACGATTTTGAGGGTAGTGCAGCTTCGTATCTCATTGATATCCTTGCATATAACACATATTACACTGCATTTAATGCCAATATGGCATTGAATGAGGCATTTTTGGAAACTGCGACTGTTAGGGATAATATTGTTAAGATTGCTAAGCAGTTAAATTACACACCCGCTTCAATTAAGGCATCAAAAGCATGTCTAGACGTTACTGTCCAGACTTTAATAGGTCTGAATGGCACTACATACCCCTCTACAGTGACAATGAAGAAGGGTGATGTGTTTGTAGCAAGCAATGCATCAGATTCTTTTACTTTTGTCCTTCTTAAAGACCTTGAAAAAAACGTTGACCCTGGGACAGGTATTGCAAAATTTGAAAATCTTCTAATTTATCAAGGCAACTTGCTGAATTACAACTATACAGTTGACTATACTAAAAAACAAGATTATATCATTCCTTCAGAAGATGTTGATGTTGGTCTTTTGACTGTTACCATTTCCCCTAGTGAAGGTGCTGAGGAGAAGGACGCATACAATCAAGCAAGTAACGTTACTGGACTTAATTCAACTTCTCGTATTTACTACCTTGAGGAGAGTGATGACCTTAGATATCGTCTTATCTTTGGTGACGGTGTTATTGGAAGAAAATTGATTGATGGTGAATATATCAATATTGAATATGTAAGAACAGACGGACCTGAAGCCAATGGTGCTGATGACTTTCAATTCATTGGACGTATTACTGATAGTGATGGTCGTTTTATTGCACCTGATAACATTGGTATTACTACTAAAGAAAAAGCAGGGCAAGGTGAAGAATCAGAAACACCCATTTCTGTTAAGTATAATGCACCCCGCTCATTTGCAACACAAAATAGAGCTGTTACCGAAGCTGACTATGAGAATATAGTTAGAGAAATTTATCCTCAAGCAGCGTCTGTTACTGCATTCGGTGGTGAAAAATTAAAACCTCCCGTTTATGGAAAGGTGTTTATTGCTGTTCGTCCCAAAACGGGAACTACTCTAAACGACTCAACTAAAAAGACGATTGAGAATCAATTACGAAAATATACGATCGCATCTATTCTTCCTGAGATTATTGACCCAATCAATTACTACGTTATTCCAAGAAGTTACGTTTACTTCGATGGCAATAAAACTCAGAAGACTCCTGCTGAAATTTCATCTAATGTCCTTAGGGCAATGGATCAGTGGAATAAGGCAAATGCCCCCAATAGATTTGATAATCGTGTCGAGTTGTCTAAATTCGGATCTATGATTGATAATGCAGATGATGCTATCAATGGAAGTGTAACACAATTTACCATGGGTCAAAATATTGACCAGTTTGCTTTTGATAACGTATTTACTCAACCACTTAACTTTGGTAATCCTATTGCAAATCCAGGTAAGTATACTGGTGGAGACAAAGAAGGCAATAAGTGTACGCCTGGTTTCTCGACAGTAAAAACTGGCACATTCTATGCAACTGGATATACCGATGATGTGGTGAATTTGATTAACACTGGTGATGATGATGTAACTAATGGATTGGTTTCTACGATTGCTGTTGATGATGGTGACCTTGCTCTAGTCCCCGTTTCTATCCGTGATGATGGTCTTGGTAATTTGATGCTTACGACTATTAAAGATGAGCAAGAGATTATCCTTGACCCGAATGTAGGTAATGTTGATTATGGGTCAGGTGATGTTAATGTTGGTCCACTTAGTATTGCAGCGACCCCAGACGGCACTACTAGAGTGCCTGTAGAGGTTGTCCCAGAGGGCGGCACAATCGGTATTCCTGAGGGTGTTGACCCAACTCTCTTTAACCCAACAGTTAATGCATTTGACTTTAGAGAGGTCGATATTTCAATCCCAACCTTTGACCCCTTTAACTTTAAGGGCTTCAACTTCGGTGACACAACAGGGATAAATATCATTGATTATCCAACAGATGCTTTCGAGTATCCAGTAGACGACTCCTGCTTCTAATTAAATGTCTAGAAAGAATATCAACGTATCTGATAGAGTTGAAAACCAACTGCCTGCATTTATTCGGCAGGAAGATAGGAAGCTAGTCGAATTCCTTTTTCAATATTACAAGTCTCAAGAAAAGACAGGTCGTCCCTATGACATCCTGAATAACCTTCTTAACTATCTTGACTTGGATAGTTACGATCCTAAAGAATTATCTGGTAGCACTCAACTGCTGCAAAATATTGGTCTTTATGACAAAGAGATTCAGATTGAATCTATTGATGGTTTCCAAGAAAGTAATGGATCCATCATGGTTGACAATGAGGTCATCTACTACGAGAATGTTCGTAGAGGACCAGATGCTATTGTTACTCCTGGTGTCTCAGCTTCTCAGTTTGACAAGAAGAAACAGCAACTAGAAAACCCATTTACTTTGTTTGATGGCACTAGGCAAGTATTCCCCTTGAGTTTCTTGGGAACGCCTGTAGCACCTCCATCTGCTGAGCATTTGATTGTTATTACATATAACAATATGCTTATCCCTGGGACTGATTACAGTATCGAGGGATCTAATATTAGATTTACTGAAGCACCTAGAGCACGCACAGGTTCTGACGATTCTACATTTACTCAAATTACATATCTGGTTGGTTATGCTGATCAGGAGATTGTTACCACGGATAGTATTCCATATCAAGAATGGGAAGGGACTAAGAACTATCCTATGAGAGTAGCGACTCAACCATATGAGCCTACTTCTGAAATTGGTCTAATTATTAAAAAGAATAATAGACTTCAGCAACCTTATACAGACTACACCGTCTTCCAAGACCAGATTGTATTCAAAAATCCGATCGGTGCTGCAGATAATATTCATGTTAGGTCTGTTGAATATATTGCACCAGAATATGGGTCTGGTGCATCTGCGGTCGTCCAAGTAGATACTGATGGAGAAATTAGCAAAATTATCCCTAAGCAGGGTGGGTCTGGTTATCGTCTAAATTTCAACCCTAAGGTAGAAATTTTCAGTACAGAAACTGGAAAAGGTGCTACTGCTCGCACTTTGGTTGGTGGTATTAAAGATATCCAACTTATTGGAGGTGGGCAAGGTTATACATCTACAAATCCACCAATTCCTATTGTAGCATCTCCTTCAAATGTTAATGGCACTCCTGCTGAGCTAGAACTTGAGGTTGATGATGAAACTGGCACAGTTTCTAGTATCTCAATTAAAAATAGTGGAAGTGGGTATGACTTTATTCCTGCTATTTCTTTCAAAAACCCTGGTGGTGCAAAAATCAGTGGAGCAACTATTGATGGTGAAGGTAGACTGAATCTTGGTAGTATCCAAGTTGATGCCATGGGTAGTGGATATAGTAACCCACCCCTTGTTTATATTGACCCTGCTCCTGCCGATGGCATTAATGCACAAGCACTTGCAAGAATTAACCAGGATGGGCAAGTATATGAGATTCTAGTAACTAATAGAGGTAGAGGTTATACAACTACTCCTAGAGTTGCAATTATTGACCCCATTGGCGCTCAAGTGCTGGATGTGACTATTGCATCTGGCGCAGTTACTGATATTGAGTTGCTAACTGGTGGTAAGGGTTATACAGATGCTCCTTCTGTTTATATTGTTGATGATAGAAAGGATGCGTTTGGCAATCCTGTTGGTGGCACAGGCGCTGAAGCAGTTGCAACTATTTTTAACGGCGAAATCACCGATATCAACATTATCAATTTTGGTGAAGGATATTCTGCAGATGCTCCTCCCAAAATCTTTATTGCAGAACCATCTTCGGCAAAGGCATCCGTAAGTGTTGGTTTTGGAGAAGTTACTGGTTATGATATTTACGAAAGGGGTAGCGGATATCAACCATCGGTCTTTCTAGGATGCTCTAGAGGCGTCTCAGGTCCCGTTGCTTACGATTCCCTGCATAATGAGATATATGCTGGTGAAGCGTCTCTAAGGCAGTCTACACACCCTCAGGGTGCTGTTGTGACTTCATTGGATAGTCTCTTCATTAAAGAGGTATTTGATAAGTTTAGAAGGCAGTATTTGCCCACTATTGATATTGACTATACCCGAGTGAATCCCATTCAGGTTATCAAGAATATCAAAGACTTCTATGTGTCTAAGGGCACAGAGCAAGCAACACAATATTTGTTTAAGATTCTTTTTGGTGAGGATGTTTCGGTATCCTATCCTAGAGATGAAATTATTTCTCCATCCGCAGCGACTTGGGTTGTTGATACAATTCTTCGTGTTGACCTCATTGAGGGGGACCCTCGCAATTTGATTGATAGTCAGGTCCAGCAGTTTACAGACCCAGTTGACCAAAATATCAAGGCTGCTTCTGCTTTGATTGAAAACGTCATTACTATCATTGAAGGCACAGACACAATTTATGAATTGGCAATCTCGGAGGAGACTCTGACTGGTGAATTTAAGATTCCTTACAAAACTAAATTGGTAGAGCCTCTGACTACTGACGGTCAGATTATTACTGTTGACTCTACTATTGGATGGCCTGAAAGAAATGGTAGCATTCGTTTGAATGACGAAGAAGTCGTCCAATATAAAGAGAAATCTCTTAACCAATTTATTGAATGCACCAGAAGTAAAAATGGTGTTGTTGAAGATTGGGACCCTGGCACCATCGTCCAATCGGAAATTTATGTTTATGTAAATCGGGGCACAGCACAAGAGTGTAAGATGAGAATCCTCGGTATTGCTGAGGCTGGTACTACAGTACTAAATGATACTGGGTCTTACTATCTGAAAGGTGACAAACTAAAGGTTGCAAACCTTGGGTCAACAGCAGTGGAAGAAAAACTTTCTTCTTGGTTGTATAATGTTAAAAAACTAATTCAGGTTACTACTATTACTCCTGGTGGCGTTAATAACCAAACAGCAACCGTTGTTTGCGAAAACCCCCATGGTCTATTGGTATCTGACCAGGTGACAGTTTATGGTGCTAATCCAGTTGTATACAACGGCACCTTCACAGTCACATCTCGTATTGACGACTTTACATTCTCATATCAAATTAATGTCCCTACAGATATTATTCCTCAGGGCAATATTCTTCTGTCGGTTGACCTGAATAGGGGTAAGTCTGATGTTGCTTCCATCAATAAAGTTGTAAGTGAGTTTACGACTAACATTCAAAACTCCTTCTTCAATGATGATTATGTTTACACTGCGGCATCTGGTCTACCCAACTATAAAGTTGGTCCTTTCATTGGGTCGGCACTGATTCCTGGTAACCAACGTAAACTTTTGAGATTCCCTCGGGTTGTCCAGACGGTTTCGGAGCGTAAAGATGTAGCAGCAAACTCCCCCATCGGTGCATGGGTCAACGGTGTGTCTATTTGGACATACAAATCATTTGAGTTTGTGAGATTTGGTCCACTAACCAATATTGCTGTAGATAATCCTGGTATTGATTACGATGCTGGCAACAAACCTAAACTAGAAATCACTGGTGGCGGTGGTAGTGGCGCTACAGCAGAAGTTGAAGTCGATGGTAGTCTCGTATCTTTCGATGTTACCAATGGTGGCAGTGGTTATACTGAGGCACCTCTGGTTTCCATTGTTGGTGGCGGTGGTAGTGGCGCTACAGCACAAGCTGTTATTACTGGTGGTAGAGTTTCTAGGATTCTCGTTGAGCAAAAAGGTAGTGGATATACCTCACAACCCTCTGTCGATATTACTGGTGGCGGTGGTAGCGGTGCTACTGCATCTGCAAGTGTGCGTGGACCTGTATCTAAAGTTAATGTTACATCGTTTGGTAGCGGTTACACCGAATTGCCTAGCATCAAACTTAATTCTGGTGAAGGTGCTCTAGCACAACCAATCGTAATTAATGGTCGTATTGTTTCCATTGCTATTATTAATTCTGGTAGTGGATATACAACTGCACCCACAGTTATCATTAATGGTGATGGATTTGGTGCTATTGCTAAAGCAATCATCGGTACGGTTGGTGAAGATAAAGGTCGAGTTTTGAGTGTCCAAATCACAAATCGTGGCGTTGGATATACTCAAGGTAATACAACTGTCAGGTTGGAAGCAGTTGGTCAACTTGCAACATTTACACCTGAAGTATTCAAATGGAATAAAAATTATGAATACGATCTTGTGTCTAAGTATGATGGTGCAAGAGGATATGTATTTACTGGATATAATAATCAGTTTGGCGGTGAATATGCTCACCTTTCAGACCCTAAAGAGTTGCGTTATGTAGTTGGTGATAATGTATTCCTTGACCCTGTTACACAAGAGTTTAAGGAATTGTCCTCTAATTTCAAACACTCTCCCATTTTGGGTTGGGCGTTTGATGGCAACCCGATTTATGGTCCTTATGGATACATTGACCCCACCGACCAAAATAGTGGCATTAGAAGACTTAGGACTTCATATGCGCTGAAGGAAAATGTTGTTTATGATGAAGATACCAATCCCAACCCCTCTCGTGAGGATGGACCTTCTTTGACAACCTATCCTGCAGGCACATTTATTGCAGACTACAAGTATAACTTCCAATCTGGAGACCTTGACCAATATAATGGTCGCTTCTGTAAAACACCTGAATATCCTGATGGCGTTTATGCATATTTCATTACTATTGACGCTTCAGAAGCAGGTCTTCCCCAATTCCCATATATTGTTGGACCTCAATTCAACTCCCTTCCAGATAATTGGAATTTTAACCAAGATGCAACTCAGGAAAATATTCCTTCTGGCGTTGTCCGTTATAGAGACCCCTATGTCAATGTTGATATTGATGTTGATCGTCAACCCAACCAAGAAGCAGATGTCCTGACAACTGAAATTGAAGGTTATCCCATCATTTTTGAAATTCAAGATAGTAACAATGATGGTTTAATTGATGTTAATGAGCAAACTGAGATTCTAGAGATGTCTGAAGAGGCAACTCTGCAGATTTATGATTATTTCCCACAAGTCTCAGCAGAATCTAGAGTTGATATCGAAGTTGAGACCACCACTCAGTTTGAAAATGCACAAATTGATGGTTTTGTGATTGAAAACCCTGGCGTTTCTTATCAGGTTGATGATACTGTCTTCTTTGATGATGAAGGCACAGGTGGATTTGGCGCATCTGCACTTATTGAGTCTGTTAAGGGTCAAAAAATCACTGCTTACACCAAGGAGATGATTAATGACCGTCCCTACGGTGTTATCACTACTGAAGTGGAGCATGAATTGCGTCAGCAAGACGAAATTATTGTTAATTCCCGTCCTGTTACCGACAATACCAATAAAACTTATAAAGTTAAGGTTGTTTCTGGTGTTGAGTCTATTTCGGTCAATCAATCGGGTGTTGGATATAACGAAGATATTCCTCCAACCTTTGAATTGATTACTTCTCAGGGTCAAGATGCTGCATTGCGTCTTAATCTGCTGAATACTGGTCAAATTAATACCATCGACATTATCAATTCTGGTAATGGTTACGATACTGAGAATCCTCCTCAGATTCGAGTGTCTCATCCACAGCAATACAAGAAAACTCGCTATTGGATGACCGAATATCTGGAAGCAGCGGGTATTGTCGAATTGCTTGATATTAAAGTCACTGCTCAACGTTATGTTTATATCTGTGGCACTATTAGAGAGGTGGATGGCGACCGTTCTGGTATTATTGCTAAATTTGATGACCTTGGTCAACTTATTTGGGAGAGAAACCTTCTGCCTCAGAATGCAGGTCTTAAGAGACTTGAGTTTGTAAGACTTTACATCAATGATGTGCCAGAAAATGATGCAATTTACATTGCAGGTCAATCTTACAACCCAGATAATGAAGTTTACAATCCAGATATCTTCTTAGCTAGATATGACTCTGGATTTAATAATGCAAACGAGCCTGATGGCATTTTGGCATGGCAAAAGTCTATTGCAGGTATCTCTGGTAGCACAAGACGGGATTATCTGACTACGATTACCCTTGACCAGGAGCAAAGAATCTATTTGGGTGGATATACCGATTCTAACTCTCCCGACCCAGATGATATGTGGGTTATTCAGTGTGACCTTGAAGGTAATTTGGTAGAGAAGAGAAAACTTGCATCTGAGGATGGATCAGAGCGTCTGCATCAACTTGAAATGATTGCAGATGATAGATTCTTCTTTACTGGTGTTAATGATGAGAATGATGACTGCATTTTTGGCGTCATGTTCTTTGATGGTGCAAATCTTGAGTTTGATTGGATTAGACAGATTCCTACCGTTGGTGGATATGTAAGAAATCCAAGATTTGTCATTGATGCTTATGATGATGTCCTTCTTATGTGGGATGTCTTCAATAATGCCTCTTCCAAGTTTGATAAAATTCAAATTAACAAGTTTGCATTGGCAACTGCAAACACTCAATGGGAATGGAGTAAAACTTTGACACTTTCGTCATCTTTCATCTCCATGAATCATGCTGGTGTTACTGTTGACGAATTTGATAACTATACTATTGCTATTGACGTTGTTGCTTCAGAAAATTCCAGATATTCAATTATTTCGTATCTGAAATACGACGGGTCGGTTATTACTGAGTCTAAAGCAGAAGATAGTGACAGTATTGGGTGGAAAGTCGTTAATCACGATGTTGATAATTCTGGCGATTGTATTCTTGCTCTCAACCGTCAACAATCTGACCAAATTGGTGTTTATCGCTTCGATACTGATGCAAATCTATTTGCGGATGATACTAAACAAAATGTTCCAACAATTAATTACTTCGACCAAGCAAATACCAGTAGAGATACTGCAATTTACAAATTTGGTAGTGGAGCACTAAAACTTGCTGCTCATGCACCCGTCTCTTTGTCCGACTATGGATATACAGACCCCGAATGGAGTGTTAGGTCCTGGGTTTCCATAGCATCTGCTGCATATCTCAATAATCACAAACCTGTTGTATTTGAAGTCAATGATGCTAATGCAACCAACAGCATTCAGATGATTCTTGATGGTGATGCAACTTCTGCTGATTTTGGTAAGGTCATCATTAATGTTAATGGCACTCAGGCAGCATCTTCGGATGCAGACACATATTGGACTGGATTCAATTCTTCTGCATGGAATTATATCCTCTTCCAAAAACGAGAAGAGTCTTTGGGTCTTTATCGTTATGAGTGCTTTATTGGTGGCAACCTGGCAGTAGCTTGGCAATCTACAACGGATATTGGTCTTGATGCGATGGTTATTGGTGGACCTGCATCCTCACCAACTGCAACGAATTCTGTTGTGGGTTGGTTTGATGATATTGTCATCGATGATGCTGCACCATACTCAGCAACCTTCTCTGTGCCTACAGCAGCAGTCCCTGTCACATCTGCTGACTCCGATGCTGCAATTTTGAAGTTTGATAGACTCCATACTAAGAGAGATTCTTATGCTCTTACTGGTCTGACCAATTATGGAAATATTGCTTTCACTGATGTTGAAAGTGAAACCGTTTGGACTTCAATTAACACATCTGCATTTAGTGCTTGGGAAATTGGTCCTGGTGGTCTGCAAATTCTTGATTTCTCTCAGACAACCTCTAATTATAATCCCACGACTTATAACTTTACTGCCACTAAGTCGGAATATGGGTCTAAGACATCTACCATCCCTTCCCCACTTGGTAAGAGACTTGAGATTACTGCAAATGTGGTCAAAAAATTCTATTTTAGAGATGCACTCTATCAAAAGATAGATAATGTCCTTGAGTTTACTTTTAATCAGGACGTTAAACTGACTAAGGGTAGTATCTTGCAGCAATTTAACTCTGCTGGAGTTACAACTGCATTTGGTACAATTACTGATGTCCCAGATGGCACCTTGCTGAATCCTGGATTTGGTAACAAGTATAAAGTTGGTAAAATCTTCGGCACATTCAATAATGATGACAGATTCCGCACAGATATTGCAGATGTCAACCAAATTGAAGGCACTTATTTTGATACCGAAGAGCCAGAATCTCCATGGCAAGCACAAACAGCATATAACACTGGAGACCGTGTATACCAAGGTAAGAGAATTTATGAAGCACAAGGTGCTGGCACATCTGGCACGATTGCTCCTGTCCACACTGCTGGTGTTGTAAGTGATGGTGTAATTAACTGGTCATTTATTGATGATGCTGGTAAATTTGATATTAATTTGCTTGAGCATCCATATCCCAGACCCCAATATCTGCAACTGGATATGCCTGAGTGGGATGCTCATAAATTGTATGCCGTTGGTCAAAGAGTATGGCATAAATTAAATGTATATGAAGTTGCAACAGGTGGTGGTGGTGTTTCTGGCACAACTCCGCCCACTCATACTACAGGTGACGCATCTGATGGTGGTGTAACTTGGTCGTTTGTGTCAACATCTGATCCTATTAGCGATTTTGCTCGCTTAATGGCATATGATAATGGTAATAATTACAGTGTTGAAATTTTAGAAATTCAACCTGGGTCTACCTTTATCCCTGGTGATGTAGTCTCACTTAACAGCAATAATATTGAGCTTGCTGAGGATGAGAAGAGTGTAAGAATTGTTGGATTTGCATCTGTTAAAAAAATTAGAGTTACTGCACGACTTGAGAAAGATATTCTTCGGACAGCAACTGCTAGGACTGACCATGTATATTGCACAGCAAATAGTAAGCACTATTTCAATGTTGGTGATATTCTGTTTGTTGAGGGTTTCCAAGGCACTCAATTCAATGGTTCTTTCTTCATTGACCAAATCATCGGGTCTAGAGAGTTTACCTTTGCAATTAGAGATACTGCAACTGAAGACCCAACCTTCAATGCAAATGCTATCAATAATGTAAACATCTATGCTAAGCATCCAACGCTTCTGTTTACTAGAGGGCACCAATATGTCTTTGATGTATCCGATGTTTCTAATTTTGGATATTATCTGTCATTCTCACAGGATAATCAATTCAAGCTTGAGTACTCATTCAATAACATTGTAAGAGAAGGCACTCCTGGTATTGCAGCTGCAGGATCTTCGGCACCGTTTGTTAAATTCTCAGTATTGGGTGATGTTACCAACATTTCATACTACTTTGACCCATCTAGAATTGGAGAAGATTCTCCTGTTGGAAGTAACTCATTTATTGATGTTATTACAACTCCATATGATGGTAGATTCACAGTTTCTCAGATTGTTACCGATTTCCAATTCAAATTCCCTCTAGAAAAAGAACCTGAAAAGTCATCTGCAGAAGTTGGCACAGATGAATTTGACAATCCATATTCATTCTATTCTACAACTTCTAAGAGAGCAGTTGGTCCTATTAATAGCATTAAACTGATTTCACCTGGTGGATTCTATCAGAAACTGCCTATTATTTCCGATATTGCTTCATTCCGTCAGATTGAAAAATTGGTTATTGTTGATGGTGGCACCGAGTACGCACCTGGTGTTTATTATGATGTGCCCATCCTTGGTGACGGTGAAGGTGCAAAGGCAATCATTACCGTTGAAAACGATGATGAGGTTGGGTCTGGCACCATTACTAATGCTCAGGTTAGCGACCCTGGAAAGGGTTATACCACTGCTAGTATTGACATTGATAGTATCCCTGGCATCCTTGGCAGCACTCTTGCAGGATCTGGTGGTAGCGTTTCTGTCATTATTCCTTCCGAAGGAAGCGGTGCGTCGGTCTTCTTGACTGGTAAAAATATTGGTAAGATTAAGAGACTGAAGAATAATGAATTTGGTTTTGGATATTCTCACGATTATACTCTGAGACCCGAAATTACATTCCCCGTCAATCTACAACTTTTCAATACTTCAATTCTGTCAGAAATTCAAATTACCGACCCTGGCAGTGGTTATACATCCACACCAGCAGTTGTAGTTGAAGGTGGCGGTGGCGAAGGTGCTACTGCAGAGGCAGTTATTAAAAATAATCGTCTTTCTGAGATTATTATTAAAAATCCTGGTGCTGGTTATTCATCTGAGCCTACAGTCACTCTGAAATCTGAGTTTAATTATGTTGTCAACCTCGACCTGAATTATCTGCAGTTTAACTTCCCTCATGGTATTACACAGGGTGCAGAAATTACACTTAGGGCAGATAATGTTGGCAGTACTACAGGTGTGTTGCCAAAACCAAGTAGTGCTGGTTTGACTACTTTGGTTGAAGGTCAGGTTTACTATGCGATTGCAGGTGATGCGAATTCTTTGGAATCTGACCAACTTCGCTTTGCACTGACTCCTGCAGCAGCTGCAGCTGGTGATTACATCACATTCCTGACTCAAGGTGAAGGTCGTCAGACCCTTCTTACTGAAGTGTTTGGTGGTAAAGCAAAAGCAGTGGTTGAAACCTCTAGATTCCTTGAGGGTGAAGAAGTCTTCCAAGGTCCCAATATTGAGCAAGCAACTGCAACTGGAGTTGTTTCTACCAATACTGGTTGGCAAATTGGTCCTAAGATTCTTAAGATTGTTGACTATAATGGAGACTGGGAAGAGGGAGAAAAGGTAACTGGTGTTATCTCCAAAGCGTCTGGTGTTATTGATAACTTTAGTATTGCACGCGGTGTGCTGAATATTGGGTCTTTGACCAAGACGCCTGGTAGATTTATTGATGACGTTGGCAAACCTTCTGAAATTGTCCAGAAAATTCAAGACTCTTTCTTCTATCAAAACTTCTCCTACGTTATTAAATCTGAGACACCTATCAATAAGTGGAAGTCTCAACTTCTGATTAATAACCACCCTGCTGGTTTCAACATGTTTGGACAGTTGCAGATTAGTGGTGGTAAGGATATTTCTGGTCGCAGGATTGGCACTGAATTTACCAAGCAGGTGAATATTAACAACTACAGTAATGTTAATGAGATTACTTCATTTGCTGCTGCACAACCTGTTTATACCGATTATAACAATACTGAGATTCTTTTCCGTAAGAGGCGTCTTACCTCTTCTGAGGAAATTCTGACTTCTATTGTCAAAAAAATTGATGATATTTCTGGTCAGTTTGATGGTATTAGAAAATCCTTCCCAATTCTTGTTGAGGGAGAGCAGGTTATCGTTTCCAATGACCAGTTGATGATTACAATCAATGGTATTATTCAGGCACCTGTTGACTCGTATAATATTGTTGGTGGTAGTTTGGTCTTTAATGAAGCGCCTAAACCACCTTCCAAAATTGTTTATCGTTTTGCAGATGTAACACCTATCGAGATTTATAGAATCAATCTCTTTAGTGGACAGGCAGGCATTCCCAACTATGGTATTTTCCCAACATTGGGTCAGCAAGTCCAAGGTGCAAATTCGGATGCTGTTGCAACAGTAATTGATTCTGGCACTAATCATATTGATGTTATCAACATTACTGGTGGACCTTTTGAATTAAATGAAGAGATTACTAGGGGCACCCTTTTCTCTGCTCTTGTCCTTAGTGTTGATTTGCTAAATTCCAATACAATCTTTGAGTTTGGAGAATCAATTACCAACTTGAATGGTGATACTGCAATTATTGAAGAAACTAATATTGATGACCAGGGTGTTATCAGCGACCGTATTGTTCTTAGCAAGACTTCTGGCACCGCCAAATATGAGACTGGTGTATTCAATCTTAGATTGAATGACTTTATTTACTCAGCTAAATCTAAGATTGCTGGTCAAGTTACAAATATTGGTCCTTATGCCGACCCTGTAACTGGTGATGCTGTTGATACTCTGATTATTAACCAAGGGTCTACATTCCAAGGTCTTATTTTCGAGCGTTTGGTGTCTTTGACCAATCCAAATATTATTCTGGATGATATTTCTAAATCTTCCATCACCCCTGTTGAAATTTACAACTCTGAAGAACGAATCAATGCTGATTTCTTGGATTTTGAAGAAATTAGGACTACTGAAGTTAAATATGAAAATCTGACTGGTGGCACCTTATCTGCAGGAGATACTATCTCCAATAAGAGAGTTAACTATGGCAATCCTGTTTCTACATATCATGGCATTGCGGGTAATAGATTCTATGATGCTGCAGTTAGTATTAGAGAAAACAAACAGCAACTGATTGATTGGGGCGATGCAGAGATTGGAGTTGAGCATCCAGATTTCTACTACCCTGGAGACATCCAGACAAATCAATGGAGCAGATATACTGACGCACATCGCTTTATTCAGAAGAATAGACAATACATCGCTGCGAGAGCATACGATGACATGATTACTCAATATCCCACGTTTATTGACCCCAATCCCGCTAAGTGTAAGCGTGATATGGAAATCTTCATGGAGTCTCTGGGTGCTGACATCTATCGTGGTGGTAACGTCTACACTCGTAAATTTACCCAACAGTATTTTGATGCTAACGGTGCTCTAGTTTATGTGGATGGTGAGACTGCAGAAACTCGTTATGCATACACCAAAGTCAAAGATTATGCCCTTCTTGCAATTACTAATGGTTTGAGTGGGTCATATACTCAGCTTAATGGTCCTGATTCGGGCACTTCTTATGATGCATATCAAGACTTGACCATTACCGCTGACCCATCACCTAATGATGACTATGGCACTACTGGTAGTAATACCGATAACACCGACCCAGATAATTGCTCGGATGTCCAAGCTGCCATTACAACTCTGTGGGAAATTGTTGATACTGCGTTGACAAATGAAAACCTCACTGAATTGCCTGATGAATCTCTTGGCACTTATTCGCCTGGTCAAGTTAAGTGTCGTCGTGATGCTGGTCTCTTTATCGATGCTCTTGCAAATGATGTGCAACAAGGTGGCAACTTTAACATTGTAGAATTCACCAAGTCATACTTTGATAACGCTGGTGCTCCTCTGACAAATGGTCTGGTTGGTGAGACTGCTGAGTCAATCACTGTCTTCAATAAGATTCGTGACCTGGCATATAGAGCAATCAACAACCTGCTGTTTAATAAAAACACTGGTGCTGGTGCTGTTAATTTGAATGACCCCACAACTTATGGTGGCACGGCACCTGCTTATACCTATGACCCCAACTATGCAAATGGTAACAACCAGGATATCAACAACTGTGCCAATGTCAAGTCTTACATTGCAACCCTGACAGATATTGCAACTGTCGCAATCGCTGCAGGTAACCTTACTAATGTAAATTCTCTGTCTAGTATTACTGATGGTACATTTGTTTCAGGTGAAACTGTAAGGACTATTAAGGTTGGATATAAGGACAAGTCTACAGGACTTTTCTTTACAGGTAATCAAATTCGCGGTGTAACATCTGGTGCTGTATTCTCGGCAATCGGGTCCAATAGTGGTCTTCGTTACATTTACGCAGGACCAATTACGGGCACGCTTCAGTATGGTGAATATATCACTAACTCCACTCTTACAAATCAACTTTGCACACAGAGTGTTGTAGTCAAGAAGAAGCAACTTACTGGCAGTAAGTCCATTAGGATACCTTCTGGCGGTTACTTGTCTGGAGCAGATAGTTTTGACTTTAACTTCGGCACAGGAGATTTTACTCTTGAGGGGTGGATTTATCCTGAAGCAATTACTGGCACCCAACATCTATTCGACTTCCGTCGCAATAGTGCTGCTCAGGGTTTCCGTGTTGTTATGGACGCACAGCAACTGAAAACATATAATGGCACGACTCTTCTTACAAGCAGTGGTAATGTATTCCCATACACCAATACTTGGTATCACGTTGCCGTTGTTAGGGTTGGTGGTATTACTCGGACATACGTCAATGGCACTCAGGCAGGTAGTGATGTAGCAGATACAAATAACTATCTGTATGCACCTTGCTATGTCGGCACATCCTTCCAACAAACTTCTGGATTTACTGGATATGTTGATAATGTCTGTGTAAGAAAGGGATTTGCAGATTACACATCATCTTTCCAAGCACCTATTTCTATTGACTTTACTCGTGAAGGAGTTGTCCTTGGATTGGATGGTGAGGCACCTTTCATTCTGTCCACGACAGAAACATACGCTACATATACAGGTCAAAATACTTCTTCTACAACGATTGAAGTTGTTGATTATGAAAATACTTCTTTTGTTATCGAAGACATTGACCTTGGAAATGCAGATGCAAGAGAGGCAGCTGGCATCATCAGTCTAAACGCTGAGTGGATTGCAAATGAAGCTGTCGGCAGAATGAAGGCAAAATTCCCTGACTTCACAATGCCTGGTGATGTTGTTGCAACTGGCAGTTATGCTGGCACTGCATATTGCCTTAGAGATACGAAAGATTACATTCTCGGTGCTATCGTTAAGGACTTGCAAGAAGGTGGCAACTATCACACACTCTATACTGCACGGACATATTTGTCTGTGACTGGTAGATTGCAGCATGTTGAGAATGAAATTATTCAAACTGTATACACTTGGGATGAATTAGGAGACCTTATTGAATATGTCCTGACAACTTCGGACAGAGACCTTACTGGCACACATTCTAATATTCTTAGAATTCCTAATAATTTCGCCAATCCTGGTTCATTTAGTCCTGCAACGTTAGCCCAAGTTAGGACCTTGATTGCAGATCTTCTTGAGGTTATTGCACCTAAACCCAATCGTTATAGAGATTCTGGCGTATTGATGTGGAAAAACCGCGATTATATCGCTGAAGAAACTGTTGGTTATCTACAAGATAAGTATCAAAAAACTATTCAAGGCACAGATTATGATTACCTTGAAATTCCTGGTGGCGATGCTAAATGTGAAAGAGATATCAAGGATTTTATTCTTCCAGCAATTATTAACGATATTGCTATTGGAGGCACATATCATGTTGAAGATGCTATTAGTAGATATCTCGATGACCAAGGAAATATCAGTCATGTAGAAAATGAATTGAATCCAATGCTCGATGCGTTTGAATACGCAAAGATGCTTGCGATGAAGGCTGTAAATAATTTGCTCATTTCTCCAGGAGAAACTGCAGCAGCGTTGGGTGCTCCTGCATGGGCACAAGACGATTATTACCAACCTCAATTTACTACTCGTAGTGCTTATAGAGACTCAACTATTATTATTGATGATGAAGCATATCCTCAGTCGTCTAGAAGTGCAAATGATAGATTCATTGATGCGTCTAATGCAATTAGAACAAATAAAAATATAATTGCTAAAGAGGCAGTTGCTTGGATGAATGATATGTCCAAATACGCGACTCTTCAGATTCCTGGTGGACCTGTTAACTGTGAAGATGATATTAAGGATATTCTTGATGCATTGATTCATGACCTCCTTTATGATTGCAATGAGAAGACTTATGATGCCGCATCACTCTATATTGAAACTGAGAATAATTCTCTGAAGCATATCGAAGATGATTATGAAGCATCTGTTACTACTTTCAAATTAGTAAGAGACATGGTAACTCTTACCATGAGAAATGCATTTGGACGTGACTATATTGAAGGCAATTCAAGTACTTTAGTGCCTGTCCAAACTTATGAGCAGAATCCAAAAGATATTCTCTTTAGGGATTGTGCAGACGCTATTGATGCAAACATTCGATATATCGCTGAGCAAGCAGTTGCTTTAGGTCGTCAGCAGTATCCTTCTCTGTCCATTAATGGTGGTATTGAAGGTGGAGATATTTTCCAAGTCACTGCTGCAACTTATGACCCCGCAACGGGCGTGTCTGAGTTGACGATTGGCAGTCACTCGTTGGTTGCAACTAATAGAGTGACAATTCAACCTGAAGCTATCACGTTTACTTGCACTCAGGATAATAATGCAACTGAACATTCATATCCACGCAAGAGTGACCCCGCATATAATCAGTCGGTAGAAATTACTGCAGTAACAGCAACAACAATTACAGTTAATGTTGGTGCATCTCCCGCCAATGCAAACTATCCACATACGTTTGTAAGTGCAAAACAAGATGCAGTTGTTTCCAATGGTTGGATTGATTGTGTCCATGATGTTACTGATATTCTTCGTAGCCTGGTGTTTAACCTGAAGTTTGGTGGTAACAATATGCTTCAGTATTCCACTGAATTCTATGTTAACGCTTCAAATAATCTGCAGCATATTACATCTCAGGCAACTGAAACTAATTGGATTCTTAATAAGGCAAGAGATTTGGCAGTTCGTGCAATGCGCGACCAACTTATCACCAATACCGCAGCACATACAGAAGATCAAAGATTCTATAATGCTGCAGCAACACCTACAACCAGACTTCGTAATTCCGATACGCTGAATGGTATTGATTTGAGTGGAGATTATAACAATAACGTTACTCGGTCCTTCAACCCATTCACCGTTTCGATTAGCAATAATTCTGCATCTGGACTTACTGGTAATGAGGATGCTGTGTTTAAGTTTACTGCAGGTTTGCCTACAACTCCTGTCGATGAAGTGCTTCTTGCTGGTGGTGGACAGACTGATTATGGTTTCTTTGTTGGATTTAGAGACAGTGGCGCTTATCTGAGAATTCGTGCAGGTAACTCTACTACTAATGTAAGTGGTGGTGCTACACACTCCGATACTGGACTCGCTCTACTTGATGTCCCTGTTGCCGATTTGTCTTCATATCTGGATGGCAATTCTCATGAGATTGTGGTTGAGATTAGGGTTGGTGGTAATGTTTCTACTGGTGCTGGACGAGTAAAACTCTTTATTGATGGCGATATTATTGGGCAGGCAGAAACTCCAGGTGGGTCACCAACTGGTCTTGGCGGTGGTGCTGGCGAATGGCTTGGCACAACTTCCACTGCATTTGGTGGTGGTTTCTCTGCAACGCAAGTGCCAGTTGGGGAGCCAAATGCTACTTGGACTGCGGCTCTTGGCACATTATCATACTACAGAAGTCGCCTAGTCGATTATGACTACACAGGCACAGAAACTGATGGTGTTGCAGCAGAAATTACTACTTTGATGTCATTTGTCACCGATGGAATTTCCAACCCTGGCAATGTAAATGGTCGGAGCTATACACTTCCAATAGTTTGGCCTATTAAGTATACTCCCGAAATTGTTGTAAGAGATACAACGGTCACTTATGATTTTAGTAATGGGGGTCAAGATGACTCTGGCATTTGGAATAATACATGCCCCGAAGTAGCATCTGCGATTGATACATTGATGGATATTCTCATCAATACAATCACTGAAGCAGCTGAAAATCAGGTTAATTATCTAACTCAGTCTGTTACCAAGACTACAAAAGCAACAGGTAATACTGCTTATCAAGAGGGTACTTGCTACAATGTAATTACCAACATTGAATCTCTGTTTGACCTGTTTAGTCACACTTTAGGTGCTGGCACTAACAATGAGAAGATGATTGCAAATATGCTTCTCTTCAATCAGCAAGCGATTGCACCTAGAGCATTCCAGGATACACAAAATCTCTATCCCACAACCAACCTAACCCAAGAGTTTGCTGATGGTGTCCTTAAAGCACTGCGTTATGACTTGATTACAGGTGGTAATGCGGGTTCCTTTAGATTCCTTTCTAACTGGTTTGACGGTGAGGGCAACTTCATTGCATATACTGATGTAACTCGCTCCCACCTCTTATATTGCCTGACTCGTGTTAGAGAGTATGTGAAGAGTGTGCTTTATCAAATTGATGAAGACCCAGGTTGGGACCCATATCCAACATATCGTCAACAAAATAGATTTGAGTATTTCCAAGAAGCAGGAGAATTTATTATTGATTCTTCTCTGAATCCCATTGAATACGCTCTCGAAAGGTCTGAATTCCCAACAGAAGCAAGAGTTACATTCATTGCAAACACTGACGTGTCTAATTTGGAGACACTTTACGAGATGGGTGTTGACTATAACACCGACCCAGCATTGGTCCAACTTACTCCTGTGGTTGATGTTGGATATGACCGTGCTGAATATCGCATCAGAATTAATCGCACAAACAATTTCCGTCGCGGTGATATTCTGTCATATACTCCTCAAGGAGCGTCTATTGCTGCTTTCACTACGCAATCTGTATTCTATTGCATCAATGCAACTGCAGATTGGTTTGAAATTGGAGTCCACACTATCCACGATAGTAGATTTAGGAAATTTAAGGCGGAAACGGATAATGGAGCATCTCAGGTTTTCTCCGTCCTGAGAAGAAGTGGTATCACTAGAAACTCTTATGTATTCCCAGGTGACCCATCAGATACACCTATCCAAGGTGGTTTCCAATCTGGTGATGTAATTTACGGGTCTACCTCTAATGCAAATGGTGAAGTTGGTCTTGTTACTACAAACAGCGGCAAGATTATTGAGTTGTATGATTACTATCCACTCAGCGGTGTTGCTACTGATATTGCGGTCACACAATTTGAAAATGGTGAAGAAGCAGCAGTGCAGGGTGCAACTACAAACAAAGGTTTGATTTATCAAACCAGAGATGCAGATGGCAATGACAACACATTTGTTAAACTCATCAATGTTGCTGGCACTATTAGTGAAGCAGATGTGTTGGAGGGTCTTACCTCAGGCGCAGTGGGGACTGTTGGAGTTTCAGATAAACGTTTCCTTGTGAATCTGGAAAGTGGTAGTTTTGCTGATGGTGATATTTTCTTCAATAATGAAAATTCTGCAGAAGCAGAAATTGCTACTTATGTTAATAAGTCTGGCTCTCTGACGGATAATACTGGTGGCAAAGTCACCATGGATGTTGAAACTATCGATGGTGCATGGGATGCTGGCGATATTGTTTATGGTAGTGCAACTGATTACATCCTTGAAATTAAGGGTATCGCTGGCACCCAGATTCAACTCAACCAGTATATCCATGGTAGAAATGTTTATCAACTTGAATTAGGTGTTGCAATTACCGAAAGTGGAGTTGCTGACACATTCCGTGTTGGAGACCAAGTTTCCTTGCTCCAAGGCACGATTGAAAAAAATCCTGGTTTCCGTGCAACAGTGACAAAGTATGTGAATGACCCAGATGCTGGTATTCACAGACTTTGGATTGCTGGTTTGACTGATGTTGGCACTGGTGCCGATATTTCAGAAGTCCTGACTTCTACAAACAATATCGGTAAGATTGATATTGGGTCTAACTTCCCAACTATCTACGCAGGTGTCCAATCCTACACGGATACTGAATATTCATCTTACGGTAAGGTTATCGCTATTGAGCAAAGTGGTATTACTGCCACCATCTGGGTTGAAGATGCAGTTGGTGAATTTGTTGACAATATGGCAGTTTATTCTGATGGAGATTGGGTGGGTGCAGTTTCGTCTGCTCGTAAACTGATTGGTCGTGCCGACAGATACTTTAGAGGTTTTGATGGCGAGCAAACCACATTCAAACTGACTATCGAGAATGGTCAGGCATACTTCCCAGACCCCGCTGGTCATTTGTTGGCATTCGTTAATGGTGTGCTACAACCACCAGGCGCTACAGCATCCTATGTGGCATTCTCCGATAGCATTCAATTCAATGAAGCTCCTGATATCGGATCTGAGTTTATTGGTTACTACGTTGGTAAACTCCGTCAACTGGATGACATTAGCTTTGAGTTTGACTCCTTGAGGTCCTCTTTCAACCTGAAACGTCAGGGTCTCTTCTACTCACTGACACTGACTGAGGGTGTTTCTTCTAATACCATCTTGCCTGAAAATAATATTATTATTTCCCTTAACGGTATTATTCAGAAACCTGGCGTTGCATATGAATTGGTTGGATCTAGAGTCATCTTCGCTGAAGTGCCTCGGGCAGGAAGCACCTTTGTTGGATTCTCTTATATTGGTAGTGACGCTGACGTGATTGCGGCAACTGTTGTGCCACCTATCGAGACTGGTGATAGGTTGAGAATTGATGGTGAGGAGTTTGAAAGAGAGGTGGCACTTATTGAATCGTCCAACTCTTTGATTACCTTTGAATATACTGGATCTGTTAAGGGTCGTAATGCTGCTGCTATCTCTGAAATTATTAGTGGAAAACTAAGTGAAGCAATTCTCACATCACCTGGTGATGGTTATACGTCCCGCCCCAACGTGGATGTTATCTCATCTTCTGGTTTTGACGCACAAGTTAAGGCATTGAATGGTGTTGCACGCATTGATGTGAAGACTTCGGGTGCTGGTTACACTTCCCCTGTTGTCCTGATTGACAATGAAGTTCCTGATGATTTCGTTAATCCTTCAGGCACACCAATCAATGGCGGTTTCGATATTTTTGCAGGTGAAGGTCCTGAAGGTGGTGGTGGCACAACAATCACTCCTGGCACTATTGCCATTCAGATTGACCCCGCTAACGTAACTGTTAACCAAGGTCAAACTGCAGCATTCACAGTTGTGGCAACGGTTTCCAATGACCAAACCCTCAACTATCAGTGGCAGAAGAAGGAGTATGGCACACAGACTTGGACCAATATTATTGGTGCTAACCAGTCATCATTCACAACCATCTCTACTACACAGGCAGATGATGGCGATGAATATAGAGTTGCAATTACTGCTGCAGGTGCTACACCTGTCTACTCATTGTCTGCTATCCTCACGGTCCAGACTGGTGCTACGGTGATTGCTAACTTCAGCCCAGTCCAAATCTTCGATGACAACTAAATAAAAGTAAAAAGATGGCAGCAACCGCTACCTACAATCCAGCTACTAGAGTCTTGGCAGTCGCATCAGACGGTTTGCCAAGACCTGTATCGTATGGCACTTTTCCAAACAATAATAACCCTAATACGGTACAAGAACAGGACTTTGACCATGATTTCATTTATCGTGGTGGTCAGTTTGGCACATCTAGGACATTTGATGATGCATCCTATACTCATGATGGTTTTATACGGACAATTACACTGTCTGTCAACGACCTAACGCTGTTTACACCTCCTGCAACAGCGAGTATTCGCCCAGGTGACCGCATTCTTTTTGTATTTGGAAATGGTGATAAGCGAGTTTTCTTGTTTAAGGGCACTGATTTCACTTCCCTTGCAGGGGAGTGTTGGTTGGCAAGTGATGATGCTTTAGAATTGATTATGGATGAGCAGGAGTCAACTCCTGTAACTGGCACATATGAATACTTTGACCAACGTGAATCTAGACAGGCAACTCCACTTGGACAGATTGGTGTAACTTCAAATGGTGTAGCAATCTTCAATCCTAGTGCTGGCACTGGTGGCAATCCGCCCAGTGGATTTAGTTGGGTTGCAGCAGGAGAAAATCCTTTTATCTCATTCGGAGAAGATAATTGCGGTGGTCATCCAGAGCAAACAGGACAGTATCATTATCACGATACCCATTTTCTAGATTGTTGGAGAGAAGGTGCTTCTATAGCGTCTTACAATGATTATTATGGCACTACTCAGTTTAATGGAGACAATATCAGGCATCCTGACGGACATTCCAAAATAGTTGGAATTGCTTTTGATGGATTTCCAGTTTATGGACCTTATGGTTATACAACTCCATGGGATAGTTTAAGTGGCATACGGACTATGACTAGCTCATTTTCTGTTAGAGATACTGAAGCGCCTGGTAGACCTGATTATGGTATCGACCAGGACAATCCTCCTGCAGGCACCTTAATGGAGGACTATGAATATATTGAGGGGTCTGGAGATCTAGACTCCCACAATGGTAGATTTTGTGTTACTCCAGAATACCCAAATGGCACATATGCATATTTTTTATCGGTTGATGAAGAAGATGCAGATGAGCCTGTATTTCCATTTCTGATAGGTCTTAGCACTCGTATGCCAATCGATACGAGTTTTACACGCACTACTGTTGTGGCACCTCCTCCAGGGGGTGGTGGAGGAGAGCCTCCTGTGCTACCCACATTGCAATTCACTTTACAACCCGCAAACGCAACGGTCAACGTTGGTCAGACAGCAACATTTACAATCCAAGCACAAGTGTTGCCAGAAAATGGACCTATCGGATATCAATGGTATAGATCTACTGATGGTGGTTTTGCATTCGCTGCTATCACTGGAGCAACAACGAATGAGTATTCGATAACGGCTCTTGCTTATATGACTGGATATAAGTATCGGTGCCGTATCACAGGACCACAACCAGAAAACAATGCTTCCAATTCTCCATTGGATTCTGTTGCGGTCACTCTCACTGTTGCGGGTCAAGGTGGCGGTGGAGATACTAATAATCGCTTTGATAGTACATCAAGCACATTTGATAGCACCAGTCAAACCTTCGATGGCACCTAAATAACACTGTAAAAGAGCAAATCCTATGGCTAAGCAAAATCTGAGTATTGGCTCAGCAGCTAATGATGGCACTGGTGATAGTCTTAGAGATGGCGCTATCAAACTGAATAGCGTTATTGATGAGCTTTATACCAATCTTGGCAATGATACCAATCTTCAAATTAGTATTGGGACACCTACGAGTGGTCAATTCCTTAAGTATAACGGCTCTACGTTTTCTGAGGGTAGTTTTGATGCGCTGACAAGTGATTTGGATGTTGCTGGTAACAATATCACTTCAGCAACAAATGGTGATGTGGTATTAAAACCTCATGGCACTGGAGATATTCAACTTTGGGGCGGTGGCACTGGAAGTGCCCTGACATATATTGACGGTGAGGATGGCAAACTGAAGTATTCCAACTTCTTTGATGAGTTGGCAGATTTGCCTGACGTTTCTACTCATCATGGGATGTTTGCCCATGTCCACAGTGAAGGACATGGATACTTTGCACACTCCTCTTGGATTCAGTTACTTGATACTGGGTCTTCTATCGGTGAATTGACCGATGTTGATATGACAGTTGGTGGCGGTCCTTCCGAAGGTCAAGTACTTAAGTGGAATGCTACCAATTCTGCATGGGAGCCTGCTAATGACTTGAATGAAGGTGGCGGAGGTGGTGGCACCACTCAAAACCTGTTTGAGACTATCAATGCTGACAGTGGTCAAACTACAGCATCTGCTGCAACGGATACTCTCACCATTGCTGGCGGCACAAATATTGCGACATCGATTACTGGGGATACCGTCACTATTAACATGACGGGCACTTTGGGAGACCCCGACCAGAATGTGTTTACTACTATAGGGTCGGATAGTGGCAATAAAACTGCAAATAGCACTGCTACTACTATCAACCTTGTTGGTGGCACTGGGATTAGCACTGCTATTAGTGGTGACAACCTCACTATCACAAATGACTCTCCTAACGTAGTCCAAGAAGTTTACAGGACTATTTCAGGCGACACTGGTAGCACGACTGCTGCTCTGTCAACATCCACTCTGACAGTTGCTGGTGGCACTGGAATTAGCACTGTAGCAACTTCCAATACTCTGACAATCAACCTTGATAGTGCTCTTCCTTCTGCTACAGAGAATGACAACTTAATTTATGATGGTAGTAGTTGGGTAATTACTGAATCACCATGTATTGGATTTAGTATTAGTGGTAGTACTGGCACAGGATACTCATTTACTGGTGGTGGATATTCCAATCAGTCTGGCAACCCAACAATTTATGTGTATAGAGGATTTACATATAGATTTAATAATACCACTGGTGCAGGACACCCATTCCAGATTAGACAGTCATCTGGAGGCACTGCAGTCACGACTGGTATTACGGGCGATATTGAAGGTGTGCAATATTACACAATACCAATGAATCTTTCTGCAGGCACAACTTATGTGTATCAATGCACGATTCACTCTGGAATGGTTGGAAACATCGTAGTGGTCTGATAAATGCCAAGAACAGTACCTGGTAGTGGCGCTTCAATCGTCCCCATTTTTAATAGTATCTATGGGGTAAGAGAAGTCTATGTGGTTGAGAATGGGTCTGGTTATGACCCTGCTGACCCACCTAGACTTCGTATTGGTAATTGTGGCACTCCTATCCGTGAAGCAGTTTTACGTCCCGTCATTGAAGGTGATCAGGGAGAAATTACCGCTGTTGAGGTACTGGACCCTGGTGAAGGGTATGACCCTCTCAGATTAGAAATTGAAGACAGTGGGTCTGATGGAAGTGCTACAGGAAACATTTTCCTGAAGGACGATGGTGGTATTGATTTTATCCAGATAACCCAACCAGGAGACGCATATTTTGATACTTCTGCAATAGTAAGAGGTGGTGGTGGTAGTGGTGCTGAATTGGTGCCAGTTACTGGTCTTATCACAGGTCTTTCTATCCTCAACCAAGGTAGAAATTACACTGCAGAAGATACTAATTTAATCATTTCTGGTGGTGGCGGTGATGGAGCACAGGGTGTTGCAAATGTCAACCAATTTGGTAGTGTTTCATCAATCACTCTCACAAGCCAAGGTGAATTTTTTGAGACTCCTCCCCTGATTCAAATTATTGGTGGAGGTGGTAGCGGTGCTGCAGCAGCTGCTTTTATTGACCTTGGTAGAATTACAAGAATTGATTTGCTTGCTGGTGGAGGTGGATATACAACTGACCCACAGGTTATTTTTACTAGAGACACTGACCTTATTAGGACTGCTAGAAATAGACAGTCTCTCAACTCAGTAATTTTTCAACTTTCTGGTCTTCTTAAAGACGTTGGTCCAGATGATGAAGAAATCTTTATTGAAAGCACAGACCCATTCGTAGGATCTGGCAAATTTCTTCTCGGCAGAGAAGTTATTAGATATACAGGCAAAACTCCAACATCATTTACTGGTTGTGACAGAGGCACAAATTTCCGTTTTGACCAAAAGGTAGTATTAGACACCCTTCAAGACGACGCGGATGGTATTTCGCAATATGAATTTAGAGTTACTGACCGTGTTAAGCGTGTTGTAGAAAACTCAAATAACCGAGTGCCCATTGTATATGACTGGATTCCTGACCAACGAGCATTATATTTGACATTTGAAATTGACGAATTGGCATTTATTGATGCTGGTCGCTCAAACGAGAAAGCAAAGATTATTGCATTTGTTGGTGGTATTTCTGCATCTAGTGGCACTGGTGTAGCACCTCACGTTTTGTTGGAAGCGGAAGGTCAAGATATTGTCGCATTCACTAATCCACTGTCATTAATCCTCAATCGTAAGTTTGAAGATGACGATGAGTTGGATGGTGAAGGTGATGGCATTATTGATTTGGTAAATACTGATACTGAATATGAAAATCAAATTAACTTAGATGGTGGTATTGCATCATCCAAATATGGTATTGAAGAAACTCTTGGTGGACAAAATACCACTTTGCTTCAAGTTGGTGACCAAATATACGATGGTAGTCCTTCTAGATTCGTTGCAACTGTGCAGTCTGCAGGTGCTTTGGGTGACGGTGACGATCATGTATCTACAGCAAATATTGTTATTACATATAACAATGCACTCTTCTTCAATGTCTCCCCACCAGAAAATATTCAGGGAGGCACTACTGGTGTAAGTGCCACTATGGTTTCTAGAGTGACTGGACCCAAAGAAGGACAATATACAATCTCTGTTAAGAATCTTGTCAATAATGGGTCAAACTATAAGTTTGGTATTGGTGAAACTCTGACAGGAGTAACAACTGGTGCAGAGGCAACTGTTATCTCTGTTGAATATACCACATTCGTCCGAAACGAGGACGAATAACACTCATAAATAAAAAGAAGGCAATTTCCATAAAATGGCTCTACTTACCGACCAGTTTAGAATTTTTACTGCGGAAAGATTCCGAAAAGCACTGGAGGGTCCTGACTCTACCCAGTCTGACCTCGATGCAGGGTCTTCTAGAGACCGTCTGTATGTGTTTATTGGTCGTCCCCAACCATGGGATAACGAGAATGCACCGCCAGACCCCGTGGACTCTTTCCAAGAGTTTTCGGATGACTTTGCCGACATGATTTCATTGAAACGTGTTTTGGCGAATGACACTGTGCAAGTTGTTCGTCGGACAGACTGGATTCCCCCAGAGCAAACCACAGGTGGTCTGGGTTATGTTTATGACATGTATCGCCATGACTATAGTGCCACAAAAACAGCATCATCGGGTGCTACCAAACTTTATGATGCAGACTTCTACGTTGTTAACTCGTCGTATCAGGTCTACAAGTGTATCTACAATGGCACCTCACCTAGTGATCCTAACGGTAAGCCTTCTACTGTGGAGCCTACAGGCACCTCCACGTCAGTTATCACAACTGCCGATGGTTATCGCTGGAAGTACATGTATACGATTCCTGTTGGTCAGGTTTTGAAATTCTTTTCCAACGAATATATGCCTGTGCTGAGTGACACCGCTGTGGTGTCTGACGCAATCGGTGGTGAGATTGATACTGTTATTATTTCTTCGTCTGGTGCAGGTTATAACAATGGCACTTATGAAAATGTCCCCATTAAAGGTGATGGCGTTGGCGGGCGTGTTTCGCTTGTTGTTGATGGTGGGCGGATTGTATCTGCTACCGTTACTTCGGGTGGATCAGGATACACCTTCGGAAAAGTCATCATCGATGAAGTCAACGGTATCGGTGCAGGTGCAGGATCAGGTGGCACCGTTGAGGTGATTATTCCTCCTACCACAGGTCA
>MDTE01102736.1_pt1 | contig 38101 bp, 32 predicted proteins | sample 811231 | NCBI WGS metagenome assembly MDTE01 (sample SAMN05326651, study PRJNA326480) | marine metagenome | isolation source: seawater | place: Indian Ocean: Red Sea | collected 2010 | reverse complement strand
TGGATAAAAAGACTTATAACCATTATTTTTTAATAAATATTCTTTTTTAGATAATTCCATATCATTTTTAATCATATCTCTTACCAACTCTTCTAATGTAATTTTTGGTTTCCAACCTAATTTATTTGATGCTTTACTAGCATCTCCAACTAAAGAATTAACTTCACATGGTCGAAAATATTTCTGATCAATTTTAATTACTATTTCATTAGTATCTAATCTTCTACCAACCTCATCGATGCCCTTTCCTTCCCATTTTATTCCGCCCCATTTTAGCTCTTTGGCGGCTAACTCTATAAATTTCCGCACACTTTCTTGTCTTCCAGTAGCCACGACAAAATCATCAGGTTTTTCTTCCTGCAGGATTTTCCATTGTATCTCAACATAATCTTTTGCATGACCCCAGTCTCTCTTAGCATCAATATTTCCCAAATATAAGTAATTAGATAATCCACTATTTATTTGACATAGACCTCTAGTTATTTTTCTTGTTACGAATGTTTCTCCTCTTCTAGGACTTTCGTGATTAAAAAGTATACCATTACTTGCAAAAATCCCATATGATTCTCTGTAATTTATAGTAATCCAATATGCGTACATCTTTGCAACTCCATAAGGACTTCTTGGATGAAAGGGGGTCTTTTCTGACTGTGGTGTTTCATGAACTAAACCATATAATTCTGACGTACTGGCTTGATAAAATTTTGTCTTTTTTTCCATTTTTAATATTCTTATAGCCTCTAGAATTCTTAATGTTCCAAGTGCATCGCTATTGGCAGTATATTCAGGAGTCTCAAAGCTAACTGCCACATGGCTCTGAGCTCCCAAATTATAAATCTCATCAGGCTTAATCTTCTGAATTATATTTATTAAGTTTATGCTGTCTGTTAGATCTCCATAATGTAAAAATAATTTAGGATTCTCGATATGTGGATCTTCATAAAGATGATCTATCCGCTCAGTATTAAAGGAGCTTGATCTTCTTTTTAAACCATGAACCTCATAATTTTTATTTAATAGAAATTCAGCTAGATAACTACCATCTTGTCCTGTAATACCTGTAATAAAAGCAATTTTTTTTTTCATAAAATAAACTTACTTAAATCTTTTAGGTTATATTTATTTTAATTAAATCATATCTTTTTCAAAAAAGATTTTTTTAATTAATTTATTTAAATTAGAAAGATTATTTTAGGCATAATATTAGAGATTGACTTTTGGTAATTTGATTTGAATCTTCTTTGTGGGAATATTCTTGTTTTTTAATTAATATTTAGATTTAATATTGTTGAATAAATTATAGAAAGATTCAAATAAGGTCTTTGTAATTATGAATTATATACAATTAATGATAATATTTGAAAATATTTTTATCTAATGATGTCCCAAACAATAAATGCATTTATTGGTAGCAGACTAGGTTCTACAAGACTTAAATGTAAGAACTTATTATTATTGGATGATAAACCTCTATTCACTTATTTAACAGATAGTGCTTTATCGAGCATTAAAATAGATAATCTTTTCTTGAATTCTGATTCAGAGATTATAATTAACATTGCAAAGAAAATCTACAATAATCAATTGCAATATTATATAAGACCTTCCAATCTTGGATCATCGGATGCAAAATTAGATGATGTGGTTTTTGATTTTATGATGAAGTTTGATTCTGAGATTACAATTTTTTTTAATCCATGCTGCATATTTTTGAAGTCTCAAACTATTGATAAAGCTATCAATTACTTTATAAATAATAATTTAGATTCAATGTGCGCCAGTAGAGTTGCTCAAACGCTTTGCTTTTTAAATAATGAACCTTTAAACTTTTCTTTTTCGGATAGCCAACCAAGAACACAAGATCTTCATCCAGTTCATTGCCAAACTTGTGCTTTCTTTATTTGGAGGAATAAACCTTTTATAGATGCTTATAAAAAGAATTCTGCTGGCAATTTCTGTGGAAAATTTGAATCTTATGGATTATCTACTTTAGAGGCTATTGATATAGATTTGGAGGATGATTTTTATATAGCAGAAAGTATTTTATTAGGTAATAAGAAGAAATTCCATTTCAATTATCATGAGGATGTAAAAGACTTAATAGAGAAGGGAGCAATAAAGCCTAACTAGAAAAATTTCAAAATCTTATTTTTAAAAATTAGGAATTGATTTTATCTCCCAAATTGATAAAACCTTGTCGGAATATTTTTTGTTTGCCTCTGTGCAATTTTCATTAATATTCAAAATTGGTTTTGGAAAATTAAAAGGTTCTTTACATAGATTAATTGTTCTCCATGATCCAGTTGCTATATCATAATTTATATCTCTTTTTAAGAAATTAGTAGTTATAAAATACTTGAAATTACTTCTTTTGATATTATTCAAAGCTTTAAATATATCTTTATAAGATAAATGAACCAAGCAATCACGGCAAAATAGTAAATCAGATTTTGGAAGATTATCGATTGTGAGATCAATTACTTTAAAAACTATATTTCTTTTGCTGTAAAGTTTGTTATTTCTTTTTATTAATTGAGGAACTATATCCCCTCCAATATAATGTACTTTATTAAAGTTGATTTTTTGCATCCAATAAAAATCTCCACATGGGATATCTAAAATACTTTTAATATTATATTTAGAAATAATTTCTGGAAAAACTTTAATAATCTCCTTTGTCTGCTCTAAATTAGATCCAGTACCCGAGGATGAAAAATTATCTTTCCATTTGTTTTTTAAATATATTTCAGTAAAGATATCTTTGTTTGATCCTGCAAATAATTTTAGATAAGCAAAATTATAAAATTTATAAATTTCTTTAAATACATAAAAAACAAATTTATTTTTCCGAATAATCGATTTTACTTTATCTTTAATTAAATCTTTTTTCATTTTTAATATTAAATTAATACCATGGCGTAAAAATTTTCAGATTAGTTGAATTAAGCAAATCTCTTTTAATAGGATTTTTGAGTATGTGATTTGTTTGGACTCCAACTACATTGCAATTTAAATTAATAGCCATATTAATATGAGAAGATAAACCAAAAAAACAATAACTACTTAATTTAAAAGATTCAATCATAGCTTCTTTTTCATTATCAATAAAATAAAATTGTAGGAAATTTGGAATCTCTTTTATATTTTTAATATTCTCTAATGCTTTGTCTTTGTTAAGGGAAGGATGCAGTCTAATATAAATTAATTTATTTTTTTTTATCAATTTGTTTGGTATTTCACATCCTTTGTTTTTAAGATTGAAAATTGATATTATGCAAGCTACTAGATCCCAGTAAGAGTCATGTGTGAAAATTGTTATTGCTCTTTCTTTCTTGATTAAAGTTTTTCTTAAATTTTTTCTAGAGTTCGTTCTTTGCATATATTTAGGTACTATTTCTAAAGAGATATTATTCTTAAATTTACTTAAATAAAAACTCATTTCGTTAAAAGAGTCTTTATCTTGTAAGTAGAATTTTTTACCCCATAAACCGATTGTCAACTCTTCTTTTTGAGGAAGAAATTGTGACTTAGTTAATGTAGAGAATGGTGTTCCAAAAAAAGTAGATAGTTTGCAGGAAGGATTGTATTTTTTGACTATAGAACTTACTCCAATTGAAAATGATTTATTTGTTACTTGGTTTTCATACCAAGAAATAAATTCACAATTTTTAGAAATTTTAACTAATGAAACAATTGAATTATAATTAAGAATTGCGTAAAATATTTCTGATGCTTTTTTCCAACCAAACCAGAATTTTATTAGATAAAAATCTTTGTGAAAAATACCTAATATTAAATCATTTAAATAAAGATGTATAAATTGGATAATACTTAAGAAAAATCCTTTAAAGCTAATTAAATTTGCTGGAGATAAATATTTTCGATATCTAATAGCATTCAATAGACCAATAGATAAAAATTTTGTATCAGCAAAAGAAGAGATATAACTTAGATTGGAATTATTATTATCAATATTCGGGTAATAATAAGTATTTGAATTTGAACCCTTTTTTTTCCAATAATAAATACTATAAATTCTTTTATTTTTGATATTTTTTGCTTTTGTTTTTCTTAATTTATTAAATATAATTGAAAATAATATAATAATTATTAACGATATTATATCAATCAATTGTTTAATGAACATTAAAATATCCTTGCAAAGAATTAAGATTATTTTGATTGATGGAAGGTATTCAAATTCTTTAAAAGTGCGTAAATAAATATCTTTGATTTTTATTTTCTTATGTACTATTTCGTTAGTTTTTTTACAAAATAATAAATCTAATAATAGTTTATAATTTACAATATCAAATTCTCTATCATCTCTACTTAAATGTACTGAAAGATTCAGATAATTAAGAATTTTGTTATTTATATATAAATAAGATGTCTTGTGTTTTTTAGAAATTTTTTTATATAAAATTTCTAATTCTTTCATTGAATTTTAGATATATCTTAGAATACTAACTTAAAAAGGAGTTTCATTCAAACTAATCAACATAACTATCAAAAGGGCTTATGGAGCCAAGCGGACTCGAACCGCTGACCCCCTGCATGCCATGCAGGTGCTCTACCAGCTGAGCTATGGCCCCCAATAAAAAACGTCCTTTAAATAAATCTATTTAAAGATTTATTTAATAACGTTTTTATTACCTATAATATTTTATATCATTTTATTTTGAAATCAGCTCATTAAAATATTCTTTACAGTTATTTTAATGTAGTGATTCCAAAAAATAATTTAGAGGATCCAAAAAACTAACAAGTATCTTTGAAAATTCTTTGTAAAAGTTAATTTTATATTCTCTAGAGTTATCATTTTTAGGATTTATTTATAAAATTACGAAATACTCTATTTATTTAAATAATTTGAACAAATTACCAAGACTAAAATATAGAACTGAAATAGATGGTTTAAGAGCACTAGCGGTAATAGCGGTAATAATAAATCATTTCAATAAAAACATTTTTCCAAATGGCTATTTGGGTGTTGATATTTTTTTCGTAATTTCTGGATATGTAATAACTTCATCTTTATCAATTAGAAAAAGTAACAATTTAAGAGATTTTATTTTTGGTTTTTATAAAAGAAGATTAAAAAGATTAATGCCTGCTCTTATAGTATTTGTAATTATAAATAGTATATTAATTTCATTTTTTAATCCAGAACCTACAGATTCTATTGCAATAGCTAAGCGCTCATTATTAGGAATTTCTAATATAACTTTGTATAGAGGTTCATGGGATTATTTTTCGCCTTCGGTGGATTTAAATCCATTTATTCATACTTGGTCATTGGGAGTTGAGGAGCAATTTTACTTTTTTTTTCCAATAATAGTTTGGTTTACAGGTTTCGGTCAACAAATTCATAACTCTTCAAATAAACTAAATTTTGTATTATTATTTTTAACAGTTTTATCAATTACGACATTTATATATTTTTCTTTAGTAGATAAATCTGCAGCATATTTTTTAATGCCAAGTAGATTTTGGGAAATTGCTTTTGGATCTATTATCTTTTTGAATTTAAGAAATAGAACTCCATTTTTCAACTTTGTTAAAAATTTTTCACCAACTTTTATCTCTTTTTTAATAATTGCGATATTAATAATACCTTTACAGAGCAGTTTCTTATCAACAATATTAATAGTAATATTTTCAGGCTTATTAATTTGTTCTTTAAAAGAAGAAACTTTTGTTTATAAATTATTTAACAATAAGAATATTAGATATTTGGGTCTTATATCTTATTCTCTTTATTTATGGCATTGGGGTATTTTATCAATAAGTCGATGGACTATTGGGATTCATTGGTGGTCTATCCCGTTTCAAATCTTATTAATTTTCTCAGTAGCTGATTTTTCCTATAGATTTATTGAGAGACCATTTAGAAAAAAAGAGTCCGAAATAGAAATAAAATCAAATATTTCAAAGATATTAATTTCATTAGTTTTTTCTTGGTTATTTTTAATAATTATTCAAAAACCTTTAAAAGGAAAACTTTTTTTAGGAGAAGAAATTTCGCAAACAGGAGAAAAATATAAATTTAAGTTCTCTAATATTTCTTCAGATCAATGTTACCTTAACCAAAAATATAAATTTAATGTTGAAACGATTTTTTCTAAATGCTATTTTCGCAAGGAATTAAATAATAAAACATATTTCTTTCTTGGGGATAGTCATACTCAATCACTTTGGCTTGGAGCTGAAATTATAGCCAATGAAAATAATGCTAATTTATTCACTTTTAGTTCTGCCGGAATAACATTTCCAGTGGTTGAAACTAATTTAATGAAAATTGATTTTAACAAAAAATTGAAAGAATCAAAAATACTTATAAAAGCTATTGAAAATAAAGTATTGTCTGAAAGTAGTTATGGGGATATCGTTTTTGTTACTAATAGGTTGCCTTTATATTTTGAAAAAGGAGAGTTTGATAAATGGCTTTTAAATTTTGAAAGATTTACGATGATACTTAATAAGAAGAATATAAAAGTTGTAGTTTCTACTCCATCGCCTGAATTTCCAGCAGCAATAAATAAAAGTTGCAGAGGTCAAAATCCACAATGGTTTAATAAAACTAATCAAAAAGAATGTAATATTCCAATTGATTTTTTCAAAGTTAAAAATAAAAAATATAGATTAATTAATGAAAAACTTCTAGCTTTATCTAAAAAGTATGAAAATCTACTTGTTTTTAATACCTTAGATCCACTTTGTCCTGAGGGACAATGTAAATATTTTTTAGAAGAAAAACTTCTCTATACTGATGAAGATCATATATCAAATTATTCTGCAAGATATATTATTGCTCCAAGCATTATTCACTTTATTAATCAATCAATAGTAGAATAATTTTTTTTATAATTTAACAATATCTTATCAATATCTAGTAAGGCGATTTCGTTATTAGTTTATTTTTGAATTGTAGATAGATTATCTTCTAAAAAAATATCAAAAATAAATTTTATTTTAAAGGCAATTTCTTTTTAAAAGATTTTTATTAGTAAAATTTTTAAAAAAAAGTTTTTTAAACTATTCTAATAAATTATTCATTTTTTAGATATGAAATACTTACTTTTAGCAAATATGATAATATCAAATTTGAGAAAATTTATTTCTTAATTAAAATTTTCAAATAAATCTAATGCTTTTTAAAAATACACTTAAAAAATATTTGATTCGTTTCTTTTTTTCCGAAAATTATTTCATAACAATTTTAATAAGAAAGCCAATAAATACTTGGATACTAAGTAATTTTCCATATAAAAACTCTTCTTTAAAAGCATCAAAAATATGGGAGGATCAATCAGAATATAAAATAGATAGTTATGAAGAAACAAAAAGTAAATATATAAATAAATTTATAAATTATGTCCTAAAAGCCACAAATAAAAAAGATGTAATTTTAGATGTTTGCTGTAATCAAGGAAGATTCATTAAAGAGCTACATCATAATGGATATAGATCTTTGCTTGGAGTAGATATCATGAAAGATGCAATAATTGATCTTCAAAAAAGTAAAGAATATAAATCTGGAGGAATCTCCGCTGAAATAAATCTAGCACAGGATTACTTATTATCAATGGAAGATAAATCTATTGATTATGCAATCACATATTCAGCAACAATCGAACTGTTTCATCCTGGATTTAATATTTTTAGCGAACTTTATAGAATCACGAGGAAGGGCTTCATATTTGCTTTAAATGAAAATGCTCAGGCTTATCCTAGATTTTATAGATATTTGATTAAATCTAATAATTTCAAATTAATTTCAACTCTGAAACATGGGAAGAATCTGACCCTTATTCATGCTTCAAAAACTTCTTAGAAATATTTAAATCACCTCAAACATTTATCTGAATATATCCTAAACAATAGCTACAACCAATTAAATAATTCATTACCAATTAGCTCCAGAGATGGAGTTTTTATCTTTCCAATCCCATGCAAACCATTCTTATGATTATTAAATAATTCAATTAAATATTTTAGTAATGCTGTTGAGCTTACAGGGTTTGAGCCAATAGCAACCTCTGCTGCCAAAACAAACCCTGAAACTCCTGCAGTAAGATGACTAAATATATCAGATATCTCTGCCCTAGAAGGTATACTTTCTGTCATCATACTATCCAAAACATTGGTTGCGACCATTACAGGCTTATCCTTGGTTAACGCAAGTTTTAAAATATTAAATACAGCTAATGGTACTAAAGGTATAGAAATCTCCCTGCTAAGATCTCCTCTATCAACAAGTATCTTATCTGATACATCTAATATCTCTAATATATTGGTAACACCAAGGGCAGTCTCTATCTTAGAAATAATTTTAATATTATTTCCAACTAAACTTCTTATTGATCTAGTTTGATTTGCATTTGAAATAAATGAAGCGTAAATTTCATTTATTCCTTTATTTAATGCATATTCAATGGCATATTTATCAAATTCAGTTAGAACAGAAAGTTCTAAAGTCTTAGATTGAACATCTACTGCCCTATTAATGAATACAGGTCCTGAAGATATAACTTCCCCTATGCATGAAGGTTTATTTGTTTTTTCTTTGACTTGCAATGCAAGTCCATTAAAGTCAACTTTTATAATATCGCTATTATTTATTTGTTCAAAAGCTTCGGGATGATTTAATAATATAAAGAATTTAGAACGATCACATAGGTCTTTATTTTTGGCTCCAAAGTATAAATTTACTATTTCACCTGATGATATTTTTTTTGGAAGATTTGTATCAATTACTCTAAGCTGTGCGCCATTAGTATCTATGGCTGGTGTGATCCCCGCCTCATCTAATACAGAAAAATAATGTTCTAGACTTTCCTTATTTGAGTGGGATAAATTTATACGAAAGCTTTCTGCACCAGCCTCTATAAGTTTTCTGAGGATTTCAGGTTTTATAGAACTAGGACCAACTGTTACTGTAATTGACGTCATGAAACAAGTAGATTTTCATAAGGACAGCAATGAATAAATACAGCCGAATATTAAAGCCTTGAAGTTAGAATCAAAACTTATAAAAAGATCTATATTTTATTCAGAGCTATTACTATGAGTATAAAATTTAAAGCAATTAGAAACAAGCATTTAAATGTTACTAAAAAAAATTTAAATATAATTGCAGGTGATTCAATCTACTATTCTTTGAAGCTAAATTAATATCTTTAAAAATCGCCTAGCCAAGCGTTCATAACATCTTCTAATTTAACTACAACTTCATTTGGTATTTTAGATTTATCTATTAAATTTATTCCTTGATTGTTTATTAATTCCCAATTACCTTTTTTTAATATATTTTTTAAAGAAAGTTTGTTAAATAATATCTTTTCTAGAGAATAATTTTTTTTAGGTAATGGAGTTATTGTTTTGTATTTATAGATAGTATTATTAGAATAGAAATAAAAAAACTCATAATTTGCACCAGGATAAAAAATCTGACTATATTTATAATTTTTAATTTTTGAAGAAATATTTAAATCATCTGAACAAATACTTTTTAATAATGGAAAAATATCAAAAGGTCCTATTGACATATTTTCATAAATACTTTTTTTATTTAGATTTATACCTTCCCATATAAATCCAAACAAAGATTGGTGTTTTTCTAAGTATCTATCTAGGGATTTATCTTTACATGAAAAATCATTACCATGATCACTAATGAATAAAAGTAAATGATCTTTTTCCGAAATAGTTTGGTAGCTATAATTTAGAATTGATCCAATGATCCTATCTAAATTAATAATTTGAGAAGTGTAAATATCTTTTGATGAAGCCTTGGCGTTTTGTTTGTCCAGATTTGATTTAGGACCAGTTTCATAATGTAAACCGTTCAAAACAGTTTTTGAATCTAAAAAATTATTGGACCCAAACGGCAGCAAATTATTCTTTACTGGATGATGACTATCCATTAAATCTACCCAGTGTATTGAGTCTGAATCAGAAGCTATATCAATTTGTTTCATTACTTGCGAGCAAGTATCATAAGCATCACCAAAAAAAGGATTATGCATACAATGATTAAAAAAAGAATGAGAACCATGTTCAGGTTTCATTCGCCAATTAGTCCCACATCTAAATCTATTTGGGTATGCCTCGGATAATTCTGATAAGGCTTTGTTTTCTTTAGATGAATAAATTGATTGGTTTATGATTGTATGAGGTTTTAATTCTGGGTGGAATATTCTATGATTTTCAAATTTTTTACAACAGCTCATTGAGATTGCGGCTGGAAAAGTCCAATTGCTGATAGTACAGGTTTGCTTTGGTTTTATAAACTCTTTTTTAAGAAAGATTTCACTTAGATTCGGACATCTTATTGGATCCAATAGTAAATTTTGTGATGTATCTCTAGAAATATTATCCAAATAAAAAATAACTATTCTTTTTGGTTTTTTGAAAGGATTTTCAGGTTTAGATAAATTGGATTGCTTTAATTTAGATTTGGAAATATATGGATAATTACTTGTGACAGATGAAATATTAGCAATTATTAAGGAGTTTTTATAACTTAAAGTAATTGGTAAAGCTGTTTTATTTTTGTAGCAATGAATCGACCCTTTAAAAGGGCTGAAAAATTTGGAGTTAATTTTTTCCTTGGGTCTTTTAATATTATCCTTAGAAATCTTTTTAAAACATCTTTTAACGGTCCTCAATGAATTAGAAATATATTGTTTTTCTAAACACCTTTTCCTTTTTATATGTATCATTTTTAGAAATATTAATTCTACAAATAAATACTTTAATAAAGAATCACAATCTATGGTTGTGAATATAATTGACTGCCCAGGTTTTAGTTCTATTGACTTTTCAATATAATTTGCATAAAAGGACTCAACCCCAGAATTACTTTTTTTGTAGAAACATATTTTCTCATCTTCTGAAGTTATTCTTACACTACTATCTAGTCCTGATAATTTGTGAATTAATCGACCACATAAGTTATCAAAATGCAGTTTAGAAAAAACAGCTTTTTTGTATAGTGTATTTAAGTATCTTTCAAGTGATAATAATAAAAGCAGAGGGTAGTATTTAAAATTAATTGTATTTAATCTCAACTAAATAAAATTTACCTTTCTAGACTCTAACATGAAGCTTTAATTAAATAAAAATAAATGATCAAAATTCAAATAATAAAGAAATAAATTTAATATCTAAATTTTTTCAAATTGATTTTTTTATTAGTTAATATAAATAATTCTAATTTAAAATGATATAGGATTCCAGTACTTTAATATTAAGTCCCTTCATGGCATAGAGTATACTAAATTCGTATAAATAATTACTGTTCAGATATTTATTCTAAAAAATTTAGTAATAGATTTTTTTTCTTTTTTTCAAATTTAGATTTTAAAATTAATAATAATAAAACCAGAGTAACTAAAGAAAATTTTGAACTTGATAAGTATCAAGAATATATAAAAGAAAAAAAAGAAAAACTTAATTGGTTTATATCCTCTTCTTTAAGATCTAGAGCAGTAAGTTCATATGTAAAAGGATTACTATTTTCTGGCCATCGGATTGCCAGAAATTATTCTATTGAAAATATAATTTTTAACGATTCTGATATAGTTGTAGATTGCGGAGCAAATTTTGGATCACTTTTGATTTACTTAAATAATTTGAACATTCCATTGACATATATGCATAGAACCAGGGAAATGTGAATTTCAAGGTTTATCAAAAAGTATAAATTCTCAAAAAAAAAACAAAAGTAAGCACATATTTAATAAAGAAAGCACTTGCATCTAAAAATGGAAAAGCAAACTTTTTTTATAGTGAAGATGCTGATTCTTCGATTATTCCGTACGATGGTTACTCAAAAAAATACCAAATAAAGACAATTACTCTGGAATCTCTTATAAATGATCTGGGCTTACAAAATAAAAAAATTAAACTTTTAAAATTAGAAGCTGAAGGTGCTGAGCCTGAAGTGATAATTGGAGCTAAAAAAATACTAGAAAATATAGAGTACATAGCAGCAGATCTAGGCCCTGAGAGGGGATTTAATAAAAAATGTACCTTTAAAGAAGTAACTAATCTTCTGCTACTAAATAATTTCGAGATAATTGATTTCAAATATCCTAGAATTTGTATTTTATTTAAAAACAATTCAGTTTTCTAAACGTTCAATTATGTATTTTTTTTATAAGTATTAGATATCAGAAATTTTTACAAGAGTTATTGACTTAATCAAACTAATTAAATATATGAACTTTTGTTAGTTAATTAATTTATACCCTACGAAATAAAATTGCAGATCGTCCTAATGCCTTTTTGATCCATAGTTAAGCTATAACAATTTTGATTTTGTTTTTGAAATTTAGCGGCAGAAATGGTCTCAGAAAATATATTAATTAAATAGAAAAGATTTTTTCAAAAAATAAATATTATTTTCTCTTTTCTTTTAAGAATTCAAGCACATAATCTAAATCAGCTGGGGTATCAACACTAATAGAATCACTATTTACGATACTGCAACTTATTTTATATCCATTCTCCAACAGCCTGAGATGTTCGTGATCTTCTACAGATTCGAGAGGTGATTTTTCTAAAAAACTATAATCCAGTAGCGTCTTTCTTTTGAAAGACATTAAGTGATAGGCTTTAAGGAAATATGGAGCAGGATTTCTGCATTCAGATGGTATATCACCTCTTGAAATATACATAACTTCTTTTCTCGTGTTTAAAACAAGTTTAAAATCAGCAGAAGAATTCCTTTTATGAAATTTCCTGGCTAATATTGATCCGTCGCAATCAGATTTTATGAGTGTTTCTATAGATATTTTTATATGCTCAGGATCTAAAAGAGCCTCGTCTCCAGCAATGAAAACATATATATCATAATCCTTATACTCATCCTTTTTAATTATTTCAGTCATTCTTTCAGTACCATTAACATGTTTATCTGAAGTAATTACCGCAGTACCTCCATCCCTATTTATTAAATCCTTTATTTTATTAGAATCTGTTGCAACAATTGTTTTGGTCAGCAAAGGACATTGAATAGCTAGTCTATGAACTCTTGATATCATTGCCTCTCCATTTATCTTTATTAATGGCTTATTAGGTAATCTTGAGGACTTTAATCTGGATGGGATGATCCCAAGTATTTTTAGAGATTTGATTTCTTTAAAATTCATATAAGATTCTTATAACTTAAGAAGAATATATAGTGTTTTAAAATTATAATAGTAAAAGTAGTAAAACCTTTTATTTACTGCATTCAAACCATATATAATTTAATTAATTTTTTATAAAATTAGTTGCAAAGAAATGGAACAATTTATTGGATTTATCCCTTCTACTTTAAATTCACCAACAAGATTACCTGGTAAAGCTATTACTGAAATTGAAGGTATGCCTATAATTGTCCATGTAGCTAAGAGAGCATCTTTAAGTTCTAATTTAAAAAGAACTATAGTTTGTACTGATAGTGATCGAATTGTCGATATTTGTAGAAAATATAATATTGAAGTTGTCTTAACCAATAATGAATTTCGTAATGGAACAGAGAGAATTGCCTCAATAGCTAATGAGTTCAAGTTTAAATATGCCATTGACATATCAGGAGATGAACCATTAGTTGATCCTGATCATATAGATATTGTTGCTAATAGAATGATGCTTAAAGATAATGATGCTGATATTGTGATCCCTACATTAGAAGTTCCTTATAGTAGCCCTGAAACTATTATCAGAGTTCAATGTTCAAAAACTCAAAGAATCATGACACTTACTAGATCTTATTTACCAAATAGATTTTCCAATCCAACTCCTTTTATACAAAAGCATCTCCCATTAATAGGCTTTACTAGGAATGCATTATTGCAATATGGAAAATTAGAACCTACTTTTAATGAAGAATGCGAAAATATTGCGATGTTAAGAGCATTAGAAAATGATATGCATGTTTTTGCAGTTAAAGTTGAAAGTGATTCTTATTCTTTAGATATTCAAGACGATATTCTTAAAGCTAGGGTTGCGATGAAAAATGATAAGTATCTTGGAAGTTATTAAATAAATGCCGCATGCAATTAATGCAAGAGTTGGAAACGATAAATTTCCTATAATTATTGGAAAAGATCTCATAGATGAATTAAATTCGTTTATATCTTCTTACAGAAGAGATAGTGTTTTAATTTTATGCGACAATTTCTTCCAAAAATCGAAAGATCTATATAGTCTGCGAGTAAATAACTTTCTCAAAGAGCATAATCATCACTATATTGATGGCGGGATAGAAGAGAAAAGTTTAGATAGTTTTAGTGCCATAATAAAATTATTGTGTGCTTACCAAATACCTAAAGATGGATTAATAGTTGGAGTAGGAGGAGGCGTGATAGGAGATCTATCCGCTTTTGTCGCGAGTACTTACAAGAGAGGTGTTGATCTGGTACATTTCCCAACTACTACAACAGCTATGATAGATAGTTGCGTTGGAGGGAAGACTGGATTGAATTTTCTAGAACAAGTTAATTTAATTGGTTCCTATTATAATCCAAAAGCAATTTTTATAGATATTAATTTTCTTTCAACTCTCAGAGAGAGGGATTATTATTCTGGTTTGTGTGAAGCTATAAAAATGTCATTAACTTCAGATAGAAAAATGGCAAATAGGCTTCTTGAGGTCTCAGATCTTATAGAACTTAGGGAATACGAATCTTTAGAGGAAATTATATATTGGTCAATTATCACAAAACTTAGACATGTTGCAGATGACGCTCAGGAAAAATCTATTAGGTTGATTTTGAATTATGGACATACATTCGGCCAATCTGTCGAATCTTTTTATGGGATTAATCAAGATGAATTAAGACATGGAGAGGCAGTTGCACTTGGAATTAAAGTTGCTGCAAAATTATCCCTTATTTTAAATCAAAATGATAGTTCAGAAAAATTGTATAAATTAACAAATGATTTACTTTATAAATATAAATTACCAAAGAAGTTTTCAGATTTAAATACCATCAAAGTCCCAACTATTAATCAATTGATGAAAAGTTTAATTAATGATAAAAAAAGGATAAGTAAGGGTAATAGATTCATTTTATGTGACCAAGTGGGTTCAGGAACAATAAAAATAATTGAAGACAAAAATATAATTTCAAAAGCTTATATGGATATATTTTGAACGATTTAAGGTCTAAAAATCATAAAATTTTTAAATTTTTTTATAAAGAAATGCCTTTAACAAAAAACATGAATTATAAAGCTTTAGAACTTTTTAATATTTTCTCATGGTATTGTTCAAATGAATTTTTTTGTTTTAATTCGTCCAATAATTACTACGCTTTTTTCTTCAAATAAAATCCTAATATTCTTAATACAAATCCTGATATAGATAAGAATGTATGAATTTTTAGTTTTCAGCCAATGCAGAGGTAATTAATTCTGAGATATTGACTAGTTCATTAGGATCAAAAATCATATTTTTTTCAATATCTTATAAATTTTTTAATTAAACTCATACCTTAAAAAGCTTTCAAGGTTTTTCAGATATTGTTATATAGAGTAAAATCTCATAAAAATAGAAAATTAATAAGTTTAATAATAAATTAGATGATTCGATTATTTATTGAACAGTTATTTATTAAGTCAAGACAGGTTTTACTTGCTTTAGATCTGCTTTCATATAATGCTTCTTCACTAAAGTAAGCGGTGTGTGGATTTACTATTAATCTACCTTTTAAATATTTTTTATTTTCTTTCCAGGCGATGTTAAATTCATCTTTTTCTAATGGCGGTTCATTAGTCCAAACATCTGTTCCGTAGCCTTCCAATTGTTTTGCAAGCAACTTTTCTAGAATTATTTTTTTGTCTTTTACTAAGCCTCCTCTTGATAAGTTAATTAAGTAAGAACCTTTTTTCATATTATTTAAAAAATCTTTATCTATGATTCCTCTTGTCTCATTATTTAAAGGAGTATTTATAGAGACGATATCTGACATTTTTAATAGGTCGGATAACTTAGAATATCTTGTAACTCCAAATACTTTTTCATATCCATTAGCAATATAGGGATCATAAAAACTTACTTTTTTAGAAAATGTTAGAAACTTCCTTGCAATTGCTCCTCCAATTCTACCAAGACCAATAATCCCTAAAGAAAGGTTATTAATTCTTCTCATATCAAGATTAAACTCCTTGCCAAGCCAATATTTTGGATCCTTTTTAGCCAAGTCTTCAAGTGCTCCTATCTTTCGTGTTAAATATAAAATCATTGCAATCGCACTATCTGATACTTCATCAATTCCATAGTCAGGAGTATTTGCAACAATAATATTTCTGTTTTTACAGCTGGCTAGATCAATATTGTCGTATCCAACACCATATCTAATAATAGCTCGGATAGAAGGGTGATTAATTAAAAATTCTTCATCTATTACTTTATGCCATACAAGAATAATAGTAGTCTTAAATGACAACTTACTTTCAAAATAGCGACCAAGAATTTTCTTCTCAATGTGAAAATCTTTTATATGATCTGTTACCGCGACTAAATCATTTTTCATTGATCTTTATGTGGCTCGTAGCGTATTTTTTTTAAAGATTTTGACAATATTTTCATATCAAATGATATATCTTTTTTGATTCTGAACCTTGATTTTGACTATTTCATATATTTTTTTGATGTAGCAACCCACATTTATTGAAATATCTTCCTTATAAGATTTTACTACCTCTTTTAATAAATTTAAACTGAGAGTTTCTGATTTTTTCTTCATTGGGATTATCGAAATCTTACTTTTCTTGGATGGCATGAGACTTACATTAAAGAATAAATATACTTGACTTGATTAATAACATTACGACAGTAACCATACTCGTTATCATACCAAAGAACTATCTTAATCAGCTTCGATTTAATAACATCGATCCATCTTGTATCTACTACCGCAGAGTATTCCTCTCCTATATAATCCATTGAAACTAATGGACTATCAGAAATCTTTAATATTGGATAATTTTGAGAATTCTTGTATGCCTTTAAAGCTTTAACTATATCTTTTTTGGTTGTAGATTTCTCTACAAAAAATGATAAATCGGCAGAACCTATTATTTGCGTTGGTGTTCTGTATGAAAAAGAACCAATATCTTTTGTTAAAGAGGGTAAAACTTTAAATACGGCATCCATTGCAGATGTGGGCTTTGGAATCATATTCCCTATAGCCGATCTACCCAGAGCATAGTGGTGATAGACATCTCCAGGGACTGACCAAGAACTAGATGGTCCATCCATTAAATTTTGATAACTTAACCAGGGATGAAGAGTAGTTACATAACCTAACTTTATTTTATATAAATCATCAATTATTTTTGTTACAGGGGCAATTGCTGTGGCATCACAAATGCTTGATGCAATAAAATGATGTTTATTCGGATCGAATTCTTTTTCATTTACCCCAAGGATTAATGTAAAATCAACTTTTTCAGGGGAATTAGTAAATATAATTTTTTTCTGAAACTTATTATTTATTTTTTTCGATTTAATAGTGTTTTCTAAAATTCCACTGGAGTCAATTATACAATTCACACCCCATTCATCCCAAGGAACCTTTGTAATGTCTTTATTAATATTCGTAAAAATAGATTTTTTATTGCATATTATCTTTCCATTATCAACTTTTGATTTATGAGTGGCTTTTCCGTAAATTGAATCGTAGTTCAATGTATAAGCCCAGTTATTTAGATCAGGGTTTATTTCATTTATGCCAACCAGTTCAATTGAAGGATCATTAATACACATCCTGTAAATATGTCTGCCAATTCTCCCTAATCCATTTAAACCTACTCTTATTTTTTTGTTCATTGGCTTAATAAGAAGATTAGTGATTCAAAATTTTTAGTTTTTAAAATAATATCTTTTTTAATAAATTCATCTTTAGGGTATGATTTTAAAGATTTATATTCTTCAAAAAGAATAAATTTAATACCACTTTCTATAGCAGCTTTTAAATCATTTTTACTATCTCCTATAAATATATCATTATGTTCGACTTGTTTATCTTTTAAATGTTTTAATTTACTTTTCTCCGAAGCAAGAATTTCTTCAAAAAAATCATTAAGAGAATTTTTATTCAGAAAATATTCAATTTCTCCTTTTTCTCCTCCGCTAAGAATATACTTTTTAATATTTTTATGATTAATATTTAGATAGGCTAAGAATTCTTTTAATCCATTAGTTGGATTAGCAGTAGAAAAAAACTTTTTGCAATCTTTAGAATATATTTCCATAATTTGAGTAATATCTTTTTCTTTAAAAAATAATGAAAGTTTCTTTTTTCTTGATATGCCAGCATTTATATTGAAATATTCAATAGCCTTTATATTGTTTTTTGTATGACCAAGTAGTTTAATTATTGCATGTTGAATAGCTTCTTCTTTAAATTTATTAGAATCAACTATTACTCCATCAAAATCAATAAAAATCTTTCTGCACTTTTCTAACTTAAACATAATACCTATATTAAATTAATATTTATATCAGATTCAAATTAACATATTTATTTTCAAGAAAGATATAATTTATATTTGCAACCCTTCTAAATATTAGTTATTTCTTAAATTGACATTAATTCTTAATTCAGTTAGGTTAATAATCTGTATATAAATAATATGGTCGATTTTTTTAAATTTATTAACGTATTTATAAGATCTCTATATTTAACAATAAAAAATGGTTCTGGTGATCTTAAATATAAAGATGGAAGATCATTACAATATAGAACTGAATATATAATAAAAATAATTTCTCTTTTAATAATCAAAGATATATTAAAAAATTTAAGAAAAACAAAAAAAAATTACTTTTTAACGGAGAAAGAGGAAAGTATAAAAAATTATATAATTTGGAGGATTCATCTATTAAATTATGAATTTGTACACTTTTCTGTAATTCTAGATTATCATTTTCAAAATATTTGCTTAAGAGAATTTAAGAAAAAATCATCAATAAATATACTCAGAAAAAAACTAAATTTATTGAAGTTTTTTTCAATTATTTATCTAACTTTTGCTACTGCTTTTAATAACCTAATTGATATAAAGTCTAGATTTAAAAAAAAATATTCATTAAATATTTCTTCAGCTAAAAATAATTCTAAAGGACAAAAATTTGGTCTAATGTTTTCTTCAATTATTTCAAAATCACCAAGGAATGATTTATCTCTTTATGATCAACTTGAGAAATTAGGAATAAGTCATAAAGAACCAATTGTTATTTTTGACGGTGAGCCATATTTAAGTAAAGAAGATATTATTTTTGATCATTCTCCAGGTTATATCATTTGTTCATTGCCAAAATTAACAATTTCTTTTTTCGCAAAGTTAAATATTTACCTAATAAAAAATTTTTTTATTAGAAAGTTTGAATTTTGGATATTTGAATATTTTAGGGATGAATTTAATTTAAAAGAAAAATCTATTAGAAAATTTATTCATAAATACAATATTAAAATAATTTATAACAATAATTATTTACCAATTGAGCATATTTTTTCCTATGTAGTAAGTACATCAAAGAATAAAATAAAATTAATAAAAAGAGAGAGATCTGTTTACGATATTCATGATAAATGGTCTAGAGATTTTTTTAAGACAGATATATATGCATCTATTTGCAAAAGGGATAAAAAAATTAATGTTAATTGCAATCAGGATATTTATTTGCCCTATAAAATAAATTTAAAAAATTACAATTATTATTCAGCCTTAAATACAAAAATATCTAATTGTAATAAAAGAATATTAATAATGACTTCAAATATTTCATTAAACAAAAATCCCTTTTTGAACCAAGTTATTCATCCAAATCATATGAAACCTTTTTTAAGAACTTTGAGGAATTATTTACTTTTGAATCCAAATTTTGGATGTGTTTTCAAATGTAAGAAAAAATTAGAATATAAATTTTTAACAAAATGGTTAGAGTCAAATAAAGAAATTTCTGAACAAATAGATATCATTATTCCATCTCTTGGAGTCCCTCTTTTGGATTTAACAAAGGATTATCATCATTTTCTCTCGTTAGTTTCCTCTAATAGCAGTCCAAGCACAAATTATGAATTATCAAATTTTATCTATAAAAAAGATAATCATTTCATTGATATTTATAAAATTTATAGTTCGAATTTTTATCTAAAATATATATCAGGTAAAAAAAGATTAAGAAATTTGCCATTTGAAATTCATAGTGACCTAAAAAGTTATTTCTCTCAAATAAATATTAATGATATGAATTTAGAGAGAAAATTTAATTTAAAAGCGTATAATTTATATTGTGATAACCTCTTAGATTCTTTTATAAAACAAGCTAAAATTTCTGAAAAATAATTTTTAATCTCTTCTCAATATTAATTTTTAAAAAAGTAAATAAAAAAATGAGATAAATTTATAAAATGTATTCGTTCAATTAACTAGATTGAGTTTTATAATAATTTATAGATGATTATGAATTATGGATATAGTTCCCCATAATATTAAGCAACTGAGGAAATATCCTAATAGTGAAGATATTATTCCATATGGCAAACATTTTATTGATGAAGAAGATATTCAAGCCGTAGTTAATACCTTAAGAAGTAATAATCTTACTCAAGGTCCATTAATAGAAGAGTTCGAAAACGCAATTTCTCAATATGTTGGTTCCAAATATGCTGTGGCAGTTTCAAGTTGTACTGCTGGTCTCCATATTGCATGTAAATCCTTAGATATAAATTCAGACAGTATAGTAGCTGTTCCAACTAATAGTTTTGTATCTACTGCCAATTGTGCATCATTTTTGGGAGCAAGAATAAAATTTTTTGATATTGACTTAGATTCTTTGAATATTTCAATAGATCAAGTAGAAGAATATCTATTATGTGGAAATCATCTAGATCTAGTGATAGCTGTACATTTTGCAGGATTTCCAGTTGAGTTAGAAAGATTATATTTCTTGTCATCTAAATATGGTTTCAAAATAATAGAAGATGCTGCGCATGCATTGGGTTCTGAACAAAGTAATGGGAGAAGAATTGGTTCTTGTGATTTTTCTGATCTATCAGTTTTCTCACTTCATCCTGTTAAAAGTATAGCTGCTGGAGAGGGAGGTGTTATTACAACTAATGACGAGGAGATTTATATGAGTTTACTTCGGTTAAGAAGTCATGGAATTAATAAAGGTTCTGACGAGCTTGTAAATAAAGAATATGCTTTCACAGGAGATAACAAAAACTTATGGTACTACGAAATGCGCGAGCTAGGCTTTCACTATAGAATAACTGATATTCAATGTGCTTTGGCATTGTCACAGCTGAAAAAATTAAATAAATTTACTGCTAGAAGAAATGAAATTGCATGTTATTACAGAAAAAAAATCGAAAGTATTAATTTTATTAATCCAGCTCAGAAAGAATCTGCATCTTTCACAAGTAACCATATTTTTCCAGTCAGAATTGATTTTGATGCTTTAAATATAAAGAGAAATGATCTTATGATTTACCTGAGAGAAAATTTAGTTTATACCCAAGTTCATTATATTCCAATTCCAATTCATCCTTACTATAAAAAAATGGGTTATGAAGCAAAAGATTTTAAAAATAGTATGCTCTATTTTAAAGAAGCGTTGACTTTACCTTTATTCTACCAATTAAAAAATAATCAAGTTGACGATGTTTTAGAAATGCTAAAAACTTTTTTTAAAAAAGTTTGAATTTTTTTATCCCTATCATTGTGAATTAAAAATTGAATAAATAAATTTTTTTCTTCTTTAATATTGAGCCTATAATAAAGCAGATGTTATTTCAAAATAAAAAAATTAATTTCATGAAAATATGTATAATTCCTGCAAGAGGAGGAAGTAAAAGAATACCAAAGAAAAACATCAAACTATTTTGTGGAAAACCAATAATATATTGGTCTATAAAAGCGGCAATTAAAAGTAATATTTTTGATGAGATCATTGTATCAACGGATAATGATGAGATTGCTAAGATTGCAGAAAAATATGGGGCTCAAGTTCCATTTAAAAGGCCAAAATCATTATCAGATGATTTTACTGGAACAATTCCTGTTATAAAACATGCAATAAATTGGGTTAATAAAAATATTTCAAAAGTAGATTATGCCTGCTGTCTTTATCCAACTGCTCCTTTTATAAAACCTAGCTTTTTAAAAAAAGGTTTAGAAAAATTAATTCAAGAGAATGCTCGATTTGCAGTTTCAATTACCAATTATGCCTATCCTATTCAAAGAGCAATAAGAATTAATAAAAAAGGGAAAATCCATATGCTTAAATCAGATCAATTTGATAAAAGAAGTCAAGATTTGGAGGAAATATTTCACGATGCAGGACAATTTTATTGGGGTTTATCATCTGCTTGGGAAAACGATAACAAGTTTTTTAGTGATCAATCTGTACCAGTTTTTATTCCAAGATATCTTGTTGAAGATATAGATAATAGTGAAGATTGGAAAAGAGCCGAACTAATGAGTAAAGCATTGATTTAGATAATTCAAAAGATTAATTTGAAGAATTTTTTAAAGTAAGATACTTTCCCAGTCTGAAATTTGGTGTATGGAATTTGAAGACTCACTAGTTACAAATAAATCACCTTTAAAAATTGTTAATGACGTAGGCCTTTCAATCTGATCAGATATGAGAATTAATGAGTCTAAAAGAACCTTGTAAAGATAAATTCCTTTATTCAAAGATATAATAATTATTAAATTTTTATTTATTGGATAAGAAGAAAACACATCTAAATCGCTCTCAAAGTTTTTGATTTTATACAAATTTAAACCTTCATATATCAACATTCTAGGCGGATCTCTAAATGTTATTACTATTACATTGTCCTTCATTTTTAGTGAATGAGGATTTTGTTGATTTAGTAATAAAGGTTTATTATCTTCAATTCTAAAATTTTCTCTTAAATTAATAAATTTTAGATTTGAATTAAAATAGTCAATAAAAATTAAATTATCTCCATACAGTATGGAAGATATGGGTTGATCATTCTTTAAATAAAAAGATCTAATAAGTTTGTAAGAACTAGAATTAAATATTAATATTTTATTTTTCCTATAACAACTTGCTACTAAAGATTGCTTATAAAAAAAAATAGAATGACAGTGATCAATTTCTATAGGAATAATTTTAAAATTAGATCTACTATCAATCGAAATTAGAGCATTATTTTGATAAAGACTAAAAATACAATATTTTTCACCAATTGACACTATATCATAAGAGGAATAGGGGAATTTATAATTTTTTTCAGGTATTCTAATTTTATACTTTCTCTTTATAGAATTTAGATAAGATTTATAATCAAACTTCTTTATATTATTCATGTTTCTGAATAACTTAATAACTATATTTACTTTTATTTTATATAGAAGTTTATTCTTTTTTAATTTAATATATAAATTTTGATTAATTATAATCTACTAGAAAGTATTATTATGAAGTAATTGAGATTTTATCTTTTCTTGATAAAAATAAACTAGTTTATATAATTAAAAAAATAACAATTTTGTGTGTATTAATTTTAGCGATATGGAACAAAGTAATTCTCAAATATTCTTTTTATCTAAAAAGATTTTTTTAGATTTGTATAAATTTTTTGCTAAAAATTTAATTAGAAAGGTAATATAATAATAATATTTTGGAAAAAATTAATTTATTTTTTATAAGTAATTACTTACTTCTTAAATTTTATTTTTGATAAATTTAGAATATTCTATTTTGCTAAAATTGATTATATAAGACAAAATTTTAGAAAACCGTCTAACCTTACAAGAGAAAAAGTGACCCAACCAAGGATGAAGAAAGACAAAAATCAAAATGTTTTAATAATAGTTGCTCATACTGATGATGAAACATTAGGAATGGGAGGAACGATTTGCAGACATATAGATGAAGGAGATAATGTATTTGCTGTCTCCATGACTGATGGTATAAGTTCTAGAAAAGAATATAAAAAAAAAGCTGCAATTGATAGAAATATAGCCTCTAAGAAAGCTTCATCAGAATTAGGATTCAATTGGATAAAGCAAGAATCTTATCCAGATAATGAATTAGATTCAATATCTTTGATAAGGGTTGTTAGATCAATCGAAGAGGTTAAACGAAAAGTAAATCCTAAAATTATTTATACTCATAGCTCAGCTGACTTAAATATTGACCATAGGATAGTAAATCAGGCAACCCTAACAGCATTTCGTCCTAAATCCAATGAGGAATGGATTGAAATAAGAGCATTCGAAATCCCTTCATCAACTGATTATGGACATAAATCAATAACAAGTACTTTTTATCCTAATTTGTATATTGATATTACTAAATTTTTTAATATGAAAATTAAAGCTCTAAAAAATTATGAGGAAGAAATGCTATCAACCCCAAACTCTAGATCATTTGAAGGAATACAAAATTTAGCTAAATATAGAGGAAATCAGGTAGGTTTAGAATACGCTGAATCTTTTGAAATCTTAAGAAAAATTGATAGATAATGAATTACATTATTGCAAATTCCAGAAATTGGTTTGATATCTCTGAAAAATCAAAGGAATTTAATGATTTATCCTTTTTCTACATAAAAACTAAAGAAGAACTTAATCTTGAATACCTCTCGAAAATAAATCCTAAATATATTTTCTTTCCTCATTGGACTTGGAAAGTTGATAAAGAAATTTTTGAAAATTATGAATGTATTGCTTTTCATACCGCCCCTCTTCCTTATGGCAGAGGGGGGTCGCCAATACAAAATTTAATTATTAAAGGTTTTAAAAAATCTCCAATATCAGCGTTAAAAATGAATGAAGTTCTTGATGGGGGACCTATCTACATTCAAGAAAATATATATCTTAATGGAAATATTGATGAGATATTTATGAGAATTGCAAAAAAAATTGAAAAAATGATTTTAGAAATTTGCAAAAATAACCCAATTCCTAAAGAACAAGTTGGAAAACCATTCTTGTTTAAAAGATTAACAAAAAAAGATAATCAAATTAGTCCATCAATGAACATTTTAGATATCTATGATCGTATAAGGATGGTGGATGGGCATGAATACGAAAAATCATATATTAATTTCGGTAGATATAAAATTTATTTATCAGAGGCAAAATTATTAAAAGATAAACTAGAAGCTAAAATTTCTATCACTTTAGATGATATAGAAACTAAGAACTGTTAGTTAATTACTTCCCAATTAACTCTTTCGCCTCTTTTTACTACTCTTGAAACTTTTTTGCCAATAAATTTATCATAAAACTTTGGAGACAATCCAAAACCAGGCCTAATCTTCCGAATATGATCTTTTGTAATTGTTTGACCCTCTGACAAATCTTTTACAAAATAAAGTGATCTTCGAAATATTAAACTATTTTGTTCTAACTTTGATCTAGAAAAACTTAATCTACTTAAGCCTTGCCAGCATTCATTGGCAGACTTTACTAGTTCTTTTAATTCATTTGGCTCAATTGAAAATTGACTATCAGGCCCCTTTTCTAATCTGCTCAAAGTAAAATGCTTTTCAAAAGCAGAAGCACCAAGGGTTAATGAAGCCATAGCTGCGGTATTGTTAAGAGTATGATCTGAAAGTCCAACTTCTACCCCAAATTTATCTTTCAGGAAGGAAATCATCCTTATATTTGATTCTTGAGTTGGTGTTGGGTAACTGCTAATACAGTGAAATAAAAGTATTTGATCACATCCTCCTTCATAAGCAGCATTAACCGCATCTGTTATCTCATCTAGACTACCCATGCCTGTAGATAATAATAATGGTTTGCCTTTAGAAGCAGCATATTTTATTAAAGGGAGGTCTAATAACTCAAATGAAGCAATTTTAAATGCAGGTGTTCCCAAATCATTTAGAAAGTCGACCGCATTCTCATCAAATGGGGTTGAAAAAAGAGTTATGTCATTTTCATTTGCAAATGTAAAAAGTTCATTATGCCATTCATAAGGAGTCGAAGCCTCTTTGTAAAGCTCGTATAAATTATATCCATCCCATAAACCTCCCTTTATTTTAAAATCTTCCAAATCACAATTAATAGTCATTGAATCAGCTGTATAAGTTTGGATCTTTATAGCGCTAGCCCCACATTCTTTTGCTTTAAGGATAGATTCTTTAGCTTTAATAAGAGAACCATTGTGATTAGCTGAAAGTTCAGCAATTATGTAAGGAGGATTTTCTGGACTAATTATTCGGCCATTAATTTCAAACATTAATCTTTTATCAATAAAAAAATATTAATTTGTTTAGCTATTATTTGCAATCTGAAAATCTAATTACTTATTGACTTAATTAAAAAAGAGCTCTGAATATGCTCCATTCCCATTCTTTTCATAAATCCAATTAATACCTTATTTGAGGGATTTACATTTATTATGAAATTTCCATTTCTTACAGATTTTATTGGTGCGAGTGGATCATGATTACTCAGAACACTTTTAAAAATTATTTCATAATCATCAATATCCATTTTGTGTCCATTTATTGAAATGATATTTTCATTTGTGATATATACAGATCCTATGAATTCTTTGCATTTTTTTACTAAATACCAAATTCTATAAGGAGAATTAATGACAAATCTTTTATGATCACTATAACTTGGTAATTCATAATGGCTTATATTATATTTTCTCTTTGAGAGCAAAATATACAAAATCCTTACGTGATAAACCAATTTTTTATTTACTTTAATTAATTTAATTTCCAAAACTTTTACTTAATTTATTTCTAATTTTATTGATAATAATTTCTTGTAATATTCAAAAGTTTTATTGTTAATATTTGAAATATTTTATCTAAATATTTTTTATTACTTTTAAAGCTTCAAAAATATTTGTTTCCCATCCTTTTTGTAATTTCTTTAAAATTTTTTCTCCTTGCAATTTATTATGATAAGAACCCTTCTCAAAATGTTTTATTTTATCAAATTTGTTAAATCGTAGATATTTCCAATTTTCATCGAATAATTTTTCAATACTATTCCGTAATAGATTATAAGATGATAAGAAATTATGCTCTTTAATTTTAATATGTACTTTTTTTCTGAGAAGAATTTCTCCAGTATCTATACCCTTATCTATTCTGTGAATAGATACGCCTGAAGGTGTGCAATCTATATGACTCCATAAATTAGGGTAATAACCTTTGTTATAAGGCAAATAGCTAATATGCAAATTTATGATTGAGTTTTTCATATGATTTAAAATTGATTCTGAAATAATGTATTTATAACCATATGAAATTACAAAATCAATATTATTTTTCTTTAGGTAATCTATTTCTAAGATTTCATTAAATATTAGATAGTTATCACCTTCCCTTTCTAAGGATTTTAAAATTTGTTCTGGATAAGGCGATAATATAAGTACTTTCATAAAGTAAGTGAAACTTTCTAATTACAAAAAACTTTATTATATTATCAATTAAAAAGTTCGATAAATTAAATAATATAATAGGAACAAACATAACAATTTTTTAAACAAAATTTAATTCAAAAAAATATTTTTTGTTTATTTGAATTAAAATAAAAATTCTAAGTAATAATAATTATAAATAATATGCATTCCAAAGCCAGAAGCAAAATCTTAGTTATTGATACAGGTTTAGGAAATATGGGTTCATTAATAAGTGCTCTTAATTTTCTCGATTTTGAAATATCTATCATCAAAAGTTTTAAAAAGAGAGAAATTATTTATGCTGATGGTTTTATTCTTCCTGGGGTAGGAACTTTCCCAAGTGGAATGAAGAAATTAAAAGAAAATAATTTAGATTTACTAATCCATAAGTTAGTTGAGGCGGAAGTTCCAGGAATGGGGATTTGTCTAGGTATGCAACTTTTCTCTGAATTTGGTTTTGAATGTAATACTACTACGAAAGGATTAAATTTATTTAGAGGTAATGTGGCACTTATGATGCAATCAAAAAATGCAAAGGTTCCTCACATAGGATGGACTCAGACATTTTCGAACAAAAACAAAGAAGACTGGCAAAAACATTTAAATAACGCTTTCTACTACATACATTCTTATTCATTTATCTCAAGAAATGAAGAAAATATTCTTGCCACAATTGATAGAGATAACAAAAAAATAACTGCTGCAATTTACCGAAAAAAATTACTTGGTTTGCAATTTCATCCTGAAAAGTCACAGATTAATGGACTTTTTCTTATCAGGGATTATTTTAATTATCATATTTAATTATGCATTACAAAAGATTAATCCCAATAATTCTTGTCAAAAATGGACTCCTTGTGAGAAGTCAATTATTTGAATATCATCAGGCAATTGGTGATCCTATTCCTACTATTAAAAGACTATCGGATTGGAGCGTGGATGAGATAATCTTACTCAATATTGGCAATACTGATGAGCTAGATTCGAGAAGAGATGATAAGTGGCATAATATTGGATTTTCAAATTTTAATAAATTAGTTGCAGATATTTCAAGATTCTGTTTTGCTCCTTTAAGTGTTGGGGGGAATATAAGAACAAAAGATCAGATTAATAGTTTATTTAATTTCGGAGCAGATAAATGTGTTCTAAATAATTTGCTTTTTAAAGATCCTAAATTAGTTAAGTGGGCTGTAAATAAGTATGGATCCCAAGCTATAGTTGCATCGATTGATATCAAAAAAACATCTAATGGTAAGACTTTTATTTTTATAGAGAATGGCACAGTTAATACAAATATTTCCTTAAAACAGGGTTTAGATTTAGTACGAGACTTAAAGGTCGGAGAAGTTTTAATAAGTTCTATAGATTATGATGGTTCAGGAAGAGGTTATGACCCCCAAATATTTGCAGATATACCTAAAGACTTCCCACTTGAACTAATTATTAATAGCGGTGCAAAAGAAATAGAACATTTTTTAAAAGCAATAAATTGTTCCAAAATCAATGCTGCTGCAGCCGCTAACATCTTTTATTTTACAGAATTATCATATCCAATAATTAAAAATAAAATAAACCAACAGACTAATAAATTAAGGTGCACAGATTTATTATCAGAAACTATACAAAGAGAACCTCAATATGCACAAAAAAGTAAAAACTCTCTTTTAAGAAAAAGAGAAAAAGGACAATATTTTGATAAAACTAAATTCAAAGGTAATTTATTAAAAAAAATAACTTATTGTAAAAAATGCTTATATCCAAGCCTTAGTGCTAGTCCTATGCAATTCGATAAAAGCGGGATTTGTATGGGATGTCGAATATCAGATAAAAAACTATCTACAACTAATAATCAATATGATGAAAAGAGAGAAAAACTGAATCAGATAATTAAAGAATCAAAATCCTATTCAAAATCTGATTATGATTGCATTGTATCTGTAAGTGGAGGCAAAGATTCATATTATCAAACTCATTATGTAAAGGAAGAGCTTAAATTAAATCCCTTATTAGTAACTTATAATGGTAATAATTTTAGTGATGAAGGTTGGCATAATTTAATAAGGATGAAGGATGTTTTTAAATGCGATCATTTGATTGTAAATCCTTCTGTTGAAGTGCTTAAAAAACTTAATAAAATTTCTTTCATTGTAATGGGAGATATGAATTGGCATAATCATATTGGTCTATATACAACCGCTCCAAGAATTGCTGTCCAAAATAAAATACCATTAATCTTCTGGGGGGAGCATGGATATGCTGATCTTTGTGGTCAATTTTCAAATGAAGATTATCCAGAAATGAACTATAGGGAAAGACTTGAACATCATGGAAGGGGCTTTGAATGGAATTTTTTCGTTGGTATTGAAGATTTAGAGTCAAAAGACTTAACTTGTTGGAAATATCCTTCCGATAAAGAAATTATTGATTTAAATCTAAGACAAATTTATCTGGGAAATTATATACCTTGGGAATCTAATGTCCATTTAAAGTTAATGATAGAAAAATATAAATTCCAAGTTTCTTATAGTTCATTTGAAAGGACTTACCGAACTGGTTCGAATCTTGATGATATTCATGAGAATGGAGTACATGACTATTTAAAATATATTAAATTTGGTTATGGAAGATGCACTGACCATGCCAGTAAGGATATTAGGGCTGGAATATTATCAAGAAATGAAGGTATAAAATTAGTAAATAAAATGGATCCAATAAAACCTAAAGATTTAAAAAGATGGTTAGATTACGTTGATATGGAAGAAAGTGAATTTGATAGAATTGCAGACCATTTCAGAGATCCAAGAGTATGGAAATGGAGTCCTGATGAGAAATGGAGTAGAATTCAACTAGAGGAATAAAAAATATAATTTTGGAGGTAACCATTATTTCGTTCTCAAAGTTAGTATATAAATTAACCTTTTGAATATGGAGCAAACTTTGAGAAAATTTTATTATATTTTTTAATATCTTTACTTGCATTTATAAGATTTAATAAATACTATACAGTTAATTCTTAATCTAATTAATGATAAATTTTTCTCTAATATAGAATAAAAAAAACCTTATATATTGTTAAAGTTAAATCTTATCTCTAATAAATCTAAAAAAATTTTAATTTTAAAACAATGCCAATGATTAGAGAAAAACCTATATTTAGATTGTTCAAATTACTCAGTAAGAAAAGAAAAAGACAATTATATTTGTTGATGTTCTTGCTAATTTTGAATGGAATATTCGAATTTTTTTCAATTGCATCTGTTGTTCCATTTTTAACAATTGCTACTTCTAAAAATCAAATAAATAATATACCTATTTTTGGGGACTATATAGAATTTTTAGGAATAAATAATCATTCACAATTATTTTTTGTTTTTACATTATTATTCTGTTTATTTATTACTTCTTCAGTTCTTTTAAGACTATTTAATATTTCTTATATCTCCAGAATTTGTGCAAAATTAACAATAGATATTAGCTATTTGATTGTAAAAAATAATCTTTATCAGTCTTATTATCAGTATACAAAAAGAAATTCATCTCAAATTATATCATTAGCTACAGAGAAGGTTACTGCTGCATCATCAGCAATGAATGCTCTATTAACTGTTCTTGCTAGTTCAATACTTTCTATTTCAATTATTTTTTCATTGCTAGTTCTTAAATGGGAGTTTACATTAATAGGTATAATTTTTCTTCTAAATTACTATCTTTTAGTTTACAAAAAGGTCAAGCAAATTTTATTTAAAAATGGACAAGTCATCTCTGAAGTTATACCAATGAGATTAAAAATTCTTAATGAAGCATTTCAAGGTTTTAGAGATATTAAAATTAATGGTAATGAGAAAATTTATATTAATTTGTTTAAAAATTATGATTCCAAATTAAAACTTTCACAAGCTAGCTCCGATGTAATAATAACATTTCCTAGAATTTTAATGGAAGGTATTATCCTTCTTATTCTTACTTTAGTTGGTTATAAATTTGGAATTTCTGATAATAATCCAGTCAGTTATATTCCTCTGATTGGATCTTTTGTTTTTGCCTTACAAAAATTAGCCCCTTTAACTCAACAAATCTATACTGCTTGGGCAAGCTATAAATATAAATCTGGACTTATTAGCAATATAGTTAATGATATAGAAGAAAATAACTTTAATGAAGAAAATTATTTATTAAGGAAAAATATAACTTTTGAAAAAGAAATTATTCTGAAAAATGTTAATTATTCCTATGATAAGTCTAGAAATGTATTGGAGGATATTAATTTTCGAATAAATAAAGGAGAGATAATTGGTATTTTTGGTAAAACTGGGAGTGGTAAAAGTACTTTTCTAGATATTATTATGGGCTTGCTTACTCCTACTAAAGGAGAAGTTATTATCGATAATAAAGTTGTTAATTTAAATAAATCAAAATATAATTGGACATCAAATATAGTACATGTTCCTCAAAATATTTTTTTAAAAGAAGGAACTATCGCTGAAAATATTGCTTTTGGAGATCATAAAGATGATATTGATTTTAAATTATTAGTAAAGGCATCTAAAGTAGCTGATATATATAGTTTCATTAAAAAAGAAAAAAACGGCTTTAAAACCATTATTGGCGAGAGAGGGATAAATTTAAGTGGTGGACAAAAGCAAAGAATTGCAATAGCTAGAGCAATATATAAAGCGAGAAATATTTTAATTTTAGATGAAGCTACAAGTGCTCTAGATGAATTAACTGAGACTAAAGTTCTTAATGCAATATTTAATTTAGATCATAATTTAACAGTAATAATGGTTACTCATAGAATGAAATCTCTCGCATTATGTAGTAGGGTTTTAACAGTTGTTAATAAAAAAATTATTGAACAAAAATCATAATTATTAATTAAGAAAAAAATTTAAAATATGGTTTTGTTTAAATACACTTTTTTAAAATTGATGAACTTTAATCCATTACAAATCTTAGTTTTATATATCTAAGATGAATTTAATAAATATCGATCAAAAGTTTGTAGTATTTGGGTCAACAGGTATGGTTGGTGGGTCAGTTCGCAGAGTTTTAAAGAAAAATGGATATTTAAATATTTTATGTCCAAGTAAAAAAGACTTAAATCTACTAGAACTTTCTTCTGTAGAAAATTGGTTTAAAGTTAATAAACCAGAAATCGTTATTTTATCTGCTGCAAAAGTTGGAGGGATATTAGCTAATAATAAATATCCAGCTGATTTCATTTTAGAAAACTTAAAAATCCAAACTAACGTTATTGAAACATCTTGGAAAAGTGGAGTAAAAAAGTTACTTTTTTTGGGTAGTAGTTGTATTTATCCTAAATACGCCTCCCAACCAATAAGAGAAGAAGAACTTTTAAGTAGTTATTTAGAATCAACCAATCAATGGTATGCAATAGCAAAAATAGCAGGAATTAAACTTTGTGAAGCATTAAATAAACAATATGGTTTTAATTCAATTTGTTTGATGCCAACAAATTTATACGGTATTGGAGATAATTATGATAAAAATAGTAGTCATGTTTTAGCAAGTTTTATAAGACGTTTCTGTGAAGCAAAATTATATGATAAAAATGAGGTAATTTGTTGGGGTACAGGTTTACCCAGAAGAGAATTTTTAAATGTCGATGATTTAGCTGAAGCCAGTTTATTTGCTTTAGAAAATTGGGATTACTGTAGCTATTCATCTCCAAAAGATGTTAATGGAGAATTGCTCCCTTTTTTAAATGTTGGGACAGGAAAAGATATATCAATTAAAGAATTAGCAATCTTAATATCTGAATTAGTTGGTTTTAGAGGAAATATAATATGGGATCATTCAAAGCCAGATGGGACACCTAAAAAACTTCTTAATACAAGTAGGATTAATAAAATGGGTTGGGAACCAAAGATGAATTTTAAAGATGGATTGATTAATACTATAAAAGTTTATAAAAGAGATTTTTTAAAACAAACTTAAGCTATATAATTTCTTGAGTATTTAGATTTTTCTTTATTTTTAAGGATCTTATTTAAAAATTTTTTTTAAAAATAATATTAATTTGTTTAATCTATTTAAAGTAAAAAATTTAACTTCTTTGTACTCCAAGGGAAAATAATTTAAATCTTTCCCATGAGTTGAAATAGGGTGCCTTTTGAGAAATTTTGGAACCTTATTATTTTTATCGATATAGTTATCTCCTCTAATGCCCAGATGTATGTAATCAAAATAATTTTTTAAAATTTTATCAGATTTTTTAGTAAAGCTTTTTTTATCGCCAAAAGGATAGGCAAAATGATTTATTTTAATTTTGTACCTCTTGAAAATATTTATACCTTCTCTAATAGAGATTTTAATCTGTGATTCATTTATCTTTGCAAAATTTTCATGATTAAATCCATGCATACCAATAGTGTGACCTTTTTTTGTTAGCTTAATTATTTGATTGACTGTAAGTGGTGAAAAGTTATTTTTTATTTTTCTGGCAGAAATCAATTTTTCATTAGGATATAATGCTTCAAAAAATTGAGAATTTAAATTTTCCTCTTTTTTTGATATAAATTTTGGAATTATAAAGAAAATAGCTTTTATATCTAATTTTTCTAAGACTTCTTCGGCAAATTTATAATTATTATTAAATCCATCATCTAAAGTAAGAAGAGAGTAGGATCTGTCACCATATTGGTTATTAAAGAATTTTTTTAGTAATTTTGGGTTGATAAATTTTGCATTAGTTTCAATCTTTTTTAAAAGATTTAAATATTCTGGGAAGAAAATTTCAGAAGTACTATGCAAATTATATATAGTAAGCTTAGCTTTTTTATTAAAACTTTTCTTAATAAAAATTCTTGGAAAATTCTCTCCTAACAAATCTCCAATATTAATTATTAATTTTCTTATAAAACTCATTTAGAAAAACCTCCAATAAAGAAACTCCCCTGTACCTTTTTTAAACTTTCCATTTAAACCTTTTTTAAAGGTTACTATTCCCTTTTTTGTCTTTGAATTGATGCCACCTAAATCAAACTCAATATATCCTTTTTCTTTACTGGATTTAATTGAATACCAGAGCATTGATATATTAGCTTGATATTTTCTTCCTAACTGATTTGTATATCCAAAAAGATATAAAGATTTTTTCTTAAAAAATAATATTCCTATACTTCCTAAACTTTCTTTTGGTGATTCTAATTTATAAGCTTGATAAATTCTTAAATTTAATAATCCTTGATTTAATTTTAGATTTCTTAGCCAAGCAATAATTTTTTCATAACTAATTTCTTTAAAACCCAATTTTTTTGCATAATTTTTATATTCTTCTAAGATAGAATCTATTATCTTAGTGTTATTGACTTCTTCAACCTTTGTAAACCTCAACCCTTTTTTTAATCCATTTCGCCAATTACTTTTAAGATTTTTAAATATATCTTTTTCTGATTTTTGAAGGTCCAAGACATAAGTATTATTTGGAGGTAAACCTAGTCTTATACAGTTAAATGAAGTAATTAAATTTATATTTGAATAAATGTAGGAAGGTGTAAAGGAAATAAATCTGCTGTAGTTTAAAGAAACGTATTTTAAAATAGCTTTTAAGATAAAATATTTTTGCTCGCTAAATTCCTCTATAATTAAAGGTCCTGCATTGATTCTGGCTATACTTAATAAATTGAAGAAAAATCTTTTTTTTACAAAAGAGACAATAGCTAACAATTTATTATGCCTTATTAATTTAAGATATATAGTATTTTCTTTTTCTAGATAATATCCTGGAGATTGAATATGAGAAATTTCTTTGAAAGAACTTGCATTAAATATCTCTGAATATTCAGAAAAATTAATTTCTTTTAATTCAGTTAAATCCAGAAATTGATTAAATTTATAATCAGGAAATTTAAAAAATTCAAAAAAATTCTTTTTAGAAATTACCATAATGAAATAATATTAAATTTTAAAATTTTAATTTCATTTGATTTTATAGTTTTTATTTATTTTTAAATAATTTAACTTTTGCTTTCTTAAGTGAATGCAAAGAATAATTAAATGATCGCAGATATCAACAGTTTTATCAATAATATGTAATTTTTTAAGAATAAAATGATCATCAAATTTTTGTAGATAATTTATAGAACTTAAGATGCAAATTGATTTATTTACAATCTTAACTTTCAACTCGTTTTTGCTTCCTTTTTCTTCTTCAAAAATTAACTCATAATCATTTATTTTTTTCGAATTTATTTCTTTTGTAAAATATATTATTTTAAGAAAACTATAAATATAATTCTTTATTTTTTGTTCATTAATCAATAGAGGTATAATGTTATCCTTAACGTTGTTAAATTTAAATTGGGAATAATTTGATATTCCAATGTACTCATCTGGTATGTATATATCTTCTTTTATTTTTAGTTGATAAATAGTTTCAATACTAAACTTATAAAAGAAACTTTTTGAATTTTGATAAAGATTGTAAAAATCTGGGCTAAATTTTAATCTTAATATATTTTGGTTTGATATTGAATTATGTAAGATAACTATACTTCCAATTAAGTTTTTTTTGTCATAAATTTTTATCTTCTTTGATTTTACAGAATATTCTAAATTAAATGATTTGATATATTTTACAAAGCTATTTTTAACGCAATTGATAATTTGGTTATATTTAATATCTTGATGTAAAGGAATAGTTAATTGATTTCTAAACTTTTCTTTTGCTTCTCTGTAAATTGATTTTGATTTAATAACTTCTTTAGGAAGATCTGGCCAATTGCCAATTGGCAAACCATAATCATTATATTGCTTTAAAATTTCTGATATTTGTTTTGTATTTTTGAATTTTATTATTCCTATATATGGAGTGTAATTCAATCTATCCATTTTAATGAAAGGTAATATTAACTCGAGATTTTTTTTCCATATGTAGTAATTTTTAATTCTTATTTTTATATATCTTTCTAATCTTAAATAGTAAAGACCGAGGAGTCTTATTGATAAAGGATTTGCAACTTCTCTAATATTTTTTTTACTACTAGAGATGAATTCAAAATTCAATTTTGGATATTCATATCCTATAATTTTCCTAAGTATTCTTTTGAATAAGTATTTAAGTAAAAAAGGATATTTATTTAAGTTTTTCTTAATGTTTGATTTATTGGTCCAACAATAGTTTTTTTGAAATTCATTATATAGTTCCACATTATTAAATTTAATAATACTTCCATCTGCTATCCCAAATAATTTATGCGGACTGTAAATTTCAAAATCAGCGTAATTTGTTTGGCTTGCTTTAATACAATGTGTATTATCTTCTATAATAAAAGTATTACTTTTTTTAATAGAGTTTATAAAGAAAGATTCTAACTTTTTTACCTCCCCAAAATAATTAATTATCATAATAATACCTGCATTATTTTTTGTCATCTCTACTAGTAATTCATTTGTATTTAACTTCGTGTGATCATAAAAAATAATATTTGCATTACTTTCTCTAAGAAGCTCTAGAGATTCATTACATATATAGTCAGGAATAAATATATTTTTTTTATTATAAAACTTATTTAAAAATTTAAAAACTTTATATATTGAATATGTTGATCTTGAATATGTAATTATATTTTCTGAACTGTATATTGATTTAAGATTATTATTTTTTTTATTTTCAAAATCTAGAATAATACTTCTTATGATATCCTGAATTTTTATTGAAGGATATGGTGGAATATTATTTTTGATTTTTGTATTTAATACCACTTTAATTTAAATAGAAATTTATCAATCATATAGAAAAGCTTTGGGAAAAATGGGATAAAACTTGTAAATATAAATAGTTTATTTTTGACAGTACTCATTTTCTTAAATATTACTTTTTTAAATTTTGACAAATTAAATTCATATCTCAGTATTCTATTTTTAGCTTCAGTTAAGAACTTAAGTTCTTGAATATTATTTACATAATCTTGTAGATAATGATTTTCGAGATGATAATCACACCATTGCTCTATTTCTTTATTAAATAATTCTTGTCTTTTAAAACTCTCATTATTAGCATGGATCCGCCATCCAGATAAAACTTGGTTTAAATATTTTACTTTTGATATTGATGATAGTCTAACTATTAAATCAAAATCTGAAATATGGCTAAATCTATCATCAAAATTATAATCTAGATTTTTTACTTTTTTAACATCTAACATTATGCTTTCCAATGATAGAAAGTAATTTGTTATCAAAGATTTTGTATCGATGTCAAAATTAAGATTTGACTTATATAATTTTTTCTTTTTTTTAGCGCTAAAAAATAATGAATTTGAGAATGAGATGCCAATTTCTTTGTCATTAAAAATTTTTATTTGATTATTTAATTTATCTTTTTCCCATAAATCATCGACATCTAAAAATGCTAAATATTCTCCTTTTACTTTTTCAAAAGCATTTTTCCTCGCCTCTCCTAAATTTGTATGATGATTGCTCTTATAAATTCTTATTCTTTTATCTTTATAATTTGAGATAATTTTTACTGAATTATCATTTGATTGATTGTCCCAAAATATCAATTCCCAATTTTTATAACTTTGTACTAATACTGAATTTATCGCATGCTTTAAATATCGTTCACCATTAAAACAATTCATCAAAATACTTATAAGAGGTTCGTTATTCATTTTGTTCATACCATCTTATTACTTTGTGAAGGGAATC
>MDTE01171452.1_pt1 | contig 38114 bp, 32 predicted proteins | sample 811231 | NCBI WGS metagenome assembly MDTE01 (sample SAMN05326651, study PRJNA326480) | marine metagenome | isolation source: seawater | place: Indian Ocean: Red Sea | collected 2010 | reverse complement strand
TGCATTGCTTAAGTCAGCTCCATAATGTTCACAAACCCTTTCAAAGACGAGTAGAACATTTGTTTCTTGCAATTTTACAACCCTGAAACCTCTGCCAATTGCGTCACCGACAAGTAACCCTCTCGTTCCTACAGGAACATCCGACAATTCGAAGGTCCCAATTAATCCTGTCAAATCAGGTTCAATTAAGTTGGAATCACCAAGCTTTAAGGTGTCTGAATATGAATGGTAATCCTTTTTACTTACTAAGAAATCGTAACCAGCTTTCCGCAGAGTTTGTCGCCTTTCACGCATGGGAACATCGTCTTGCATAAGGTTTTGATTATTGCGTTTAATAAAAAATTTAAATAGCGGGCAAAGCCAACGAAAGATACGGGGGCCATATAAATTGTATTTGGTAATAGTCCTACTACCTGTTCTCTCTATCTCATTCCTGTACTCAAAGTTCGTCTCTATGATTATTATCCAAAACAAAAATTGAGAATGATAAATTATCTTTTTACTGCTTACGTGATAATTGACGAGGGTCATTGGAATTCTAAGAAAAGGCATAATTTCCTGAACCAATATAGATGTGGCAATATGATCCCCTGCAAACGTAATTCCACTATGAACCAATCCATGGATGTGATTTAAGTGGGGGATATCCTTGTAATTCCACTCAGCGTCTATAGGTAAATATTCTCCTAATGTTTCGACCGAAAAACTGTAACATTTATACTTAAAACTTCGTAAATATTTATCGAGTTCCTCTAGATGCGCAGACTTCATATTTTCTTCCCCAAAACAGCAATATTTCCGAGTGGTAACGATATTTTAGGACCCCAAGACCATGAGCATTTCAATCCAAGAAGATTAAAAACATTTGAAATTAGAAAACCTAAAGGAAATTTGTTCACCGTTCTTTTTACGAGAACGTTATCGAAGCCATTGGCTTCTAAAAGCCTTGATAAAGAAAGACCATTAAATATCTGTGGGTGGTGAATACAGAAGGGCGGCCAACTTCTTCCCATTAGACGTCTTAGGAAAGACTGTCCATTATGAACTACTATAAAAATACAGGCTCCCTTACGCATTTTCTCAGCCAATGAGCCTAAAAATTCATTTGGAAAAAGCATGTGATCTAATACATGCACGGCCACAGCGAGATCGATTGATTTATCGGGCACTTGAAGACTTCCAAAATCTTTAACAAGACTATCAGGTTTAAACTGTTTTAAAGCAGGCCAACATGTTTTGTTTGGTTCCACAAGTATTGATGTTCTTACCTCCGCTACTTTATCACCTATTATTTTCCGCAAGACACCATGATCCGGTCCCAGTTCAAAATAGTCGATTTTAGTCTGGGTTTGCTCATTACAAAAATATTTTTTTATCATTGCCGCGTATGAGTCCTGGATTTGGAAGTAAGTATCCTCATCAACACCGAATAAATTATCTTTAAGCAGAGAATAGAGTTTGGGAATCTCCATATCGTCAACATATCGCTGCGTATAATAGGTTTTACAATTAATACACTTGAAGAAAGGAAAGTAAAATTCATGAGGTGAACTTACCCAAATCTCTTTAATCATTTTTGGATCCAAATCAACACCACAATCAACGACAGTTGAAAATTTCTGTTCCAGACAAACTGGACAATGTTTAGGTCTATCAACAAACATTATTGGACTTAGTGTAAAGTAGATAAGGGTGAAACAAACATTGGGGTTTGAACTTCAAAAACAAAGGATACAAAAAATAAATATAAAAGGCATCATTCATCATTTTGATCAAAGTTTATCTTTTCTGCCTCTGCAACCAAGGGGTGGCCACGAGTATTGATAAAAATATGATAAATATACTCCCCAAGGAGGCCAATAAAGAAAAGAGACAAGCCATGCATAAAAAGTGACAGGGCCGCAAGAGGAACAAGGCCCGCTTGGAATCCGTCCCAATCTAAAATCTTCAATATTAAATACCCGAACCCGACAAAAAATGAAACGCTAGCCCCGATCAAGCCTAAAATCATCATGAGACGAAGAGGAAATTTACTGTAATTGACAATACCAACTAACCCGTAATCCGTTAAAGAAAGTAGACCATTCTTTGAAATTCCTACCTTTCTATTAACGTGTTGATATTTCACTGAAGCACTCTTACCCCCTAATTCGTTGAGTAGCCCCCTATAATAAGGATAAATTGATTTTATCTTTCTCATTTCCTTAACGACAGCTGCATCCAATAGACCGTAGCCAGAAGAATTGAACGTCATTTCAGTTGAGGTGAGGCGGTTTAGAATGTTTTGGAACAATTCCTTAACAAATGTTAAAGCACTTCTTGTTTGGTATTTCTTGACAGCGTGGACTACCCTGTAACCCTTTTCCCATTTTACCAGGAGACTGGGTATAATAGATATAGGCACCTCACCATCTGACGGCAAATGAACTACAGCATCGCCATCTGACTGTAAAATCCCATAAAAAGGGGACCGTATTTGCCCGAAATTATTCGCATTAATAATTGCCTTTACGAATGAATAATTTTCACACATAGATCTGATTAATTTGATTGTGCCATCGGTGGAAGCATTATCGATAATTAGGATTTCATATTCATAATTTAATTTCTTAAATACTTCTATGATTTCATCCACCACAACGGGCAATGACTGAAGCTCATTATATGTTGGCAAAACAACTGATATTTTTCTTTCGGATTGTTCTAAAGACATAACCAACCGTTCTTTTTGTTCGAGTGATTTCTCTAAATTGAATTCATTGCTTTTATCTTAACTTTCTCAAAATATCTTCTACGATTTCGGTGACCGACTGATCAAGTTCTATTAAAACTGCATTAACAGGCATGTCTAAGTTTACGAATTGGCTTTCTAATAGATCAGCACCAAAAAAGTGCCCCTGTCTATTTTTCAATCTCCCTTTTACCACTTCTTTCGTCCCATGCAGATGAAAAATTTGAAATTTTTTTTCTATAAAAGAATTTTGCATGTTGTTTTTAAGCGCACTACAGGCAACCACCATTGGTTTTCCCTCCGAAGCCACCTTGTCAATCGCATAAAATAAAAACTTGCTCCAACTTTCGCGATCTTTATCATTAAGAGCTATACCATTTTTCATCTTTGCGATATTCATTTCGGGATGAAAATCATCAGCATCAATAAAATTAAAACCCATTTTTTCAGCCAGTAGCTTCCCTGCTGTGGTCTTGCCACTCCCAGCCACACCCATAATCAAAATTCTATGTTTAGTTAATGGCTTTATTGTTGATAAATTTAATTGACTTTCTTCCATGACCAACCTTGTCAAAGTTTGTGCCCGGAGAACATATTACTAAACGAACAAAACAAACAAAATTTTATTTCATTTTCGTAGTTTATTTGCAACATTACCAAGTAAATTTAACTCCTGCAAAGAAGGTAACTTTTAAAAAATGCAATCTGTAATTCTAGCCGGAGGCCTAGGCACTCGTTTAAGTGAAGAAACCTCTTTAATGCCAAAGCCTATGGTCGAAATAGGCGGCAAACCTATTCTTTGGCATATCATGAAAATTCTTTCCGAACATGGAATTAACGATTTTATTATTTGTTGCGGTTACAAGGGCTACATGATCAAAGAATATTTTGACAATTATAGTCGGCATATGGACGATTTTACTCTGAATCTGCAAACGGGAAAAAAAACTACGATAAAAAAATCTTCCGAGAATTGGAATGTTACCTTAATCGATACTGGTGATGTGACACAGACCGGTGGGCGGGTAAGGCGTGTCAAAGAACATATAAATGATACATTCCTTATGACTTACGGGGATGGAGTCAGTGATATTGATATTGCTGCTCTGCAGCAGTTTCATTTCAACCATGGACTGAAGGCAACCGTAACGGCTGTTCAACCACCCGGCCGGTTTGGAGCTCTTAAAATTAATGGAGCTAAGGTTAAAAGCTTTCTGGAAAAGCCCGCCGGGGATAGCGGTTGGATCAACGGAGGATTTTTCATTCTCGAACCGGAGACTATAGACTTGATAGCCGATGATACTTCTATCTGGGAAGATTATCCCCTGAGACAATTAGCTAAGACCTCTCAATTAGGAGCCTACAAACATAGTGGCTTTTGGAGGCCGATGGATACCTTGCGGGATAAGCATGTACTGGAAGATTTGTGGAACGATAATGAGGCTCCCTGGAAAATATGGTAAGCATGAGCCACAATTAAGAAAATAATGAAATTGATATTTGATTGTTTATTTTGTAACCGCCTCCTCTCTAACAAACGAGCCGAGATCTTTAATTGATTCTTGTAACGTCATCGTTTCTTTTAACCCAAAAGCCAATTTTACTTTTTGTACATCAGGTACATAATAGTGATTAAGGGGATTTCCAGAGGAAACATTACTGTTGCCCTTAATTTCAACCTGTATATCAGGGTCAATACAATCTCGAATCGTTGTAGCTAAATCTGCAATAGAAATCGACTGCTCTGAGCCAACATTGAAATCCTCACCAGGCTTTCCATGCTCTAAGATTGTTAAAAGCCAATTAATAGCATCCCCTAAATACATAAAAGAACGAATTGGAGTTCCATCGCCATTAATTGTGATATTCTTGCCTTTAACGGCTCTTGAAATAAAATTTCCAACAGCATAGTGCAAATCTAGTGGAAGGCCAGGCCCAATAAAACTGAAGCACCTGGCAATACCCGCATCGACAGCATCCTTACGCCCATAATCTGATATCAAAAATTCGGCAACCCGCTTCCCCAAGGCTAGTCCTATCTTATCAAATGAAGATAAAGGAGCAACACGGTTTGTCTCAGCAATGGGTTCCTTTTGATCGATTGAAAACCCGCCATAGATTGCCCCGGAGCTGGTAAATAAGCTCCGACCTTTAATATTATTCGATGCGAATTCCAATATGTGCCTTGTTCCAAAATAGAGCTGTTGTAATTTTTCTTGATCCGTCATGCCTTCAAAAGTATCCCGAGCTGAAGGAGCAGCTAAATGAATAAGGCGGTCGAACTTTCGCTCAGGAAAACAAAAGTCACCTATATCTCCCATGACGGACTCAACGTAGTCACGTTTTGGTAAAATATTTCGTCTAACTAGAACAGTCACCTGCGGTTCCGAATAATTTCTAGCGTGACACCAGTCCATAAATGAGAGCAACCAGCGACCAAATAAACCTGTAGCTCCAGTAATAAAATAATGTTTATCCTGAATGTCTACGGCTAAATCTCTTGAACTTTTATTTTTATCAAAAAAAGCCCAAGTATATTTTTGAAATGGCTCATTCTCGGAAACTGACATCATATCTTAATTATAATCTATAAATACTTTTTTAATGCAGCCTGATTGGGAATCAATTCATTTGGACAACTATCAAACCAACACCAGCCACCGTTAAAGGGTTCAGAAATCACCTCTAAACTTGGGTCCGGTGGTTTGTTAAATTTTACCGAAAAAACAAAAGATACGAAATGCCCCCTCACGTCTCTAGTGTGATTGAACATCTCATGGAAGCCGACGGGTCCATTTACCTCAACCAAATCTCGGTTAAATTCAGTAATAGCTACTTTATAAACCCTTTCAATCATTTTCTCCTTGAAGCGTATAACGCCACCTGGTACATGCCAGCCGGGACCATAGTATTGGTCATCACGCCAAGTTAGTAACGTTGAAGTGTCATCCGGGGATTTTATAATCAGATCTACATTAACTGATGGTGTCATCTGAGAAATAGCCAAGTACAACTCCTGACCAATTCCCTTACGGGCATCAATTTTATCAAACCAACGACGGATTTGGCCTACGTCTATTTCGTTTTTACTCAAACTCCACCACTCCTTTATTCAAAAAAGCAATTTTGATAGACGGGTCAAAATTTTCCTTAATAGAAAGGGAAATTTCTGAGTTAAAGCCTGCGGCAGCAAGCAAAACTCTCTTAATTTTTCCTTCCGAGAGAACGTATGGGGCGACAATTGGAAGACTACTTGCCGGGGAGAAAGTAGATTGTTTATTCGGAGATGAGTCAATTATACAGGATATAAATTTTTCGAGCTGAAGATTGGAAATTGTTGCCAAGCTTTGATGTCCAGCACTCCAGATGGCATTTTCTAGTGCCGGCGAGCCACTAAAAAATTTTTCTACTCCATCACAGAGGGAGGACCTTACATCGAGATAGGGCGTCCAAGTTACGGGTTTCCTTTTTTCGGCTACCGCGGAAAGAATATAGTTTTCCCAAATCGAGTCGACAGATAAAATTTCAAGCCCAGCCATGGACAATAACAGACTAAAGGTTTTCTCGGTGAAATAGCTTCGATGATCTGATATAAATTCATTAAATAGACCAAATTGGGAAATCATATCAAAATTTGGCACCTCTAGGATTGCCTTCCCCCCCGAATTCAATAATTGTGTAAGGGTTCGAAGCGATGCGAGAGGGTCAGGTAAATGTTCTATAAAGTTAAATGAAGTAACTAAATCAAATGTTTTTTCACCAATTTGCGATGCTAAATCAGTTCCTGGAAAAAAACCATCATATACTGAGTGACCAGATTCCCTAGCCTGATGTGCGAGTATTTTTGATCCTTCTATGCCATAAGTTTTAACGCCAAGAAATTTAAAGACATCGAGATATTCCCCTCCACCTGCCCCAAGTTCAAAGACACTCCGAATACCATTATTACTCACCAAAGCAGAAAATTGATTATTCCGGAACTGCAGCATCGGATCAGACAGTCTCGTCGACCTGATTACTTCTTTATAATACGGCACAAGAGGGCCCTGATATTGGACTAGTCCGCAATATTGGCAGCTAAAAATATCCATTATTATCGAGGCCTGAGCTGCTTCAGTAGAGGACCTAGTAAAGCCTTGGGCACTCGCTGGCATATTATTTAAAGATAGCGGATTTTTGAGATCACCTGCACAAAGTATGCAGCGACCTGGCATCAGTTCTACAGTCTAATAAAACGGGTAACCCCATGTGACCAGTATTCCGCAACCTGATCATAGTGAACCCTGCGATTAAACATTAAATTGTACCCATAGGCCTCATAATGGAAGTTCGCATGCTCCCACGTCGTCTCACAACCCGAAAACCACAATAGCGGTGGGTAATCATCCTTATGAAAAAGCAAGTCAGGCTGCGAAACCAACACCGAGCTAAGGTCAATCGCTCCGGATAGACCAAACCCCTCACCCAATAGTTTCACCTGATCACGCGCAGCCTGAACAGAATATTCTCGAATTATAAAAAGACATACCCCTATTACAGGGCCTAACGTCACAGCACTCTCCAATCGATCATGCCCCAAACCAGAAATTGATTTAAAGTGTTCTGACAGCGGGTGAGGAAATTCATTCTTGAATTCATATTCAGGAAATAAATTTTTATAAGATTGACTAACGGCAGGTATAAGCTTTTTTTCCAAATGGTCTCCTAAGTCGCCCTCACCTAGCCTTGGTGTAAAAAACGGTACAGCCAGAATTTCCTGTTTTTTATCTAAACCTAAATCCATTCTACATTCTTTTAATAAATTCTTGGTTTCTGATACAAACTCATTTTCTGACAAAGGAATATCAAATACCAAATTAATATTTTTGTAGTTGGAAGTAGGGTCAAAATTGATATCAGGAAATTTGAAATAATTTCGTGATTTTAAATGAACAGGAGTTTTTATAGTAGAGTGAGGCTCTAGACGACCACGTGAGTCGAAGGTAACGTCTATCTTAGTCATTTATTATTCCCAGAACACTACGCAATACGGTCAAATGAATCGTCGTCTTTGAATCCTTCTCCATAGGGAACAGGAAGCAATTTGTGTTTGGCCGTAACTGTCTGGTGAAGTTTGATAAACGCCGGATCTTCTCCAATAAGGCAATCAGGTCGATGTGGTCCTGTCCAGGGGTTACGCATGCCTCTAGCTAAAATTTCTTTAAGTGGTGTTTGCATCACATTCCCGAATGACATATCAATATAGGGACAAGGTGTGATCTCACCGGTAGATGTAACAGTTATAATACCTTTAACGGTAATACAGCCTTTATAAGATCCATATGAAGGGGTCATATGAGAGAAAACAAGAAATTCTTTCTCCATTTCTCTGAGAATGTCAGCATCTTCTTTATCAATAACGAATTCAGGATGGTCTGTTGCCGATCCAACCGGTTTTGCATAGGACACATACAGGCCTACCCCACGATCTGTGCAATATTGGCAAAGATCTCTGAACTCTTTGGTCTTGGCGCGACCATTGATCAAGCATGTAGAAAGAATCAAATTTAATCCCGACGCTGCACAGGCATCAATACCTCTCATTACCCGCTGGTAAGAACCCTTTTTATTTCGAAAGGAGTCATGTTCTTCTTCAATGAAGCTATCTAGTGACATTTGGACTTTTTCAACACCAATTGACTTTAGGTGAAACGCCCGCACCTCATCCAAAAACCAGCCATTAGTATCTGTAATAACATAATGCTTATCAGGGTCGATTGCTGCCACTACTTCATCAAAATCTCTCATAACTAGCGGTTCGCCGCCGGTTATAACAAAGCGTGCCAGTCCCAGTTCATCGGCTTGACGAGACAGTTCCTTAATGGCCTCCATATCGATCTTAGGCCTATCATCTATCGTCTCTTTCTTTTTAAGATCTCTATCCATGTAATATTCGGCCGAACAATGCGTACACTGAAAGTTACATAAATAACTCTTCTCAAGCCGAATAATAGGGCTTATCTCACCGGCTTCCTCCATATCCGCGATGGCAGCTAATTTATCAGCAATATAAGGTTTTCTATTTCTTAGATCACCTCGCTTCTTAGCTTCACCCGCTGTGAGCGATTTATCAAACATTAATGCTTCTGTAGCGGACATCTTTCACCTAACTCATTGATCAATTTTCAAAATCTTTTTCTTGCACTAAACAATCTGGTTTTAACTTAGTACAGAAGTTTAATTTTATGGAAAAAGAATCATAGCTTGTTGGTTATCAGAATCGTTAGTTACAGTCAACAAACCCATTGGTTCTGGAAGAAAAAAGCATTTTTTACAATATCATGTAATCCCTTATGTTTTCCGGATACGAATCGACATAGGGTCCGTCTGACCACCCATTATTGCTTCTAATTCTTTTAATTCCAATAAAGGGCTCATATCCTCAAGGGGGGCAGAAAGTAGTTGATTGTTCTCTGTCCTTATAACGCTGCATTTTGGCATTAATTTTTCATCTCGATTTAGAAATACTTCACAGATCAAGAGGCCACGATGCCCAATTGCTTTTGCAACATTATTTTTAATATTTCTAAGATTTTTTATCGACATGTATTCAAAGCCAAAACTTTCAGCTATTTTTTCGAAAGATGGAATTTCAAGTTGTGAAGATGGTCCCGTTCCAACAAACCTACCTGCAAAGTAGTTCTCTTGTGTAGAGCGGATGGAGGCATACCCATCGTTATTTTGTATAAAGATCGTCACAGGGTGGCCAAGAGTATTTAAAGACTGTAACTCTTGTAAGTTCATCATCAAACTTCCATCGCTTTCATATAAATAAACCTTTTCTTTTGCAGCTGCAGCTACCCCAAGGAGTGCGGGCAAACCATAACCCATAGCACCAAGACCCGTAGTTAGCCCGATCCATTGGCCATCACGATTCTTAAAATGTGTATAAAACACTTCTACCGCCAAACCCGAGCTACCAGTTACGATTATTTCATTGCCAGAAAAACCTTCTGATAAAATATTAACAAAATCATAGATACTTATGCGCCCGGTATCACCTGCGACTGGCTTAAAAACTTCATTTTCAAACTTGACCCTCAAGTAAGAAATTTCATTTAACCAGTTTCTGCGCTTAGTGACCTGTCCCATCTTATGCATAGACGAAGTAAGTGCAGGTATAAAATCACTTAAATCAAATTGATATTTTTCGAACCTATCCGGCATCTTCTCGAGTTCTGCCGGATCAATATCTACAACTAAAACATCAGCATTCTTTCCGAATCGATCTATGTTAAATGCGGTTTGAATATTATCTAACCGACTGCCTAATACCAAAATGAGATCACTTTTTTGTAAAATAAAATTAGCATGTCGTTTGGCTACAACCCCAAACCGACCTGCATTCAAAGAATGGTCAAATGATAAAAAATCGGCCGTTGTCCATGTCAAGGATACCGGAATCTCATTAAAAGTAATAAATTCCTTCAGCTCTTCAGTCCGTTGTGAAGATTTTACACCATAGCCAACTACAATTAGTGGGCGCTCCGCTCCGGACAGCATTTTAGCCACTAAATCGCAACTATTAACTAAGTTCTTTTTAGAGGAAGTTTCGTTAACAATAGAGGACACCTTTTCTTTTTGGGCAACCTGTGGTTCTTGCCAATCCATTACCGTTGACTGAACATCTAGAGGAATTTCCAAGACCACAGGCCCCGATCTAGCAGACTGGGCTAAATCAACCGCTGTTTTAAGGTCTCTAGGTACATCATTAGCGGAAAAACACGTTTTCGCCATTTTGGTGATTTTTTTTACGATTGTGACTAGATCAATTTCCTGAGGGCCGCGCTGCCGCAATTTTCCGTCCACATTGTAGTCTGCAACTTTCACTTGGCCGGCCAAAACCAACAATGGAACGGAGTCAAACCATGCACCGGCTATTCCTGTAACAGCATTTGTGCTTCCGGGTCCCGTAGTAACTAAAGCGACCCCTAATTTTCCGGTTTTTCGGCTATAGTATTCTGCGGCAATTACTGCCGCTTGCTCATGATGTGTTGGAATGAACTCAATTCTTGGTTCTGTACCAACTGCGTCTATTAGAAACATGTTTCCACCGCCAGGAACTAGGAAAACACGATCAACCCCTTTGTCAGCAAGGTAGGAAAAAATATTACTTGAAACCGTTGTTAATGGCATAACGAATTCCCAATAGTTATGGAAACAGTGTAAGTACTAAAAATTTCTTTAAAGCAAATCGGATTACAATAGAATAAACTTCTTTTTATTAAATAACCAAGAGCTCACTAAACCAGTTCCATGACCAAAACAACGTTAATTATTACAACACGTGATCGCCCCCAATTTTTACAATTGGTTGTTGAAACTGCATTCAAGCAAACGCGACCTTTCCATCAAATTATTATCTCAGATAACAGCTCCTCAAATTATTTTAGATCTAAAAATAAATCGTTACTTGAGCCCTATTTAGTTAGATATCCAGATCACTTGGAATTAGTTCAAACGCCGTATAATTTCCCTTCGGGCCCTGGTCACGCAAAATATATTCAGGAAACATTTGTTGATGGAGCCGACTTTTGCATTATTTTTCACGATGATGATGAAATGTTACCGCACTATCATGAAACTGCATTAAAAATCTTGAAGAGTGAAAAAGAGCTCGTCGCAGTAGGCTGTAACGCCCTGAAATTAAAGGATACAAAGCTCACTCACGGTACCGTCATGCGGAAAACCGAAGGGTTAGAATTTGTGAAAAACAGCAAACAATTACTTAAATACTATATGGGCATCGGCCCTATTTCCGCGCCTCCATTATGTGGGTATCTTTTTAAGACTAGAGTATTCAAATTAATTCCCTTTGAAAATAATACCGGGGGAAAATATTCCGACGTTGTAACCCTCACCGAAGCCACTAAATTTGGTCCCATGATTTGGTCATGCGAACCTTTAATGAAATATCGTATTCATTCAATGCAGGATAGTAAAATTGTTAGTACATTGGACTTCAGAAATTTATTGAATTACATGGTTAAAAAGGGAAAATTTTCATCAAATTCTATTTACGTTCAAAGTTATCGTTTTAAACATTTTCGGTTAAAATTCAAAAGTTTTTTAAAATCTGGAAAATGGCATTCGGCTAAGGTAGTTAGTATTTATCTAATCTACTACACCCTGAGAAAATTAATTTGGCGTAAACAGACATATGGATATTTTTGGAGTAAAATTACTCACAAGTGACAAGATTATATTAAAATGGAAAACCGTCCTATAATATGTGCATCCGCCAAGTATGCATATAATAAAAAGAGCAATGGTGTCTCATACGAGTACCAAACCATATACAAATCACTAAAATCTGTATATCCGAATGCTATTTTTATTGATGTTTACCAACCATTGGGGATTGAAAATTTAATTTCACACCTTTCATCTTTAAAAGTTACACAGCGCCCGTGGGTGCTTTATATTCCATTTTTAGGAGTTATTGGCCCGGAAGTTTTTGGAAAAATTCGACAATATGCCGATATAGGGATTTTTTATCTAGACGACACATGGAGACAGGACTTGGTCTATGCCTATCATAGTTATTGCGATTGGTTTACCACTAGTGACCCGCAATTCAAATGGAGATATAAAAAAAGGCTCGCTAAAAAGGTTAGATACTTTCCATTTGGCTATGACGCCGATCAAACGGACGCAGCACGGCGACCTTTTCCCGACCGGGATATTGATGTTTCTTTTGTCGGCGCTCGCAACGATTACCGTCAGTTCGTTATTGATCAAATTGAGAAAAGTGGGATAAACGTTACCTGTTATGGTGTTGGTTGGCCAAACGGACCACTCAGCCCGGATGGCTTTCTCAATATCATCGGTCGATCTAAAATTTCATTAAATCTAAGTAATTCAGTTCAATGGGATCTACGTCACTTAATAAAAAGACCGCTATCTATCGCTCGTAATTTTAAATCAGGAAAAAAAATAGAGCAATTTAAAGCGAGACATATGGAAATTGCGGCACTTGGTGCTTGCCAAGTTAGTTTCTATTGCAATGGATTAGAAAATATATTCCACATAGGTAAAGACATCATTCTGTATCCAACGATTGATGAAATTCCATATATTATCAAATCACTTAACCAAGTTGACGTGGAAAAAATAGGAAATAATGGCACATTAGCGGTAGCTAATTTTAGTTATCAAAAACAATTTAGAAGTTTTTTTAAATGAAATTACTTTTTATCAACGATAAAAGCCTTAAACCTTATTGGAAACATTAGGGAATTTATCGTTTTTTTGAATTCGAGCATCCAATTCGCAAGCACCATGAATGCAGCCGCCATCTTTGCCGGAGTCCATAAAGCGGATGTCATTACCAAGCGATGAAACCTGCCTTTGCAATTAAGATTAATCCAGTCACGAAAAAATAAAGGGGCTTCCCTTAGACCATTAGATCGCGCTTGTAAAATCATTAATAACAGGCGTATCCAATATGCCTTTTTTAACTCTTTCTTGACATAAACCAACTTTGGATAACGTTCATTGTAGGTTAACAATAAATCACAATATTCTATATACTGCTTGTAAATATCCACTTCACTCCACCAACCTTGTTCTTCATCAAATCGTACAATTGTCGGTTCTTCATATCCTACAGCCTCATTCCGGCTCTCCGACTGGACCAAAAGAGCAATCTCAATGTGAGCCCATTCAAGGGTGATGAGCGAATTGGTTGAAAGAAGGTTTTGAAGAAATTCGGTACGGAATAAATGACCTGAAACCATTTTATTAAATGTTCCTAGTGGTATGCCACTCCAAACACCGCGTGTATGTTTTTTTTTTAAACTACCACCCTTTTTCTGGTGCCAAACCGTGAGCAGACCGAAGTCTAGTTGGTTATCTTGAAACGTCAGAAGCGCGTGGGAAAAGTTTGGCAATACGCGCTCGCCGCATCCAATAAGAAGACAAAAATCAGTTTTAACCTTTGAGAGTACAAATTTTATTGAAGCGTCATACTCAAGATATTTCTCAGTTTTAAAAAATCTTAATCTGACACCTTTATTTGAAGGTTGTCCAGCTAACGCGTCTTTTTCACTAAACCTACAATCGTTTAAACCAATAACGATACAAAATTGACCTTCTTTGTCACTGTCTAATTGTCTTAGAACACTATTTAATGTCTCGCGAAGTCCTCCAAGATCATCATAACATGGGATACAAATTGAAAATTTGGAATTAAAATCATTCATGGATTAGGGAACTTACCAAGCAGAAATTTTAAGTCAGGTTGTCAACAATAAAAACAATTTAATTGGTTTGGCTGTAAAAAACCGAAAGAACTTTAAGTAACACTAGAATATTACCAAAAGTTTACAAATGTCTTGCGGTTTTTATTCTTCGCTATTGTTGGATCACTATAGTAAGAGTCGTCAGCATAGTGTGTGGACGATATTTCTTCAATCACACAGCCTTCATGTGTCGAGAAAGCATGCCTGACCCCGGGGGTGATAGTCACTACATCACCTGTTTTGATAACCGAATCTACACCATCTAGCTGGAGATCAGCTGTCCCGTAAACCACATGAAAGGTTTCCTTTTTCTTTTTGTGATATTGTTCAGGGTGAGACTGCCCCGGCAACATTACCAAGACTTTCTTGCAGTATTCTTCATTAACAACCGTAGCCATAGCGAGACCTGTCTTCCGAAAATTTTCAATTCCATAATGATGCGATACTTCCAAAGCGGACCCTTCTGGTATAACTACGCCGGACTTTCTAACGAAATCGGAAATGTCGTTCACAGCTTCAAGGATGTCCTTGCGCAAATTCTCTATAATACAATTATCTTCACCGACCGCTTGGTCTGCTTTTATCGGTTTACTAGTGATAAACTTCGAATATTTAGAAAAATCATTAGCTACATATCCGCCTTTGTTGTAGGGAATTGCAAAATATAAATCATCTTTCGACAAAGTCATTCCTGCAGCCATGTCTTTCTTTACAAACATTGCCCTTTGCAAGTCGCGCAGAGATAAAACTTCATTACTCTGGTTTATCACCTTATCTTCCGACTGACCAATGCTCACCACAGCACGTTCCAACGCTTCAAGCCAAGACTTTAGCTCATTAGGTGTCACAGAATAATCATTCTTATCATAAGCGTCGGTTGGCAAAGCGACGTGTTTTTCAAAAACCCTTGCCCCTAATGCAAATGCAAGCGCACCAGTTTCAGTCAGCGATGGATTTTCATGTGTTGAGTATCCCAATCTTATCTCTGGATACCTTTTTGAATAAAATGCGATTTGACCGATATTTAAATTTTCGAAGGGAGTGGGATACAGACCGACACAATGCATCAAAGACGTTTCTATGTTGCGGTTCGAAAAAAAAGACACCATATTATCTATAGAACCAATATTTGCTCCAGCTGTAGAAAATATAACCTCCTGCTGGGCTTCGGCAATCGATTCAAGCAAAGGCCAATCGGCTAGGGAACAACTCGCGATCTTCATTATATCTATATCATAGCTCAATGCCCTATCAACCGAAGGCTCATCAAAAGGCGTAACAATGAGCAAGAAATTTTTATCTCGTCCAAAGCCGATTAGATCATTCCACTGGGATTTAGTTAAAGTGGTTTCTTCAAAACGTTTTACAAATTTTAAGTCTGAACCCTTAAATTCTGGATGAATAAATGTATCTAATTCTCTAAACTGATATTTGATCGCAAAGTCAAAAACCGATCGAAGAGGATTTACAACCTCTGCGAGTGCGGAAATCAAAGCCTTACCGTGAGAAACATCACCCATATGGTTGTTAGCCATTTCCAAAACAATTAATGGCTTTTTACTAACGTCCTTCATTTGATTCACCTTCTCTGTAAAAACTAGTGATGCGTTGATCCGATAGGATATACGGCAAAGCTTCTCTATGCCTAGTTATTCTTACTGGCTTATATAAATCATTCAAATGCTCGTCATATCCGCTATCATAGTATAGAAAATCTATCTCACTTTTTTTTGCAGCTACATAATCTACTACTGTATCTCCTATGAAACAGCAATTTTTAGTATTTACATTAAATTTTCTAGTCAACTCTAGCAAAGGGTCAGGTGCGGGTTTCAGATTCTGAATGTCACCTCCACATAATTCCGCATCGAAGAATGATCTTAGCTTCAAGTCTTCCAAAGTTTTAATTGCCAAGTGCCTAGGCTTATTTGTACATATTGATAATAAACACCCATGTCTTTTGATAATCTCGAGAGTTTCTAAAACCTCATCAAAAATTGTTTCTTGACCAATTTTTGCCTGAGAATACATACCTCTGAATTCCAATAACAACCTATCAATATCACCATTTTCACATTGTAGGGCCATTTTAATCATTTTGTTTCCGCCTAATGCGGTTAAAGGTCTAACGGATTTTTTATCGAGGACAGGCAAACCCCTAGTTTGCCGCATAGTATTCAATATTTTAGTAACAGTGATCGCACTATCAACCAACGTTCCATCAAGGTCATAAATAACCAAATCTTTAATAATGTTTTCCGACAAAAATAGATAACTCTTTCTTAAAAATATCAAAGTCAGGCTTTTAACCGAATTTTCAGCAAGTATTAGTTTAAAAACCCTTCATAGGATTCAATTTGGTTTTTTGTTATTTTAAGCAAATCACCACCGGATAGATAGCAGGCATACCAGTCCGCAGTATATTTTATGCTTTCGGCTATCGAAAGCACAGGCACCCATTCGAGCGCCTGTTCAGCCTTGGAGATATCAAGGCACAACATTTGTTTTTCTTTAAAATGTTTCTCTTCGGAGATTTCCCATTCACAAGATACTCCAAGTGCCTCATACAATTGGTTCACCACCCATTCTACGGGTTGAGACTCGTTTTCTCGAGGGCCGAAGTTCCATCCACCAGAATATTTTTTGCCATTCTTGAATAACTGTTGCGCCAGCTTTAGATATCCTCTTAGTGGCTCTAGTACAAATTGCCACGGCCGAGTGGCCATTGGATTACGTAATATTAAACTATTTCCATTTTCAATGGACCTTATTAAATCAGGTATCAACCGCTTTTCTGCCCAGTCTCCACCGCCAATTACATTGCCCGCCCGCGCCGAAGCAACTGCGCAGGTATTTTTATTCTCCAAATCAGAGGAAAAGAAAGATTTATAGAACGCATCTGTGGCTAACTTCGCACATGCCTTACTACTGCTATAAGGATCATCACCACCGAGCCGATCATTTTCTCGATAAGGCCAGACCCATTCATTATTTTGATAGCATTTATCCGTCGTAACAACCACTACAGCTCGAACAGATGGGCAGTGGCGAACAGCCTCAAGCAAACTGACTGTTCCCAAAACATTTGTTTTAAAGGTCTCATATGGATCATGAAAAGAATATTGGACCAATGGCTGGGCTGCTAGATGGAAAACAATTTCTGGCTGGAATAAATTTATCTCTTTCTGCAAACATGGCAAATCTGAAATATCAGAAAAAACCGATGTGATTTTCTTATCCAGCGATAGACTTTCATATAACGTTTGTGACGACGTTGGTGCCAATGCATATCCTTTGACAACTGCACCGAGCTGATGCAACCAAAAAGTTAACCACGACCCCTTAAAGCCGGTGTGACCCGTTATAAAAACTGATTTATTTCTCCAGAAACTCAAATCCATGAACCCAAATTTTCTTTTTTTCCCTAAACCAACTTATATATCTCTCTTAATATACTCTAATTTCTGAGACTTTTTTTCAAAACACTGGCCGTGAATGCCAACATTTCATCTGTCAATGCGGGATGAATCCCAACCCAAAAAGTATCGTTCATAATTGTATCAGTTACATCAAGATCACCTGCTATTCTAAACTTCTGCCCAACCATTGATGGCTGTCTTGTTAAGTTGCCGGCAAACAAAAGTCTCGATCCAATTTTATTTTGTTCCAATATATTAATAAGTTCAACACGAGTCAGAGGGGCTGTTTTGCGGAGGGTCAAAGGGAATCCAAACCAAGAGGGAGTGCTGTATTCAGTTGCTTCCGGAAGAATTAGAGTATCCTCAAGGCTAGCAAGCATTGTTTTTAACAATTTGAAGTTTTTCTTGCGTGCATTTACAAATTGTTCAATTTTTTTTAATTGGGCTAAGCCACAAGCTGCCTGCATGTCGCTGATTTTCAAATTATACCCTAGGTGGCTGTATGTATATTTATGATCATATCCACAAGGTAAGTTTCCCAATTGCCATTCAAACCGCTTACCGCAGGTATTGTCTTTTCCTGGCTGACAATAACAATCTCGTCCCCAATCACGATAACTTTCTGCTATAATTTTTAATTCGTCATTATTTGTAAAAACCGCGCCGCCTTCGCCCATAGTGATGTGGTGAGCTGGATAAAAGCTTATGGTTCCAATATCACCAAATGTGCCAACCTTTTCATCCTTATATGTTGACCCAAGCGCATCACATGTGTCTTCAACAAGCCATAAATCATATTTTTTACAGATAGTGGTAATGACCTCAAGGTTAAACGGGTTACCAAGGGTATGAGCGAGCATAATTGCTTTTGTTTTCGAAGTGATAGCTGCTTCAATTAACTCAACATTTATGTTGTAGCTTGGAATCGTAACGTCTACAAAAACAGGTACAGCACCGAACTGGAGAATAGGATTGACAGTTGTCGGAAAACCAGCGGCCACACTGATAACTTCGTCTCCTTTTCTGATAGCTTTGTCACCCAATTTTGGTGAAGTTAGGCAAGAAAATGCGATCAAATTAGCCGACGAACCTGAGTTCACTGTCAAAACATTTTTAACTCCAAGAAATTTAGAAAAGTTACGTTCAAAAGACCTGTTGTACCTACCTGCCGTTAGCCAACCATCTAAGGAAGCATCAACCATCGCGATAAGCTCCTCCTGACCTATTAATTTTCCAGAAGGCGGGATCGTTGTTTCCCCTGGTTTAAAGCTCTCCAGTTTTCGATGCTTGCTCTCAAACCTCCTAACGAGTTCGAAGATTTCCTCTCGGTCATCTTTTTCTGTTGCTCTACTCATAATAACTCCCGCAACTAATAAAGTGTTTTAATAAAAATGATTTAAAACTAATTTTTAAATGTAAAAACAAAATTTCCTACCGCTGATATTGAAATTGCGGCGCACATACTAATTGCCTGACTTATGGGTATAGACAGTTCGAGGTAATCGAAACATAGAGTTAATACTGATACACCAATCAAAGTTGAAACCCCGTACACTTTAAAAAACCTTATTATCTCCCAAGTCACCTTATCTTTTGTTTTAAAAACAAAATATTTGTAAATAAAGTAATTACACGTAATAGAAACGCCTGAGCTAAGGATGCCTATCACCGGTGTTATAAAAATATCTTGCAGAAGAAACAAAAAAGAAACACCGATAGTATAGCCTAACCCCGTATTAAACCCCCCCGCCACAAGATACTTAATCAACTTTTCTGTTTTTTGATTGAATAGCTTTTTAGGAAACAAATTTCACCTTTCCTAATTTATGACGTTTTTATTAGTAAAAAAGTTATTAAGCATCAACAAAAACAATTAGAAAGTTTCTCTTTATAATTTCCAGACATCAAAAAAATTACCAACTTTATTTACATGTGTGTCCATATTAACTCTTGAAACGATAGCAGTCATCCACCCGTTTCCTGAAATAAGTTAAGTAATTTTCAATCACCAAATGCGCTTCAAAGTCAGACTGCACTCGGTTTCTGCCAAATCTTCCAAAACGAGACCTCAATGCAGGATCCCTAATCAAGGTTTTCAACGCTGTTATAAGAGTCGCTATATCACCACTAGGTATGAGGAGACCTGTTTTTTGGTGAACGATAGCATCCTGTAGCCCATAAATATTGGTACCAATGGAAGGTAGTTCGCAAGCGGCGGCTTCTAAGGCAACCATTCCAAAACCCTCCCGTCGACTGGGCAAACAAAATATATCAGCCGCCGCCATAAAACTCTCTGGCTCACGAGAAAAACCGGTAAATATTAATTTGTGTTGATCTTCATGTCTAATAAAGGACTTTAATTGCTCAGTTAACCCTTCTTCATCTGGCCCCACAAGCACCAAAAAAGTATTGGGTTCAAGAGTCAAAACCTCAGCAAATGATTTCACCAGATGAACAACACCTTTATCGAGTGTAATGCGACCCACGAACAAAAGAAGATTATCTTCTTCAGCAACATTATATTGATTACGTATTTTAGCTCGAATTTCCTTATCAGGTTTAAACCTTCCAAGGTCAACACCAGCGATTGATCCGGAACCCAACACAGACAGTTTTCTTGCTGATGTTACACCTTCATTAATAAGAAAATCTCTCTGAGATTTACTTACTGCCAATAAATCGGTGCTACAAATAGCCGTTAAAGTTGCTGTCGATCTTAATAAAAGCCGTGAAGCCCCTTCTTTTATAGACCACGCTTCACCTTGAAATATATTTAATCTGATAGGAATACGACAAAACCAAGCTGCTACCATTCCAATTAGACCCGCCTTGGGAACTAACGTAACCACCATATCAAAATGATTTCTTTTTAGAAAAAATATCAGTGAAAATACCGCACAGATATCCGAAACCAACGAGATACTACGTTTTATATTTATATGTTTCACTGCAACTGGGGCGTTAATTGGTTGCACTTCAAGGTCACAACTTTTGTTATAAACTACGGTGACATCAGCCCACTTTGATAACCTCCTTAAATGTTCAGAAAAAAAGAAAAACATTGTCAGAGGAGTAGCTGAAATAACACAAATTCTTGGTATATTTGATTTCATTCGTTGAATATCTCACCGACTTTTAATAGAAAAATTCAAATTTATTTTTAGTTATGCGCCCATAAAAATTACAGAGACACGCACTTCGATGCGAATTCCTTAGCCACAGGGTCATGTGAAATTAGCATTACCAACTTTGAGCTTGCCGCTAATTCCTGTAACAACTTAAGCACCTTGCGTTTGCTATCCATCTCCAAACCGGAAATAATTTCATCCAGGGCCAAAACATCAGCCCCATGATATAGAGCGCGAGCTAAGACTAAGCGCTGTTTTTGCCCACCACTGAGTTTGTCTCCATCTGGGCCAACTGTTGAGTTTAAAAAATTCTTTTGGGAAATACCTTCATCTATTAAACCCACCTGCTCCAACGATGATGTAGCCAAGACCTCTTCCGAGCCTGAGATATTTTCAGTTTTTAACATAGTCACATTTTCCAGAATTGTTCCCGGAATAATTAGTGGGTCCTGCGGCGCATAAAAAATATTTAGTGGGCAAATAACCGGCGGATCGCCAATGGCCCCATTAATTACAACATTGCCCTCTGTTGGTTTACGGATTCCACAAATTAGATCCATTAATGTTGTTTTTCCGACCCCAGACTTTCCTGTTATTAAAACGAAATCGCCTGCACAAAATTCTTCATTAACACCTCCGAATAAGGGATTATGCGGACTATATTGAAACCCTACATTTTCTAACGAAATTCTACTTTCAATCTTATTAAGACAGTCATCTTGGATTTTTTCTTTAACTTTCTGCTTTGGAGCTAGCTCATGCGCTGTGCTTGGTTCCAATAAAGTTACTACATTATGAAGAACTGCCCTATTATATTGAAAGCTTATAAGGGCATTTGAGATGGAGGTTACAATCGGCAAAATTCTTAGCCCGGCACCAGCAACAAATACTAATTCAGAAAAACCCATTTCTTCTGAACGACTTACCCAAGCAACAATTATAATTATAAAAAATGCAAGAAATAGCTCTAAGAAATACCTTGGAGCCCCAGAGAGAAGATTCGCCAACCTGTCGTTTCTAGCGAAATTATTTGATGACTTCAAAAGCATTGAAACGGCGTTCTCATGTAAACTGAGAACGCTGAGTTGTCTCCATCCGTTACAAAAGGCTACGGACAATTCGCTAAGCTCCTCGAGGGAATGATTTGATTTATCTCCAAACCGGCGAGAAAGACTTTTAAATTTAAGCAAATACAACAAAACAATTGGCGTGATCACTACTACCATCAACAGAAGAAATCCGGGTGACACTAGAAGGACCACTAGTAAAATTCCAAACAAAATAACGAGTTCCCCGATAACCCTGAGGAAAGGCTCAAGAATACCCTTCCCAACATGAGTAACCTGCCTGACAATCACATCTGACATAGCACCACTCGCTTTTTGCTGTTCATTTTTCGCTTGGCTCCGACTATCAAGTGTGTTGCTAAATAAAAGCAAACGAAGGGAGGTCTGCAACTGGGTAGACTGCAACAAAATAAAATTTTGTAGAGCTAAACCTGCTAAGAAACGCAGAAGAAAAACAACAACACAGATGGTAGATTGCTCATTAAATGTCAGTGAGGATAAATGTAAATAATTTAAAATACCTGCATTTTCTATTCCTGTTTTTGGTTGTTGCAGAGCTGTGTTTACAAACGAAGCTAACAAAAGCAAAGCGGCAACTTCAAGGACGGCTAGTGTTATGCCAGATATACTGAGCCTCCAAAATTTAAATTTTAGCTTCTTTAGAATCCGGCAAAAAACCATTATGTCATCAATATTGATAACTCTTTTTTTATTTGGTTTTTCAGTTTTAGTTAACGACATTTTTGTACTATAATTACATATCTAGGCATCAGTATGCGTTTTGATATTTCGAGCTATTGATCATTATCATTTTTAAATTGCAATCAATAAACCTTGCTATCAGTTTGATAAAAATCACAAAGAAAACCGTGAATACCATTTTGAAACTTTTGAAAACTTTCTGACTCTAAAAACCTATCAATTGCTAATCTATAGTCTTCTTTTTCTTCGCTGGTTAAACGGAAACAATAGTTAAGACAGGATTCTAGGTTTTCAAAATCATTTAGAGCGATAAAAGTATCTTTTGGGATATAATCTTTTATATCAGGGGCTCCCCAATATATCGGTATACACCCGGAAAAAAATGAATCGAAGATCTTCTCGGTTATATAACCCGACATGGACATATTCTCAAAACACAGCGAAAAGTCATAGCGCCGATATATTTCGGACTTAAAAGATGGTTGGGCAACCTTTATACCAGCTTTAAAAAATTTTAAAAACCAATAAAGCGACGAGAAAGGACTCCGCAAATGGATACGGTTCCAGCCAAACCCATAAAGATCAAGCTTTCCCTTTATACTAAATTTTTTGATCGCTGAGAGTCTTTTCCCATAACCATTAAAACATTTAGCTTTCTTAAAATGCGCTCCGGCTATCAGCGCAACATTGGGCAGTCTATCGGTCCCTTTCTTAGGTTCTTGCAAGGCCGAATAATCTCTATTAGTCCAATAAAATTTGTGTAATTTTTTGGCTACCTTTTGGGGTGGTAACTTATATCCATCACCAAATGTATTATGTAAAAACACTTTATCAAATACATCCGCCAGTGATCCTATATTAATATAATCATCGGGTTTGATTAGTGGGGGCTCCAAAAGAATAGCAGCCTTTTTTTCTAACCGTTTCCCATTAAAGTTTAACGCTCTTCTAGCAGGAGCTCCCAAACTCCAGTAATGAAACACACAATTTTTATAACTATTTTTAATTTCTACATATAAATCGGCCGTAAACACCGGATAACCATTTTCCTCCAGAGTCTGCTTAAGTTCAAAATTTGGCTTCAATGTATTATCACGATTCAGCGGAGTTTCTAAATCAAAAAATAAATTATCATAATAATGATAGGACGGCGGATCGATTAAAATTACAACGCCATGCCTTGCAGAGGCCCTTTTCAAATTTTTTCTATTTTTTTTAGTCAAAAATTAAAAACTTTATTACAGGTCATTTAGCAAACGTAATGTGGAAGAAAAATCTCGATGGTGATTGCCGATAAACAGACCGTTGCGCTGGATACAATCTGCATTAGGCAAAGAGCCCATACACTCAAAGTTCATATATTCTAAAACCTTTTGCTCAGTAAAATTGCCAGCAACGATAGGACGATATTCAAAACCGTTTTTATCTAAGAATTGTCTCAATTGATCTCTACTATAGTCAGAATTGGGGCGTACAATTAGGCTAAATCCAAACCAACTGCTTTTACCGATCTCAGCTTGAATGATAATCCGAGGATGTTCCTCCATAATTTCCTTAAACACTTCTGCATTTTTTTGTCGGGCTTTTATAAAACAGGGTAATTTTTTCAGTTACTCTGCTCCCAGTGCACCTGAAAATTCCAATGGGCGTAAGTTATAACCAGGAAGAACAAACCTAAAGGACTCCTCAAAAAAGTCTGCACTTTTACCGTTAGTCACAAGATTCTTTTCCGGAAGATCACGAGTCCATCCGTGGGCACGCAGACATAACAAGATATGATAAAGTTCTTGATCGTCAGTTAAAATTAATCCACCCTCCATGGTGGAGATATGATGAGAAAAAAAACAGCTAAAACTGCTCAAAATTCCAAAGGTCCCGGCTTTCTTGCCATCAAATTCTGCTCCGAGAGACTCACAATTGTCTTCAAGTAGATAAATATCTTTACCTTCTATAATCGAGTTTATCTTATTAAAATCATTAGGATTTCCCAAAAGATTTACAGAAAAAATCAGTTTGGTTTTTTTACTAATTGCATCCGTAAGTTGGTCCAAGTTGAAATTCATAGTGTTAATATCAACATCAACGAATTTAATTTTTAATCCATACTGTGACAAAGGTGTGTAAGTAGTCGCCCATGAAACTGCGGGTACGATTACCTCGTCACCCTTTTTTAATGGTAAATTTTTTTTAAAAAAAAGGGCTGCAATCATTAACAAATTAGCTGAAGAACCCGAATTTACCATTACTGCAAATTTTCGATTGTGAAAATCCGAGAACCTTTTCTCAAAATTCGACACTTCCTGGCCCATCGTAAAATGACCGCTATTAATTACACGCTGAATAGCTTCAATTTCTTTGCTATTCCAGGTAGACGTTGCAAGCGGATAAGACACTTTAGTCAATTATATACACCTTTATAATAATCGTAAGTTTTCTTTATACCTTGAATTAGGTCGGTAGAAGGTGACCAACCCCATTCTATCGATTTTTTTATGCAGTTAAGTTTTTTCTTCATCCCAACCGGTTGCGCACTGTCAAACACAAAACGACCCTGGAATCCGATCACATTACCTACAGCCTCATAATATTCTTCAATTGTATAATCTTGGCCTAATCCAGCATTCATAATTGTTGGAAGGCTTTCGAACCTATCACATGCTTCCCATATCAAGCCTGCAAGGTCACCCACAAACATAAATTCTCTTCTTACTGTTCCGTCGCCCCAAATAGTTACACTGCTATTCCCATTAACAACTGCTTCATGAATTTTATGAATAATTGCAGGAATCAAATGGGCGTTTTCACCGTCAAATTTATCAAATGGGCCATAAAGATTGCAGGGGATAATGGATTTATAATTTAATTCCTTAAATTGCTTAGAAATATAATCGCACATCCGTATAGCTAGAATTTTAGATAACGCATAACCCTCATTTGTTGGTTCGAGGGCACCGGTTAGGATATCGGTTTCTTGTAGCGGAACATTCCTATTTCTCGGGTAAATACAAGAGCTTCCAAGATTTAATAAACGACTTATGCCACATTCTTTTGCTGCAGTGATGACATTTGTACCTAGCCGAAGATTTTCCGATAAAAATCCATAAGGATCTGCAATATTAGCTTTTATACCCCCTACTCTTCCAGCAGCATGGATAATTACGTCTGGTTTGTTCTTTGATAGAAAGTCAACAATAGCGTCAAAGTCTAACAGGTCTAGCTCTTGTCTCGTCGGACCGAGAATTTGGAAATGGCGCGCATTAGTATGGGCCAATGCGTTGCGACCCACCATTCCACTTGCCCCTGTTAATAATATTCTCATAAAATAACTCACTATAGGCAATTTTAGTAGATTACTAATTAACCCAATTTTAATTATTTAATAGGACAAATATATCAAACACTACTGTCTATTTGACGTAGAGTTAATCTCATGTCTGAATCAACCATTTCCTCAACAAGCTCTTCAAACTTAACTTTAGGCTTCCAGCCTAACTTTTTTCTTGCCTTCGTTGCATCTCCAAGCAAAGTGGCTACCTCTGCGGGCCTCAAATAACGATGATCAATTTTAACTATTGGTTCTTCTGAATTTCCTTTATCGCGGTTCAGCCAAAAAGCCTTCTCATCAGTACCTTCGCCGCGCCATTCTATTTCCATTTCAAGACAATCAGCAGTTGCATTGATAAAGTCTCTTACAGAGTACTGTTCTCCAGTTGCAATAACAAAATCTTCTGGAAACTCTTGTTGTAACATAAGCCATTGCATTTCTACGTAATCCCTTGCATGACCCCAGTCACGCAGGGCCTCCAAATTACCTATACCCATATCATGCTCTAAACCCATCTTGATACGGCAGAGGGCCCTACTAATTTTTCGTGTGACAAAGGTCTCACCTCGAACCGGACTTTCGTGATTAAAAAGAATACCGTTACAAGCAAACAAACCATAACTTTCACGATAATTGATCGTAATCCAATGAGCATAAAGTTTGGCAACAGCATAAGGACTTCGGGGATAAAACGGCGTATTTTCAGTTTGAGGGCTTTCTTGGACCAGTCCATAAAGTTCCGATGTACTGGCTTGATAAAATTTTGCGGTCTCTTCAATCTTTAATGTCCGCATTGCCTCTAGGATCCTTAACGTTCCCAGCGCATCTGAATTAGCAGTATATTCCGGTTCCTCAAAACTCACCGCTACATGCGATTGAGCTGCCAAATTGTATATTTCGTTCGGTTCTACTTTTTCCATAATATGGAGAAGACTCGAAGCATCCGTCATATCACCATGATGCAGAACAAACTGGCCATCGGTTGAATAATGACTATTAAAAAGGTGGTCAATTCTTTGGGTATTAAAACTAGAAGATCGCCTTTTTACACCGTGGACAATGTAGTCCTTTTTCAACAACAATTCCGCCAAATAGGACCCGTCCTGTCAGGTTATTCCGGTAATTAAAGCCGTTTTCATATTTTTGTCCTATTTTCTGACATCTAAATCTTTCGACCATTCAGATTAGGTGACAATCATAAAATCTGAAGCCGTGGATTTCTATAGAGAAATAACATCAAAACCTTTTTATTCCCATAGTGATTAAATCTATTGGTAGCCATAAAACGCCGCTACGTGACAAATTTATAGGGATAAAACCTAAGAATTAAAAACAATTAACTAATTGATTAAGACAGTAAATATTTTTACCTAACAATTATTGGTAGCGGGAGAGGGACTTGAACCCCCGACACGCGGATTATGATTCCGCTGCTCTAACCAGCTGAGCTACCCCGCCACAATAATTGATTCGTAAGGCTAACTAATAAAGCGAGCCCTATTAGTCCTTTAAATCTAATCTAGTCAAGTACCAAGAAACTCAAGTATTCGCATTTTCCCGATTAATCCACCCACCACCTAGTACACGGTCCCCTTCGTAAAAAACACAAGCTTGTCCTGGTGAGACACCTATTTCCGAAACAGCTAGTTCTACTTCTGCTTTAGATTTTTCTAACATTTTCAATGCGGCTGCTACTGGCGGCCGCATTGACCTGACCTTGACTTCACATTCAATTGTTTTCCCTACAAGTATTTTATCTCCAAGCCAATTAACATCTGATAAAGTAATCAATTTAGTTTTTAATGCCTCTTTAGGACCTACAATCAATTTTTTTGAATTTGGTTCAATCTTAAGGACATAGAGAGCTTCACCTGCACTATCAAGATTTAGCCCGCGACGCTGTCCGACTGTATAATGAATAACACCTTTATGTTGACCGAGAACATTTCCATGAATGTCAACAATATCTCCAACTTGAGCGGCATCTGGGCGACGTTTAAGAACAACATCGGAGTAGCGACCTTGCGGAACAAAACAAATATCCTGACTATCTGGCTTCGCAGCAACCGGCAATTCATAACGTTCTGCGAGTTTCCTAGTTTCCTCCTTGGTAAGCTCCCCTAGTGGAAACCTTAAAAATTCTAGTTGGTCGGGCGTGGTGGCAAAGAGAAAATAACTCTGATCTTTTTTTTCATCGATTGCTCTAAACAAACCTAGTCCATTCTTTCCTTGGACGCGCCTAATATAATGCCCCGTGGCCAAGGCATCGGCTCCTAAATCGCGGGCTACACCCAAAAGATCTCTAAATTTGACTGTTTGATTGCAAAGCACACATGGAATGGGTGTCTCTCCACGAATATAGGAGTCCGCAAAAACATCAATGACCTCGTCTCGGAATTGATTTTCATAATTTAGTACATAATGTGAAATGCCGATTTTATCAGCCACTTTTACCGCATCTTCTATATCTTGACCGGCACAACATGCTCCCTTCTTATGCAATGATGCCCCATGATCATAAAGCTGAAGTGTTACACCTACGACCTCATATCCCTCCTCCGCTAGCAAGGCCGCGGTAACTGAAGAATCTACGCCCCCCGACATAGCCACCACCACCCTACCATTTGTAGGGACTGTATCCAAAATTGGTTTTTTCATGTATCGAAATATAAAACGACTAATTTTGATTGAAAGGATTTTTTAAATAAAAAGAGTTTAATAATCTAGTAGGTTCTTTTGCTCCACAGGAACCAAAACTACCATCCCGTTAAGTTCATCAGTTACTCTTATTTGACAGGCCAATCTAGAAGTATTTAATCGACCCCAAGTTAGATCTAGCATTTCACTTTCTTCATCACTAATTTTTGGCAATTTATCGGCCCAACCCGGACAAATTATCAGATGACAAGTGGAACAGGCCATTGCTCCGCCACAAACCCCCTCAATTTTGATATGATTTTCCCAGGCGACCTCCAGCAAAGTCATTCCCTGCTTTGCTTTCACCGCTAAAGACTTACCGTCTGGTAATTTAAATATTATGGAAACCAATTTAACTCTTAATTATTGACCAATTTGCGATCACAGAGACTTTTCCAAGACGCGATAAATCGGTCGATATCATCTCCAGTAGTTGTCCAGCCTAAACTAACCCTAATTGCACATCGTCCCAATTCTTCCGGAACACCCATTGCGGCTAGTACATAAGGTGTCTCTATTCTTCCTGACGAGCAGGCGGATCCAGCGCTTATCGATATACCATCTAAATCAAGGCCCACAACCTGCACTTCACTTTTAAGGCCTTTAGTCGCAAATTTCGAAGTGTTAGGCAACCGGTTAAGATCCCGACCGAATACCATCGCGTCCGGCTTTATTTTTAAAACACGACATTCCATAGCATTCCTCAGTTTCGCTAAATTGGAGAAAGAGGGTAGCCCTGATAAAGCGGCATCCGCCGCGACCCCGTACCCTACAATTCCTGGTACGTTCTCTGTACCTCCCCTCAAACCACTCTCTTGTCCACCGCCATGTATAAAACTTGAGATATTCTTGAGGTTTCTGCAAACCAAAGCTCCCACCCCCTGTGGACCACCAATTTTATGCGCCGAAATAGCTAAACTGTCGGCGCCAAGGGACTCAAAATTCACGGGAATTTTACCAACTGCTTGAACGGCATCACAATGGAAAAAAGCTCCAAATTTTTGGGTTAAACGAGCAACTTCTTTTACCGGCTGTATTATACCCGTTTCATTATTTGCGAACATTATTGATACAGTGGTTTGCTTTTTACTATCAGATAATAGCTGTTCCAACGCTCCAAGATCGAGAATACCGTTTTCTCTTACAGGGCAAATAACAATATCTTTACGTATATTGATAATAGATTCATGTTCTATTGCAGAAACAATTAACCTCTCAGCATCAACCGAACGAAGTGCATGGTTATTTGCCTCAGTTCCACTGCCAGTAAAAATAACGTTTTTCGTACTACCGCCCACTAAAGCTGCTACCTGTTCTCGAGCCTTTTCAACACAAGAACGAGCTACCCTGCCATCCTTGTGAACCGAAGAAGCGTTGCCCCATCTACGCATCGAGGTTACGACAGCATCTATAACTTCAGGACGACTTGGAGCCGTAGCATTGAAATCTAAATAACTTCGTTTCGTCAAAGTCACAGGGGTAAATTATCTAGCAATAGCGAATGAAGAAGAGTTGTCATAGACTGCCGTTTCTGTCGTCTCGATACGTTGTTCACAGATGTCTTCGACTGAAATAGACCTCAGGAAACCAAAAATTTGATTGCCTAGAGCTTCCCATAAAACATTAGTATCGGTTTTATTCAGTTTGCGTTCTGGGATTGGGTCTTCAACAGCGCTAATTATATCTGAAATAAGTATTTTATTTGGAGATCTACTCAAAATATAACCACCTCCCGGCCCTCTAATAGACTTGACTATACCGGCAGCTCTCAATTTAGAAAATAATTGTTCTAAATATGACAAAGAAATCGCTTGAAAATCCGCGATTTGCCTTAAAGACAAAGGAGTCTTTACACCCCGTTTTGCTAAAAAGACAATGGCTGCAACAGCATATCTTCCTTTACTGCTTACTCTCATAACTATTTATATTCCTTATTAAAGTTTGAAATAATGTACATAATTCAATTATATAGGGACCCTGTTATCGAGAAACTTGTATTTTATTTACGGGAATCAATATATTCACGCGCTTTGCATTAATCGATTGCCTTAAATTATTTAAGGTTGAGGAATTTATGGTGCTAAGTTAAATTCGTCAATAACCTGATTACCCCTATCAAAAACAGAAACGAGGAGAAATTTCTTATATGCCCGAGGTTATCTTTAACGGTCCTGACGGCCGCCTAGAAGGTCGTTACCATCACTCTAATGAACCAAATGCTCCTATTGCTCTCGTTCTTCACCCTCACCCCCAGCAGGGTGGAACAATGAACAATCGTGTGGTGTTTGAGGTATATCAGACGTTTGTAAAAAAAGGGTTCTCAACTCTTAGGTTTAATTTCCGAGGTGTTGGACGTTCTCAGGGTGAGTATGATGAGGGTATGGGGGAGTTAAGTGACGCAGCTTCAGCTTTGGACTGGATGCAATCGACAAATCCTGATGCATCACAATGCTGGGTTAGTGGTTTCTCTTTCGGTGCATGGATTTGTATGCAACTGTTAATGCGTCGTCCAGAGATTGATAGTTTTGTCGCTCTCTCCCCACCAGCAGATGAATATGACTTTGCCTTTCTCGCTCCGTGTCCCGCATCAGGCTTATTTGTTCATGGAGTAAATGACTCAATGGTTCCTGGAGATTCTGTCCAAGCATTGGCAAAAAAATTAGAAGCGCAAAGAAAAATTAAGGTCGACCTCCGATTATTAGACGGTGCCAACCATTTTTTCCACAACAAGGTTGAAGAACTTACCGATAATGTGAATGACTATCTGGAAAAGCAGATGCAAGCGATCGAAGCTGCAAGACAAAATAACTAATAAAATGTTATAGCTGGGGTTTAGAATAAAATTTACCACCAGAAACTGGCATCCGAACGCCAGTAGTATTAGGAAGAGTTAAATGGAGGCCCCTTATGCTTCTTACAGCTAAATAGGAAAACGCCTGAGCCTCCAGCGCATCACCTTGCAAGCCAATGCATTCAATAGGTTCAACCTTTTCGCCTAAAGACGATGTTAATTTTTTCATCAAGTAATGGTTGTGTCTACCTCCTCCGGTAACAAGCCACCTTTTGGGCTTTTTAGGAAAAAATTTTATAGAACCTTTAATTGTTTCGGAGGTTAACGCGGTTAGAGTTGCTGCTCCATCCTCCACAGACATCTCATTAGGTATGTGAATTTCAAATTCGTTCCTATCCATTGATTTTGGAGGTACTTTTTTTAAATATTCACTGGATAGAAACTCATTCAATAACTTTTTACATATTCTGCCGGATGCAGCAATTTCACCATTATAATCAAAAGACTGACCTAATTTAGAGTTAACCCAGTCATCGATAAGAGCATTTCCGGGACCAATATCAAATGAAACCATGGATGTTTCATGACCATCTATATAGGTTATATTGGATACACCCCCAATATTAAGGACCACTATTGGCATTTCCATTTCACTTGTTAAGGCCAAGTGGTAGAGTGGGACAAGCGGGGCCCCTTGTCCTCCGTTTTCTATATCATTTGTCCTAAGATCAGAGACTACATCAATATTTGTTTCATCTGCTAACAAAGCCCCATCACCAATTTGGTAGGTCCGACCTTTATCAGGTTCATGCAGAATTGTGTGACCATGAAACCCAATCACATCAATGTCGTCGCTTTTTAAATCTGCTTTCTTTAATAAAATGCGTACTGCCTTGGCATGCAATAGCGTTAATTTATTTTCGACAGGTTCTATAGACCCCTTTTCCCAGAGTATTGACCGTAAATTTTTACGAAAATTTAAGTCATAAGGTAAACATATTGACATACCGGCTCTAACATACCTGTCTCCATCCGTCTCTAGCAACGCAGCATCAATGCCATCAAGAGAGGTTCCACTCATCAGACCAAGGGCTAACATGTTTTTATATTTGGCATTTTCAATCATTGCATTCAAAACCATTGGAACCGATACTTATAATTTATTCAATTTGAATTTTATTGGTAACTGTTATGACTAAACCTCTATTGGTTCGTAAGTACGAGTCGGAAGCCGCTTGGAAAGGTCCTAGCCTATCTAAATCCAATGATTGGACTTACAACTTAAATGCCGCAGACATTCGGGAAATTAATGAAGCCCTTTCTCATGTAAAATCGAAAAATTTAAAAGTGCCAAATTTTTCGAAAAGGCATTTTCCTATTCCGCATTTGGCAAAAATTCTAACTCAAATTCTTGAAGAATTGGAAAATGGTCGCGGATTAAAATTAATTCGTGGTATTCCTGTAGAAAACCTTGAAGCGGATGATGCCTTGATTATTTATTGGGGTTTATGCTGTTACTTGGGAAAGGCAGTCGCACAAAATATGATGGGTGAATTATTGGGTCACGTGAAAGCGGTTGGAAATAATTGGAATAAAAACTTTAATCTACGAGGCTACCAAACACCGGTTCATCTTCCATATCATTGCGACAAGTCTGACATTGTCGGCCTATTGTGTCTCAAAACTGCAAAAAAGGGCGGTATTAGTTCAATAGCCAGTTCAATTTCTATACATAATGAAATACTCAGGACAAGGCCTGATTTACTCGATGAATTATATAAACCATTTTATATTGATCATCGCGGCGAAGAATTTGAAGGTGACAACCCATTTTACATTTCGCAAGTTTTTTCGATATATAAAGGCCGTTTTTTTGCTCGATTTGGACAAAAGTATGTAGAAAGTGCCCAGCGGTTTTCTGAGGTGCCCCGTCTCACTGAAAAACAGATGGAAGCTATGAACCTTTTCAGTGACTTGGCTTTAAGTAAAGAGTTTCGACTAGATATGGAATTTAAACCTGGCGATCTTCAGCTTTTAAATAACCACCTCATGGTTCATAGTCGAACAGAATATGAAGACCATGAAAATGAAGAGGAGAGACGCCATCTTATTCGAATATTACTTTTCACCAAGTCATATAATGATGTTACCGAACATATAGAAAAATTAAATACCTTCATAAAACGTTGGGGAGAAGAACCACGAGAAACATCATTATCTGCAGATTTTTAATTAGGCATTTTCAGTACTCGTATGTGTAGGAAGTAAATGTTAATTAACACTGCTGGACTTAAAAAATGTTTAGTAATGGCAAAAATGACAAAATGACAACTCTAAAATCAGAATTTTTACATACAATTCGCGAACGTGGTTTCATACATCAAACAACGGATGAAAGCACCCTGGATAAAATTTTAACAAGTGAAGAACCTGTAGTCGCATACTCAGGTTTTGATTGTACTGCCGACTCCCTCCACATTGGACATTTAATGCCAATCATGACATTGCGCTGGTATCAACACTGTGGTCACAAACCTATAGTTTTGATGGGTGGCGGCACTACCAAGGTTGGAGACCCTTCTGGAAAAGATGAAACAAGGAAACTTATTGATGAAGACAGCATTAACACCAACATAGAAGGAATTAAAGGAACGTTTAAAAAATTTTTAACATTTGGCAAACGTCCTACCGATTCTAAGTTGGTAAACAATGCAGAATGGCTGGATAAATTAGAATACATTTCATTTCTCAGAGACTTTGGAAAACACTTCTCTATCAATCGAATGTTGTCATTTGACTCGGTAAAAATCCGACTGGAGCGAGAGCAAACACTGAGCTTTCTTGAATTTAATTACATGATTTTACAAGCTTATGATTTTCTACAGCTTTATCGTCGTGAAAACTGTATTTTACAGATTGGAGGATCAGACCAATGGGGAAATATTGTAAACGGCATAGAACTAGCACGCAGAACTGACGGACATTCTTTATATGGTCTAACTTCGCCTTTAATAATGACTTCAGCAGGCGAAAAAATGGGTAAAACGGCTGGTGGAGCAGTATGGCTCAACAGCGATAGATTAAGCCCATACGATTATTACCAATTTTGGCGAAATACCGCAGATGCAGATGTTTGTCGATTTCTAAAGCTCTTCACGGAACTACCCCTTAATGAAATCATCAAACTTGAAAAATTGCAAAATAATGAAATCAATGAAGCAAAAAAAATTCTTGCATATGAAGCGACTAAACTTTGCCACGGAGAAGAATCAGCAAATTTGGCAAGCAAAGCCGCCAAATCGGTTTTTGAAGATGGCAAACATAGTTCGGCCTTACCTACTATAGAAATCGAAGAAAAAAGGCTTAAAACAGGAATCCCTGTATATGAAGCTTTAGTAACAGCAGGTTTAGCAAAAACTAATAGCGAAGCACGACGTCTAATTAGAGGGGGCGGAGGACGCATCAATGATGTGGTGATTAGTGATGAAGGCCGGTTGATAGGATTAGATGATATAAATAAGGAAGGCGTAATTAAATTTTCTGCAGGAAAAAAACGCCATGTTTTGATGCGACCACTATAAATTATTTATTAGGATCTAATCCTCTAGGTTCTGCTGCAGTACCTCCTAGGTCAAAGATGTCTCTGAGTACTCCAGGCGCCAGTATTGAAAGCGGTGCAACTAATATTTCCGGATTATCAAGTGTCCCTAAATATTTATATTTTGTCGCAAAAATACCCGTACCGCTTTTTCCAGTAAGAATTGGACCAACAATTGGAACTTCACTTAAAACAACATTGATTAAATTATCTGGTACCATTGTACCTTCAAGATTCACTTTGTTGTTATAAAAATTTACATACCCCTCTGCCTGCAAACCCAATGAGTCCCCTATAGCCCTTGCATTATGGATTTTCAATTTGCCATTTAAATATGTAAACGGGGTATTTAGCTTTTTAAATGCTATTCCTTTCCCGGTTAACCTGTTCAAAATTCCTGTCAAAGATGCAAGAGTCAACATTCGCGCTAAAACAGGGGCTTTCACCACAGTATAATTTTTTACGGCAAGCTTCCCTTTCCAAGGTGCGCCATCTATTTTCTTTCTTGAGGCATTGAGTTTTAGGGTTCCTCCTTTAACAGTTTTTGTAACCTTCAATAGGGTAAATATTTTCCCTGCATCATTGGTTTCAAGTAATATATTTTGTTTATCTGAGACAGTATCAACAATGAGGAGAAAAGGCTGTTTATTTGGAAGACTCCCTCTCAAATCCGCCTTTTGAATAAAGCCGGATTGAAATTTTATTTTACCAATTAACTTATCGACCGGCACATTAGGCTCTAACCAGACCGTTCCGACTTTAGCCTTTAGACGAAAATTTGGTAAGTCTCTCTCACTTCCACCTCTAAAGCGACTGAGAAAAGGTTCTAAGTCTAAAGACCTCCCATTTAGCTTTAATTCGTAGTCATTTTCTTTAATTTTCTTTAAATGCCCTGCAAAATCGGAACGGCCGGTTTTAATTTTATGAAGAACAGCACTGACTAAAATACCATTTTGATCTAATTGAAAACTTGTTTTAGCTTGTAAATCTCTAGCCTTAAGATCTAAGTTTTTAACTTCTACTTCCCCATTGCCCCCAACTATTGCTGATACCCAAACTACTCCCAATTCTCCACGAGGCTTTTTCCAATTAATTTTAGGGATTTTTAAATTTACTTCATTTAGCAAAATTTTAGAAGTTAATACTTTTTTCCCCGACCAATTTTCGGCTAAAGAAATATCAACTTTCATTGGTCCCGTAATATAAGAAAAAATTGGTATATTATTTAAAATTCTTTTTTGTAATCTTTCATGAAATTTACCACTCAATCTTATTTGTCTTTTATTCAGATTTTTTTTTGAAAAATTCTCTTTCCAAGAAATTTTTATCTCGGAACTATCTACCGAAGCATTGCCTACTAGGTTTAAGCCTTTTTTATCGATATTAAGATCAAAATTGCCTGCCTGTATGGGCTCTTTCAATGGGTTATTCGGAAGGCTGGCATTAATAACCCTCGAATTGGAACTGAACCTAATTCTTTGAACATCAAGTTTATCTGTAATAGGAAATGAAAACTTCAAATTTGTTCTAGTCCACCCCTTTACAGACTCTGATTTTAAACCAAATCTTGATAAAAACTTGAAATGCTTATTGTCCAAAATAAAGAAAGCTGATTTTAGAGGACCAGATAATGTCGTATCAATATTGATATTGTCATTTTTCGAACCCAAATTTTTCAAATTTACTTTACCCGACATTACCCTAATATTCGTAAAGAAACCGGAAGATATTTTTGCAATAAATTGGTCTTTGGAAAATACAGCCGTAGCATTGACCTTTTTTAAGGAAGGGTAGCTTTTATGAAAACGAATGGTCGCATTCTCAATCAAAAACTTTCCAGATAGAGAATCAAAAACTATCTTTAAATCATCAAGATCCGGAATTCTGATCGAAAATAAAGATTCAATACCTTTAATTTTACCGTTGTAAATATTACTAGTTACCCAATTTCTTGCAGCTGTTGCAAGCCGCGGTGGCCAATAATGTCTTAATTTAGCCAACCCAATACTATTTATACGAACTCGTCCTGCCGAACTAATTCCTTGATCCAACTCGATTACTGTTCCGCTAAGTCTAACTTTTGTATCGAAAAGGTTAACATTCAATTTTTTTATTTCTAACGATTTAGGTGTGCTGTCAAATGTGCCACTCAACTCCATATTAGAGATATCTAGTCCTCTTGGCCAAAATTTATCGGGCTTAATAAACCCATTATTACTGGATAAATTGAATTTTAATTCCAAGACCCTTCCAATAAGAGAAAATTTTGTATCTATTTCTCCGGTTAAAGGCAGATTTACATTTTGTAAAAATTTAAACTTCTTAGATAGTTCTGCCAGTTTCTTAACTGGAAAATTTTTTAAATTAAATCGTGTTTCAAACGCTTCTGCCTCAGATTTTAAACTAACTTGAGCGATTATATGCGAACCAGTTTTTTCTGTTTGAACCTCAGAAAATAGTGTTGCCTTTATCTCTTCGACCTCCTGAAGAAAAATAAAGTCAACTTTGGGAGAATACCAATTAAAACCAGAAACCTTATCATCAATCTTTAGGTTTGCCCTAACAACGTTAATCTGTCGAAGATACTTTAAATTACTATTATTCTTTTTTATCGCATTCATTGCAGCGAAAATGTCAAAAATTTCCGTAGAGAGGTTTTTTTCTCGACCAAGCGATATTATCAAATTATCTGGGTGATTGCGAAACAAACTGATAGTTGGACGTATCAACTCTAGTTTAGTTGGCGCCAAAGTTCCGCTTATCAGGGCAGACAAACTAAATTCAATGGATATTTCAGGGGCCTTTGCGACGACATCACCATTGTCCCCAGCAATCGACGCATCTATTAATCTAATATCTAAGTTACGTCCCCAACCGGCCCAAATCAGATTAGTTTCTTTAACTTTTACCTTAAATGGACTTTTGAAACCATTTAAGGCACTTTCTATATGGGAAGTTAAAAAATTTATAGGAACCGGGCCTTGAGAGAGACGCCAAGTAGCTATTCCCGTGATTAAAATAGCACCAAGAGCAATAATCCCAGTTACTTCCCAAAATATTCGTGTTAAACGTCTGACCATAGGAATTTAATTCTGTGGTTTACATAATTTAATACTAGGTTTTTTTTAGTGTGTAGCAAAAAGACCACAAATAAAAAGATACAATTAATATAGCAACTATACCGTGATACCAAATTTAAGAAATCAAGCAATGAATATTAAAGTAGGAGACAAGGCACCACAATTTACCGCATTAACAGATGACGACCAATCTCTCTCTTTAAGTGAATTGGGAGGGAAGTCTGTCGTTTTATTTTTTTATCCGAAAGATATGACACCTGGATGTACTAATGAAGCATGTGACTTCAGGGACTC